>Ga0210057_1007073_pt1 | contig 13749 bp, 14 predicted proteins | sample CryGeyCG2114_010_2_FD_183968 | JGI IMG/M metagenome (GOLD analysis project Ga0210057, IMG submission 183968) | Groundwater microbial communities from aquifer - Crystal Geyser CG10_big_fil_rev_8/21/14_0.10 (SPAdes) (version 2) | ecosystem: Environmental > Aquatic > Deep subsurface > Groundwater ... | reverse complement strand
CAAAAAAGACCGGGGTCTTGATTTGTTGTTGAAAAATCCCGAAACGTTTAAAAGAAGGTATGCGAATTCATACTGTGAAGTATGGGAATTTAAAGGTAGCTAGAATGGGTAAAAAACAGGTTTTCGCCGCGACATTATTGTTAGTATGGGTAGTTTTTATTATTGGTATAATTGTGGGTAATTATTTTTCAAATCCTGCGCTTGATGAGATTAACAAGATTGTTAGGAGTAGCGAACTTAGTACTGAGTCTTATTTGATTGAGCAGAATATGTTTAAGGATTTTGAGAAGAACTGTGAGTTGTCCAAGATTCGTCTGTCGTCTTTATCTAATGAGCTTTGGCGTCTTGGTAAACTTTTAGCTTCTCCTACTGCAAAAAATGATTTAGGGGATTATCAGTATGATTTTCTTAAGAGAAAGTATCATTTGATGCAGATTAAGATATTTGTTTTGTATTATCAGTTTAAAACAGATTGTTCTGTTGATGATTCTGTTATTTTGTTTTATTACGGGCGGGATGATAATTATTCGTTCGAGCAGGGTCAGATTCTTGATCGTCTTGTTCAGGATTTTGGCATTCATGTTTTTGCTATTGAGAGGGATTATGCTCCTGAGCTGAAGTTTTTGGAGCAGTATTATGAAATTAATATGTCTCCTAGTTTGGTTATTGATTATAAATTGAAAAAAGAGGGTTTGACTTCATATGAGGATTTGAGGTCGATTATTTTAGATGAATCCTAAGAATGTTTTTTTAACAAGTTTGTTGCTGACTGTTCTTATTTTTGCAGTTGGTATGCTTTTGAATTATGGTCTTGATTTTATTCGTATGGATTCTATAAATACGGTTATGGCCGCTCATGAACGTAATACTGATGCATATCTTACTGAGGCATTATTCGCAGATGTTTTTGCAGGAAGCCGGTGTGAGGTTATGAATTCTCGTATTCTTGATCTTAAGAAGGAGATTCAGAATGTAGGTGTGGAATTGAGTTCTTATTCTCGTTTCTCTTTTTTTAATCAGAAGGATTTTGATTATTTGAAGAGAAAGTATTTTTTGCTTGAGCTTCGTTTTCTTAGTCTTGTTTTGCAGGTTAATGATGCATGTAATAAGCCGTATGTTCCTATTTTGTTTTTTTATAAGATAGATGATGATTCGAGCGAGAGGCAGGGTTTTATTTTGCAGGAAGTGAGCAAGGAGTATGAGGATAATGTTGTTGTTTTGTCTATTGATAAGGATTATACTGATGAGCCTTTGGTGAAAATGCTTGTTGCAAAATATGGTGTTGTTTCTGCTCCTACTACTATTATTGATGATGTTAAAAAAGAGGGTTTGTTTTACTCCAGCGAGCTTAATCAGATTATTCGCAAGGAGCGCAATCGTGCAGATGTTTATGGTCAGAGTATTAATTTTAGTTATGTTCTTGATGTGTCCGGTATTCCTCGTGATAAGTTTATTAATAATTCTTTTGCTTTGCTGAATGAGAATATTTCTGATTTTGCAAAAGGGGATATTTCTTTGGTTTTGGGTCGTGTTACTGATAATGATTCTTTGATTTGTGATTCGTTGTTGTATTATGATAAGGTTAAGGCTTCTTCTGATGAAGAAAAAGCAGTTATTAAGGAGTCTATTGCTTCTGTTGGTTGTGATCGTAATCGCAGGGAGTATCTTTTAGAGGCGTCAAAATTATGGAAAAAGGCGGGGAATGATTTTCGTTCTAAACTTGATGAAAGTCTTGCTATGAATAGGCAGATTAAGCTGGATTTCGATATATCTCCTGTTGAGGTTAATGTTTCTTTTCCTAAATCTGCGTCTAAGATGATTTTGGGCAAATCTAAAAAAGTAATTTATGCTGATGATGTTTTGGTTTCTCAGGTTGATCGTGTTAATCGTGATTGGTTGAGTTATCAGCTTTTCTTTTCTCCATTTTATCGTGCTGATCGTTTGGAGCTTCTTACTGAGTATGAGCTGGATAGGGATAAGTTGTTGAGTGTTTTTTCAGAACGATTATCATATAATAAGTCTGATTTGATGTCAGATATTGGGTGGCATGAGGGTGCTAGGATTAAGGAGATGCGTCAGGTTGGTTTCACTCATTTTACTGCTTCTGGCACTGTTGTTGCAAGGCTGAATAATACTTGGTATGCTCCTGATGAGAATGGTGTTTTCCGTTTCGAGGTTCCTATTGATAAGATTAGATATCCTACTAATCGGTTTTTGAGAAATGATATTGTGGTTATTGTTGATACTCATGGTATTAATATGATTGTTGAGCAGGCTATAAGGTATAATGCTTCTTTTGTTATTGGTTGCGGTGATAATCCTGGTAAAGCTAAGGCTGCTAAGTATTTGAGTGATAAGGGTATTGCTGTGATTAGTTTTCCTGACAAGTATTTTTCTTTGCTTTTGGGTGCTAATACTTCTGTTTTTGGAAGTCCTTCAATTACTTATAATGGGTATAATGTTGTTATTGGTGATCGTCCTATTGAGTTTGCTTTGAATGAGACTTTTGTTGTTACTGATGTTCCGTCTAATTCGACTAAGTTTGGTTTTTCTTATTATGATACTCCTGCACGGTATTTCCGGTTTTTAAAGCAGTATTATCCGTTGGATGTTCATTATGTTTATGTTGAGGATTTTGATGCTGTTTTTCATGTAATCGATGAGGCAGAAAGACTCAATGCTTCTGCATTGGGTGTAAGGGTTTACAGTCGTGATGATTATGATGCTGTTAAGGATTGGTTGTTAAAGGATAAGAATCATCGGGCTATTTTGTTTCATAGCACGCCGTATCCTTATGGGTATAAGATTATGAAGGAGTTTCCTCAACAGATCACGTTCGGGGATCTTAATCCGGTATTTGAATAATACTTGTAAATAAGAATATTTTTAAATGAGTATATACTTGAGTAGATAATATATGAGCTGGTTTAGGGAGAATAGGTTTTTTGTAATGGTTTTCTTCATTGCATTAGTTTCACGTCTTGTTTTTTTCCCTGGTTTTCATGAGATTTGGTGGGATTCTGGAACTTATGTTGGTATGGGTAAATTCTTTTTTTCTTTAGGTCAGGCAGGTGTGTGGGAGCATATTCGTCCTGTTTTTTGGCCGTTTGTTCTTGGTTTTTTGTGGTTTTTGAATCTTAGTCCTGTTTTTTTTGGGCATATTATTGAGTTTTTACTTGGAATGGGGTGCATTTTTCTTTTTTATTGTGTTTCTTCAAAGTATTTTGGTAAAAATGCTGCTGTTCTTTCTACGGTTATTTTTTCTTTTAGTTCGATTTTTCTTTATCTTAGTGTTCATTTGTATACTGAGATTCCTGCCCTGTTTCTTGTCTTGTTTGCCTTGTTTTGTTTTGAGAGGGAGTTTTATTCTCTTGCTGGTTTTTCAGTTGGTCTTGCGTTCCTAACAAAATTTCCTGCCGGTTTGTTCTTAATTCCTCTGCTTATTGTCCTTTTGCTTCGCGGTGAGTTGAAGAATCTGGTCAGGGTTTTTGTTTTCTTCTTGATTCCTGCGTTGATTTTCTTTATTTTTAATTTTTTCATGTATGGTCATCCTCTTGTTCCGTTGATTGATGCCAAGCTGAATATCTTGTCTGTTCTTGGCTGTAATGTTTTGCGTGCAAAGCCGTGGTGGTTTTATTTTTCCATGCTTTTCCGTGAGAATTGGTTTAATGTTTTTGCAGTCGCAGGTCTTTTTGTTTTTCTGAAAAAATTCCGTTTTAAGCAGCTCATGCCTTTTTTGTGCATGTTTTTTCCTTTGGTTTATTTTACTCAGATGCACTGCCGTGATTATAGGTATATGATGTTGTTTGTTCCTTTTGTTGTCATGTTTTCTGGTTCTGGAATTAGTGCATTTATAGGTAAAAGAAAGAAATTGTTTATTTGTATTCTTATACTTCTTGTCGGCTTTTCTGCGTTTAAGGGTGTTTGGTTTTATGCGGATAATGAGGTTTTGTCGCCGATTGATGTTGAGCAGGATTATTTTAGGTTTTTGGAAAACATGCCGGTTCATGGCGAGGTTTGGTCCAGCAATCCGGTTGTTTCTGTTTATTCTGACGCTTTAATTAAAAAAGTGTATTATCCTATTTATGACGGCGATTCTTCTGTTTCATTTAATAGTTATCTTAGGTCTAAGGGGCATCTTGTTCATTATGTTTTGTTGGATAATTGCGGCGGAGGAATTATCTGCCATCCTGACGATAAAGTCTGTTCAGTCCAGTTGAATGAAACAATGTCTTTCCTTGATTCTAATTTCAACAACGTCTACAATGAGACTTACGGCCGTTGTTTCTACAAGATTTATGAGAATCCGTTATTTTGACAAAACAAAAGTTTATTAAATATAATACTTAATATCCTACACTATGAAGTATAAACTATTACGGCCAGATCAAATTATTACATTAAAAGATTATCCGTTATACAATAATCATATACTTAGGATTTATTTTAGGGTTTTTAGCCGCAATCAAGGTAAAATTCTGCCGCCATGTCCAGTAATACATAAATCTTCAGGCATCCCTTTTCTAAGTAATACTACTAGTAAATCTAGCAGGTACAATTTGCTTTTAACAAATTTCTTAACTAAGCATCCTCGTGCAGAATATTTTCTTCTAGATGGAAGTCATAAGACTACTGCAGCGACTTTGGCTCATAAATTGATTCCTGTTGTTGTTATAGACCAAGATAATGATTTTAAAAAAGCAAAGAAGTTGATTATTGCCGGTGAGTTTTTTGGTTGGTATTCATTGGAAAATTCAATTAAAGAGGCGCTTGGAGTATTGGCCAAGCATCATGTAGGCGCTAAAACATTTCTAACTGTTGAAGATAAGACAAAACTATTGGTTAAAAATAAAGATGTCCCCCAGTATATAATTTCTTTTTTTAAGAAACATAGTAAATAGAGATTGAAATGAAACTCAATTGTTTATAATAAATCCGTTATTTTAGTTTTGGCAGGTATGAAAGAATTTCGTGTATTGTTTGTTCTATATTTTTCTTACTTACATCGATTATAGTTCCGTAATCAAATTTTGATACAAGATAATGTACTGCGCCTGCAGCGTCTTTTCCGTGGCTTTTTTTTCTTTTGCTGTCTCGCTCTATGCAGACATCTAGAGGGGCTTTTAATGTGAAGATATAATGAGGATATACTAGGTTTTTTATTATATACTCGATTGTTTCTTTGTGGTAAAAGCATGCATCAAATATAGCTATTTTTCCATTCGCTAGTTTTTCTTTTATTTCAGGCAGTATTTTTCCAATTGCTTTATTAAAATTCTGCGCAGGAATGCATTCCGCATCAGGGTCTACTTTATCCAGGCCATATTTTTCTAGAACAAAATCTATTGAAATATATTCTGCGTTTAATCTTTTGGCTAATTCGCGGGATATTGTAGATTTTCCGATTCCTAAGGATCCTCGTAGGAGAATATAGTAACTCATTTACTCACTCCTTCTTTTTTTTAATATCAAATCCCCTATTGTCAGTGCATCTGTTTTTTCTTTTTTTATTGTGACTTTTTCAGTTTCTATTTCTTCAATTAGTTTGATGTGAAGCAGTTTTTCCAGTTTTTCTGCTATTTCAAACGGCGGTTCAAATTCTGAGTTTTCCATTTTCTGTAGAAGCGATTCTTTTATGTTTATTTTTCTGGCAAAATCTTCCTGTGTCATTTCAAGTTTTGTTCGCGCTTTTCTTATTTTTTGTCCATATTCGGGTATTATTGTTTTGATTATTTCTGGTTCTTGGATGTAAGTTTGTTCCTGTTTTTGTTTTTTTAGTTCTTGTTTTTGGCTTAATTGTCGTATTGGTTTTGCTCCTTTTCCTAGTTTTGAGCATTTTTCGCATAAGGTTAGTTCAGTATCTTCTACTACTGCTTTGTACATTTGTCCGGATTTTCCGCATATTTCGCAGTTCATTTTGGTATGTTATTGTAGTACTACTATAAATTTCTTACTCTGTTTATTTACCACTAATTAATACTCACGCTTTTTTTTAAAATTGACTATATATAAGGGGTATTATGGTAGATGAAAGTATAGATTTTAATAAAAAGAAGTCTCTGCACCAGGACCTAGTTGATGCAGGTTGGCCTTCTGATATTGTTTCTAAGCATCTTGGCCTTGAAAAGCATCCGCAGTCTTTAGCAGGTTCTGCTATTTTTGTTAATAATATTTCAAAGAGTTTTGGAGATCATGAGGTTGTGAAGGATGTTTCTTTTGTTGTTCAGTCTGGTGAAATATTTGGTTTGATTGGTCTTTCTGGCGCAGGCAAGACAACCTTGTTGAATATGTTGGTTGGTTTTATTGAGCCTACTGCCGGTGATGTTGTTGTTTGTTCTTCCGCAGGTCAGAATATTTCTGTTTTAAAATCTCCTGATCTTGTTAAGTCTGTTTTTGGTTTTTCTTCTCAGCAGCCGTCGTTTTATTCCAAGCTTTCTGTTAAGGAAAATCTTGCTTATTTTGGAGAATTGTTTGGTCTTACTAATCAGGAAATTGTTGAGCGCAGCAATGAGCTTTTAGGTCTTGTTGGTCTTTCTGGTTCTGAGAATGTTCTTGGAGGAAATTTGTCTGGGGGTATGCAGAAGCGTTTGGATATTGCTTGTGCGCTTATTCATCATCCGAGTATTCTTTTGCTTGATGAGCCTACTGCAGATCTTGATTCTCTGCTCAGGACTCAGATGTGGAGGATTATAAAGGATATTAATCAAAAAGGAACAACTGTTATTGTGGCGTCGCATTTTATTGAGGATATCGAGAATTATTGTTCGCGGGTTGCAGTTCTTAATAACAAGACTGTTTCTCTTATTGGTTCAAGTGATGAGATTAAGAATAAGTATACTACCAATTATGAGGTTCAGTTAAGGACTGCGTCTGAGGATTATGCCTATCTTCTGTCCTCGTTGAAGAAAAGTTCTTTGTTTGCATCCAGCAAGCTTGCAGAAGGGGGAATTATTTTTTATACCTCTACTCCTAAAAAATTGCTTTCAGAATTGTTCAGGGTTGTCGGCAAAAAGGGCGATTCTATTGTTGCTCTTGATCTTGCCCGTCCGTCATTAAAAGAGGCTTTTGAGTCTTTGGTGAAATAATGAGTAAGTTTTTGAAAGATACAGTAACCCTTGTGAAGAAGAATATTCGGCTTTTGATTAGGGCTAAGGCTTCTTCTTTGATTGTTATTTTAGGTCCGTTATTGATAATTTTTCTTGCAGGTATTGCTTTTGATAATACTAATTTGTATGCTGTTAAGATTGGTGTTTTTAGTGAAAAGTATAATGATCTTTCCAATTCTTTTATTGAGCGTCTGTCTGAAAAGCAGTTTAAGGTTACGCGGTTTCCTTTGGAGGATGATTGCAGGAGTGCGATTGAGCGTGGCGAGGTTCATACCTGTGTTGTTTTCTCTCCTGAGTTTACCATGGCTAAGGATAATTCTAATGAGTTGAGTTTTTATGTGGATTATTCTCAGATTAATCTGGTCTGGTCTGTTTTAAATGCAATGACTGAAAAGGTTGCTGAGCGGTCTATGGAATTGAGTCGTAATCTTACGACTGTCCTTGTGAATGCTTTGGAATATTCTAGCGAGCAGGTTAAGACTAAGCGTCCTGCTTTGGTTGATTTAACTACATCCAATGATTTGGTTAACCGAAGAGTTACTGATGTCAGTGTTCGTTTGGAAGAGGTAAGTCTTGATTTTGATCCTAATGCTTTTGGTGCAGATAATCTTGCCAGTCAGAAGAATAAGGTTAAGCACTGGGTTGATGCGTCTATTAATCTTGGTTCAGAGGCGATTAGCAGTGCTCGTTCTTTTGTGGGTAATGCTAATGATGTTGTTCAGGCAAGTTCTATGGGTGTTGAGCAGAAGAATAATTTAAAGACATTATTTGAGGATGCCGTTACAGAAATTGAGGAGTTGGATGATAAGTTTAAGGATACTAATTCTCTTGCTGGCGAGCAGTTTAAGGAGCTTGCCAAGATTATTGATTCCCTTGTCGGCAAGATTACTCAGACAAAGGCTCAGATGGATCAGATTGATTCTGCGCATACCACGTCTGTCGCAGAGCTTGTTGAGGCTAAAGCCTCGCTTGATGGTTCTTTGAAAAATCTTCTTGATGTTCAGAGGGCTTTGAATAATATTGATAACATTATTCGTTCTGTTGAGGTCAAGGATCCTAATGCAGTTGTTCAGCCGATTATTACTCATATTAAGCCTGTGATTTCTCAGCAGAGTTATCTTAATTATATTTTCCCTGTGCTTATGGTTCTTGTCATTATGTTTACTGCTTTACTTCTTGCTCCTACTTTGATTTTGCTTGAGAAGAATTCTTCTGCATACTTCCGTAATTTTATGGCTCCTGTTAATGGTTTTACTTACTTGTTTTCCACATTCCTTACTTGTTTTATTCTGTTGTCGCTTCAATTAATAATAATTCTTGCGATTGCCTCGATTTTCTTTTCCTCTACCATTCTTCATGGTTTTCCTAATACTTTGTTGGTATTGTTGTTGTCTGTTGCTTTGTTTTCGCTTATTGGAATGCTTGTGGGTTATGTTTTTAATTCTGAGGAGACTGCTATGCTTGCTGCAATTTCGTTGGGAAGTATTTTTCTATTCCTTTCTGATGTTATTATTCCTATTGAAAGCATGCCTTCTTGGTTTATGCGTGTTGCTGAGTTAAATCCTTTTGTTGTTTCAAGTGGTTTGCTGAGAAGCACTATTTTGTATGGTATGTCAGTAATCAGTTTGTGGAAGAAAATCCTTCTTCTTCTTGCATTCGTTGTTGTTTCTGCAGTTCTTGTCTTCTTGTTCTATCAGATATCCAGCAATAGTTCTATTTATAAGAAATGGAAAAGAAAGGAATAAATTTTATTCGCTGTTTTTATTATAACTCGAATTCGTCTATAAATCCAAGAATCAATCTATATTTTTCAAGATATTTGAATCCTTTGTCTGTGAGTGTTATGTATTTTTTTCCTTTGCTGTCGATTATTTCTTTGATAAATCCTTTTGAGGTAAGCTCGGTATAGTATTCAGAGAAACTGGTTGATGATAGGTTTGAATATCGCAAGAGTGGTGTTGGCTTTATTGAGTTGTGGTTTTTGCTTATTAGGTCTAGTATATCGAATATTACTTCCAGGCGGTCTCGTTTTTTTGTGTTCATCGCGCCCACTTATTTACTTTATAATAAATCATCACAAACACTATTAGAGATACTGCTCTGAATAATATCTCTATTTCTGGAGGAAACGGCCGTTTGCTGTCTATTATAAACAGGTTTATCAGCCAAAGTCCAAATACGAGAAGGTAAAGTATTTTTGTTTTGCTTAGTCTTTTTTTCCCTTTGCGTATTAAGAAAACAAGAAGTATCGCAATCATAAGCAGTGCAGTCTGCATGTATAGTAATAGCATAGGTGTTCTTGTAAGAAATGCCAGCAAAGGGAGCAGTATTGCAATAAGGTGTCCTAGTATCAGTATTTTTTGGTTATTGACTCGTTTCCATACTAAGCTGAATATTAAATAAAAGATGGCTATTGTGCTTAAATATCCTAGAGGTAGTATGAATAATGGTACGAACATTTCTCTTGGTATAAAGAAATCAAATGCCATTCTTGAGAAGAGTACGAGGCTGAATAAAAATCTCATTATATACGATAGTCCGAAGAATAGAAATGCATCTCTAAAATATCTTATTCCTGCGTGTTTTGTTAGTTCATAGCTTTCTCTTGTTTTGTAGTAGATTGCAAAGCAGAATATGAATGCAATTATGGTAAACACTAGTTCTGTTCCAAATACTATTGGGTCAAAAAAGTGTGGTGGAGGCATATCTTATCAGTATTAAGATAATTGTGATAATATATAAAAAATGTGGACTTAAAGTGCACATTTTCATTCCACTTTGTTTATAACCTAATCCAGTAATAAGGGTTATAGTAGAGTATAAATAGTAGTAAATATGAAGGATGTGATTATGATAAATAAACACTATGTGATAGATATGGGTTTGTTAGTCTCAGGATTAGTAGTTATTATTACTGGTTTATTAAAATTAAAGTGGCTGGGAATTCGTTCTGGGTTTTTGAATAATTTTCATGAGTTTACAGGTATTTTATTTGCAGTCCTTATTCTGATTCATGTTGTTTTGCATTTTAGATGGATAGCTGCATGTACTCGTAATTATCTTTTTGGAGGTCGTAAATAAGATGAACAAAAAATCTTCTAGTGTGATTCTTCGTATGGAGAATGTTTGGAAGATTTACAAAATGGGCGAGGTTGAAGTTCCTGCGTTAAGGGGTGTTAGTGTTGAAATTAAAAAAGGGGATTTTGTTGCAATTATCGGCGCTTCTGGAAGCGGCAAGTCTACTATGATGAATTTGATTGGCTGTCTTGATACTCCGACTAAGGGCAGTATTTTTCTTAAGTCTCAGGATATTAGTTTGTTGCCTGAGTCTGATCTTGCATCGTTAAGGGGTCAGACTATTGGTTTTGTTTTTCAGCAGTATAATTTGATTCCTTCGCTGTCTGCTTTTGAAAATGTTTTGCTTCCTTTGGAATTTTTGGAGTATGGTGATACGGAGGCTGTTGCTCGTGCAACTAAACTTTTGGGCATGATGGGTTTGAGTGATAAAATGAGTAATCGGCCGAGTCAACTTTCTGGCGGTCAGCAGCAGAGGGTTTCTATTGCTCGCAGTCTTGCTGGTGATCCTGAGATTATTCTTGCTGATGAGCCTACTGGTGCTTTGGATAGTGTTACAGGAAAAGAATTGTTGAATATGCTTCATAAGTTGTGGAAAGAGCAAGGAAAGACTATTATAATGGTTACTCATGATCTTAATCTGGCTAAGTATGCTCATACAAGAATTGAGCTTGTTGACGGTCGGATTAGTAAAATATCTGAAAATCGCGAGGTGTTAAAATGAAAAAAATAATTTTATCTACGGTTTTGGTTCTTTTAATGGCATTGTTTCTTCCTGCAGTGCACGCAGGGGATATGGCTAATTCGGTAGTTACTTCTATTAGCTTGATTAATCAGGATCCTGATCCTGCAACTGCTGGAGATATTATTGAATTGCGTCTGGGTATTGAGAATCTTGGAGGGATTGCAGCAAATAATCTTGTTGTAGAGCTTGTTCCTGAGTATCCTTTTGAGCTTGTTCCTGGGGGAAAAAATGTTCAGAAGATTGATACAATGGCTGCGTATCAGGGCGAGAAGAACATGAAGATTTTAAAATATAACATGCGTGTTAACAAAGATGCCAGTGCTGGAGCATACAGTCTTAAGGTTCAGTATTATGAAGAGGGTTTGAATGTTATTCCTTTGGTAAAAAGTTTGCCTGTTGAGGTTAGGAGCAGGGAGAATGCAGAGGTTATTCATATTGACAAGACAAATCTTGTTCCTGGAAAGCAGAGCAGTTTGAAGTTTAGTATTAATAATGTTGGTAGTTCTCCTTTGAGGGATCTTTCTTTTGATTGGGAAAATACTGACGGTATTATTCTTCCTGTTGGTAGTGATAATACTCGATATATTAAGTATATTGATATTGGTGAGAGTGTAGATATTGAATATCAGGTTATTGCCGATTCCAATGCGGCGGCAGGATTGTATAAGTTGAATCTTCACCTGTCATATTCCAGTTCATCTGATTCTTCAACAACTACAATATCTACTATTGCTGGAGTTTATGTTGGTGGTGAAACTGATTTTGATGTGTCTTTTTCAGAGAGTTCAAGCGGTCAGGTGTCATTTAGTATTGCGAATATAGGCAGTAATCCTGCAAATTCTGTGTCGATTATTGTTCCTGAGCAAAGAAATTGGAAAGTATCTGGCTCTAATTCAATGATTATTGGTAATCTGAATAAAGGAGATTATACTGTTGCAAGTTTTAAGCTGCAGGCTGCAGGAAGTAGCATGCTGGCAAGAACCGCTCAGTCAGGTACTGCGCAGTCTGGCACAATTCCTTTGAGTAATGGTCAGATTCAGGTGCAAAGACCTGTGAATGGTCAGGTTAGTGATCCTGCATTAGGTCAGACTTCTGCAGATATTCTTTTGTTGCAGATTGCTTATACTGATACAATGGGTGAAAGGCGGCTTGTTGAAAAGGAAATAAAACTTTCTCCGCAGACTCTTGCTTCTTCAGCTGCTGCGGTAGGAACAACAAGTACTGCAGGAACTTCTGGAGCGCAAACTTCTTTTAATGGTGCAAGAAGAACAACAACTGCTCAGAGTCAGAGTTTGTTTGCACAGTATAATTGGTATATTGTGGGAATTGTTGCATTGTTTGTTGTATTCCTAATTTACAGAAGTTACAAGAGTAAGAAGCTAAAAAATCCTCATTTTAAGTTTGTGGATTTTTTCAAGACTAAAAAACATAAATGATTTGAATAATTATTTTGGTGTAAAATGAAGCTGCGCAAGTGTTTTAAGCATGCATTTAGTATGCTGGTTCATAGTAAGCTGAGAAGCTGGCTTACAATTATTGGTATTGTTATAGGTGTAGCTTCAGTTATCGCGATAATGTCTATGAGCTCAGGGATGCAGGACGAGATGAATTCGCGTATGGGTGAGCTTGGTGGAGATATATTGACTCTCACTGCTGGTTTTTCTCGTGGGGGCAGTATGTTTGCTGCGCGCGGAGGAGGTCCTGATATGGGTGGAAATTCTGGCGGCGGTGCTTCTAAAGCGACTGATAAAGCAGTTGTTCTTGATCGTTTGGACTTGCAGGTTTTGAGAGGTATTCCTGATATTGCTTTGATTGATTCTGAAATAAAAGGCACTGTTAATATTTCTTATATGGGTAAGACTGGCAAGGTTTCTATTACTGGTGTTGATCAAAAGGTTTGGTCTCAGATTACTACTCTTAAGATTGGTGAAGGTCGTATGCTTGATTCTGCTGACCAGAATGTTATTGTTATCGGAGGAAGATTGGCTTCTTCGTATTTTAGCAAGCCTGTTGGAATTAATAAGATGGTGGCGATTCAGGGCAGTTCATTTAGGGTTGTTGGTATTCTTGATGATGAGAGTAATAATATTTACATGCCTATTCTTATGGCTTTTCAGGTAATTCCTGACAAGGCGAATAATGTTTATGATTCTATTGTTATTAAGGTTAGGGATGAAAATGTTCTTAATGAGACTATGATTAAAATTGAGGATAGGTTAATGATGTCTCGGCATGTTACTGCAAGTACTAAGGATTTTTCGCTGGCCTCAAGCAAGCAGATGCAGGAAACTCGTGCTGCTGCTATGAGTACTATGAGTACTTTTTTGTTGGCGATTGCTGCTGTGTCTTTGCTTGTTGGTGCTATTGGTGTTGCTAATACTATGTTTACTTCTGTTCTTGAAAAGACTAAGGAGATTGGGATTATGAAAGCTGTTGGTGCGCGTAATCAGGATATTTTGTTGATTTTTTTGTTTAATTCTGCTTTTATTGGTTTTGTCGGAGGTATTATTGGTATTATTCTTGGGTCATTGCTTTCTGCATCTCTTCCTTCTTTAATGGGTCAGACTCCTTTTATGAGAAGTTCAACAATGGTTTCATTAAATGCTGTTTTGCTTGCTGTGTCTGTTTCTGTTATTGTTGGAGTTCTTGCAGGTCTTATTCCTGCGTATCAGGCTTCTAAGCTCAAGCCGGTAGATGCACTAAGATATGAATAATCTGGTTTAATGCAATACTTTTTTAAACTCTCTTTTTCTTAGTATTGTTATGGCCCAGATTGATTTGAATATGTTATTTGAGAAGAACCTGAAATTAACTAAAAAGAAG
>Ga0210057_1007072_pt1 | contig 13752 bp, 15 predicted proteins | sample CryGeyCG2114_010_2_FD_183968 | JGI IMG/M metagenome (GOLD analysis project Ga0210057, IMG submission 183968) | Groundwater microbial communities from aquifer - Crystal Geyser CG10_big_fil_rev_8/21/14_0.10 (SPAdes) (version 2) | ecosystem: Environmental > Aquatic > Deep subsurface > Groundwater ... | reverse complement strand
TGGAATAGTAAATAGATTTTTTAAGGTAAACATAGTAACAGAACCACATGTTCATAATCATAACCACAATCACGAACACGAGCATGTTAATCAACCCGCGGAGGAAATAGGAAGGGAAAACCAAAAACCAAAAACCAAAAACCAAAATTATAATTTAAAAGAAAAAAGTTTGAAAAGTGGAGATATGGATAGGCAGGTTTCATCAATTAACACCATAAAAAAACTGGGCCGCAACGACCCATGTTGGTGCGGCTCCGGTAAAAAGTGGAAACGCTGTCATTATCCTCAGACTTCTGCCTGATTTAACGGGCTAAACTACCATTTTCAGTACCGCACAGAAAGCTATTTTAGCTATAAAGAAAAGTATCAAAAAATAGCACAGTTTTCAGAGCATTTTAGTTCTATAAGATTTAGTTTATAACCATCGGTTACCGCATGGTACAAAATATAATTTCTCATCTGCATCTGACAACTTAACTTACAACTAATATTTGTCACTTGACAACTTAGCTTACAACTATAGTTGGAAAGTTGACAACTCTTATATAGAAATATATAATATTGTTTATGGATATAAATCAAGCAATTCTAGAAATTGCAAATACAGATAAAACCTTCAAAACCTCAGATGTGGTTAAAAGTTTTAAAGGTCAATACACAAGACAGCATATAAGTTCAATCATCAACCAGATGGTAGCAAGAGGCGTCTTGTTAAAAGGGGGAAGTACGGCTAGTGCTTTTTACGCTTTGCCTCAAAATGCTGAGCATGTATATGAGGTAATTAAACGTCGATTTAAACGAGAAGCCTTAGAGGAGCACAGGGTCTTTAACAACATCCGCGATAAACATAGCCTTATAAGGAACCTTCCGGAAAATATTTCAAGCATTCTTTTCTACGCTTTTACTGAAATGTTAAACAACGCAATTGAGCATTCGGAGTCTAAATACATAGAGACTGAGATGATGGTGGATAATAATAATCTCACGTTTACTATTAATGATTTTGGAATTGGAGTCTTTAGAAATGTGATGAAAAAACGCAATCTTCGTTCGGAAATTGAAGCAATGCAGGATCTACTAAAGGGTAAAACGACCACTCAGCCACATTCACATACGGGAGAAGGAATATTTTTTACATCAAAAATAGCCGATATTTTTGAACTAGATAGCTTTGGATACAAGATGAGGATAGATAATACTATTCCAGATGTTTTTTTCCAAGAAACTGGGACTTCAGAAATTAAAAAGGGAACAAAGGTAGGTTTTATAATCAGCATTAACTCCAAGAAACACCTTAATGATGTTTTTAAGAGGTTTGTATCGGAGCCTGGAGAGGTTGGTTTTGATAAAACAGAAATATTAGTTAAGCTTTTTGTTCAAGGAACAGTATATATTTCACGTTCACAGGCAAGAAGAATTCTTAGTGGTCTTGATAAATATAAAGTAATTGTTTTAGATTTTGACAAGGTTACCACCATTGGTCAAGCATTTGCGGATGAGGTCTTTAGAGTTTTTCAACAAAGACATCCAAAAATAGTAATAGAACCTATTAATATGATTGAGCCTGTAAAGTTCATGATTGATAGAATAGAAAAACCTACAGAGCAGAATGAAAAATAAATTTTATTACTATTTTAAAGTAGCGTTGATAGATGGCAGAGGAGAGAAAAGAAAAGATGAAATATACAGAGAAATTGCTGTGTTGGGAAGACAAACATTGTCGACACTTGCTAATACTATAGTAAGGTCATTTAATTTTTACTTTGACCATTGTTATGGTTTCTATGATAACTTTAAAAATCCTTACAGTTCAAAAGAAATGTATGAATTGTTTACCGATATCCCCGAAGATCCGACTCCCGGAGCAAAAGGAGTTACATCTATTAAGGTTGCGACGGCATTTCCTAAAACAAAGAAGAATATGCTTTTTTTATTTGATTATGGAGATAATTGGCATTTTTCAGTTGAGTTAATAGATATTAAAAGAGCTCCTGGAAACGCGAAAAATCCTAAAATTGTTAAAAAGGTAGGCAAAGTACCAATGCAATATCCTCCGCTGAAGGAAGATGACTCAGAAGAAGAAATTAATGAAGCTTATGACCTGTTTCGTGTAGGTCAGCATGCGCCTAAGAAAAAATATATAAATTAATCTATGTGACTCCCTGTAAAAAAGCATTTCCCTCCAAAGGCGGGCAGGCAAAATTATAATTCAAAAGAAAAAAGTTTGAAAAGTGGAGATATGGATAGGCAGGTTTCATCAATTAACACCATAAAAAAACTGGGCCGCAACGACCCATGTTGGTGTGGCTCCGGTAAAAAGTGGAAAAAATGCCACATGAATAGCGATTTAGGCCGATAAATCAGTCTAAACTGTAGTTTTTAGTACCACATAGAACAAAATTCTTAGCCTCACAAATATCATTAAAATCAGATAATTTTTTATAACTCAAACTTCCTATAAGCCTAAGTTGATAATCACCCGCCACCATGTGGTTTTCTTGATTGGATGTAGTAAAGTTATAGATATGGATCAGAAAACTATAATGAAAAATTATCAAGAGGAATACGCTAACATTATTGCAAAAATGGTAAAAGTACTAGTTCGGGCTCAAAGAAAAATTGATGATAAAAAATATCGTGATGCTCTCGAAGCTTTAAAGAAAATTTAATATGGGACCCGACGTACAACCTGAACAAGTTACTCCTTCAATCGAAAAAGTAAAAAATATAAATCCTAATGAGTCTGAGCATGCATTCGAAACAGAGAGGAAAAGAGTAGAATCAGCTACAAATAATCTAGCTAATGAGCTAAAAAAATTGGTTGAAGGGAATAAAGATGTCGATCTAAGTGCTGAAGCAGCTGAATTTGAAAAATTGGCATCTGAAGCTTCTGATTTGACAGAGTCGGTAAGCACCGAAATCCCCGCTATTGATAAAACATCCAAAGAAGATGATAAAGACGAAGGTGAAAATCCGATAACTGAATTCAAAGGAGTTAATAAGCTACTTTTTCAATACTTACAAAGTGAAGGAATACGTCAATCTATCGGAGGAAAAATTACTGACGAAAAAATTACCATCGATTTCGATAAGATAATTGCAATTACTGAAGAAAATGCTTCTGAAGATGATTCCGAAAAGGGAGAACCAAAAACAGACCAAGAAAAAGGAGAAATGTTAAGCGAGCTGAGGAATGCTTTGCCCCTGATACAACAAGCATTAGTAAATCGAGGAATTGTGCTATCCGACTTTATTATCCAAATAAATAGACTCATAACTGATGCACACATCGAAGTTACTGATAATGATTATAATCAGTTTTATTATGGTAAAGATGATTTTCCAGAAAAAACTGGAAATAATGCAGCCCTATACATTGGGGCTGGGTGCATAGAAGCATTCGAAGATACATTGAAAGATCGATTAAACCAGTATAGTGTAGCATTGCCTTCGGAAATTGCACGTAAAATTACATTAAGATGGATACTTTCTCATGAATATGGCCATGCCATTGATAGAACTTTACAGTTAGGTGTTATAAATGGTCGTGTTAATACAGAAGAGGGGGATACGCGTAGAAAGATTGGTGGAAGTGTGCAAGATGAGATGTATCAGGATGTTAACGAAAACATAGCGAAAAATTCTGACCTGGAATCTATGGTTACAAATGATGAAAAAACCCGTAAGTATTTATCGCCCCTTGAATCTGCTTCTGAAAGGGTTGCTTCTGGATTTGAATTCGTAGGTCTTCACTCTGCTCTAGTTGAGAATGGGGTTGCTGTCGAGCATGCTGATGCAATAATTGCAAATGCATTCAAGAAAGGACAAGATGAATTACAAGACTTTAAAAGACTTTTGGAATATTCATCCTCACATGGGTTAGACATGAAGGAGTTAAAACATGCCATGCTTATGATTAGAATTGAATTAAAAAAAAGAGGTAGACAGGATCTATTAACTAAATTACCTTTACATTTCGGAATGCAGCATTTGGGATATTTGGCTCCTTTGACTGAGCAAGAAATCACCACCTATGTATCAAAATATGCTCCGACTTAGGATCTGAATAGTAAATATTTTAGTGGGGTACCCTATTTGACTAACACTTCCCTCCTTCGCTAAAGCTACGAAGGGCATGCAAAAAATGCCACTATCCGCAAATACCATAAATTATTTTTCTCCAAGAGTGCGTTTAATTATTGGAATTTTTGTAAGAATTAGCGATAGTAAATATGCAAGAGTAAAGATTACAAAAAGTTTTATTAAAACATAAAGCCATGCCGGCGCTATAGGATCAAATAATTTTAATTTAGAATCGAGTATGTTCAGTAAAAAAATATGCAATATATAAATTCCCAGAGAAGCACGGGCTATAGAATAAATAAGTTTTTTTAACCTCCCTTTAACTATTTTATTAAAATCAAAATGCATGAGAAATGCATAAATGCTGAGTGACATAACAACTACATTTATGCTTAAAAATGAATCTGTATAAAATGACAAACACCCCCTATCGCCAAGTAAATAATTTTCCTGAAATGTTAATAAATAGTAGAAATATGCTCCCGCTATCGTAGCTGATAGTGAGGTCATAAATAATATGGTTAAAAGTTTTAGATTTTTAAATTTGGATTTGCCGATAGTGTATCCCGCGACAAAAAGCCCTGTGTAGGGTATCCAGTATATGAGTGAATTTGCCGGAGTGCATAGAGAAAAAAAGTATTGGATAAAATAAAACGCAGACCCTCCGATTAGAAGTAAAGCGGTAAGATTTTTATTAGACCATTTTTTACTATCTAATAAATATTTTTTGATAAGAGGCGATACGAGATATAGTCCGATTAGAATTATAAAAAAGTAGAGATAAAAAACGTTTACAGTAAAAAGTCTATAAATAAGTGACAAATTAAAATATTCAAATGTCGGGTTGCCTGCATTCCATACCGTATAAACCAAAAACCAAAATACTAACGGAATCCCGATGCGGTTAATGGTTCTTTTCAGGGTTTGTCTAAAAGTTTCGTGCTTTGCCAGTATAAAATATCCACTAACAAGAATAAAAAGAGGAATAGAGGCGCGTGATACTGAATTTAGAATTATCGCAAACCACCACGAAATTCCACCGAAAAAATCAGGTCTGCCGTATACTGCATTTGCTGTGTGGATTATAACTACTCCGAAAATTGCAAGAGCCCGAATAACATCAGCTGAGAGATTGTATGAATTTTTTTTACTACCCATTAAATCTGATATTTAGAGAGCTCATCCAGAAGCAGTTTTAAGTTCATCTTTGCTACACCCAACACTTTGTCTGCACCACCATAATATATATAAAGAGTTTCGCCGATTACTACATTTCCGCAGGGAAATACGACATTATTTACTATTCCCTCCAGCTCATATTTTTCCTCAGGTTCTATGACCGGATATGAAAGGCGGGAAAGAAGCGTATCTGGACTATTTAAATCGAGAAGACATGCGCCAACTTTATAAAATTTATCTTCAGATATCCCATGATACAAAAGAAGCCAGCCCTTGTCGGTTTCGATAGGAGGTCCTGCGATTCCTATTTTGTGGTGATCCCAATGATCAACTCTTGTGTGCATTAGTATTGCTCCATTGAGAAAATGACCATCCTTAAATTCTAAATCGTCTACAAAATCTATCCATATATCATCATTTATCCTATGTAAAAAGACAAATTTATCATTAATTTTTTTTGGAAAAATAGTAGCATCTTTGTCATCTATATTAGAGGGGGATATTAGAATTGGTTTTTCCCAATCCCATCGTCTGTTCAGAAAATCATCAACTTTTATCGATGTAAGAGCAACTCTGGGGGGATTAACACCTCCATCAAATGCCGTATAACACATATAAAATCTGTCATCTAGCCTTACAATTCTAGGGTCTTCGCATCCGAAATTTCCTTCTTTGAGTTTTGTTTCAAATGGTTCTCTGGGCGTATAAATGGGGTAAGGCAATCTTTCGTCGATATTTAGTCCGTCGGTACTTACAGCATATCCTACAGATGACATTCCATTTTCACCCATTGCCCTGTAAAGTATGTGTACTTTTCCATTCTCGTAAATAGCGGCTGGGTTAAAAACAGCAAGAGACTCCCATTTTCTTTCAGTTACGGGTTCTAGTATGGGATTTTTTTCATACCGCTCAAACCTTATCCTAGGATTATTCGGAACCTCTTTTTGTTTTGTTTTAAGTCCGTGCATCAAATCCTCCATCCTGCACGTTGCAACTCCCATACTGGTATCAGCTGCGCCATAGTAAACATAAAAATCATCACCTATTATTTGGGCACCGGTTGGAAATACGACATTCGGAATATTGCCAAAAAGCTCATACTCTTCCTCGGGCATTAACATAGAGTTGGTAGTTCTCGCCTTTATGATAGTTGGATTTTCACTATCAAGAAGAGCTGCTTCTATAGTAAAAACCTTATCATTTGTGTAGTAGTTTCGAATTAAAGAATAAACAAAAACCCAACCTTTTTCGGTCTTGACCGGAACAGCTCCTGCTTCGATTTGATCCCTAGTATGACGCAGGAGCGGAAGAGTATGCTCATCGAGCTTTTTATACCACTCCTCCCAACCTTTTACATCCCACAACTCCTCAATTTTATCGAAACTTCTTATTGAAATTTTTGCAGGTGGAATATCCGTATTTGCACTCAAAAAAGCAAAGTACTTGCCATTTATCTTTTCCGGAAAAAGTCCCATCGCTTTTGCGTTAAAAGGAGTAACTAAGTACTTTTCATCGATAGTTTTTAAATCTTTTGAAATAGCTACTGCGACTTTTATATTATGAGCTCCGAATGGATATCCACCTATGGCAGTGTAGAAAATATAAAATTTACCCTCCATATAAGTTATACGCGGGTCTTCACATCCATACCGTTCCCAATCCTCCGTAGGTTTTATTAGCTGAAAGTGATCTGTAAAATTTATTCCGTCCGTGCTTTTTGCAATACCGATTGTTGAAAGTTGAATATTTGCATCCATGTAAAAACCTTTTGGGGACATAGCCCGGTATGCCATGTAGTAGATATCGTCTTTTTTTACAACAGAGCCGTTAAATGTACCGCCCTTTTCCCAACCATTTGTAATACTTGGAAGTAGAATTGGATTATTTTGATGCCTTTTTAATTTAAGCATGGTGGATAACAGTTTGTTTTTCCATTTTAGTTTCCAGTTTTACGTTGTGATGCGTTTTTAGCTCATCTAGGAATTCATCAATATTTTTACTTGCAACGCAAATAAATTTATCAGCGCCGCCGTAATACACAAATAGGCGGTCATTATTTATGACAGCTCCACAGGGATATGCAACTCCGGCTTTGAATCCGTTATTTTCATACCACTGGTCGGGCTCTAAAATCGGTTGTTGTGTCCTATGTAGAACTTTCCATGGCTCATTTAAATCCAAAAGCATTGCGCCAATTTTGTATTGTGAGTCATTTTTATCATCAACAGCATGGTATATAAGAAGCCAGCCGTCTTTAGTTTTTATGGGGGGTGGACCTGCTCCAACTTTCCTGCTATCCCAGCCATCAACAGTTGGTGGAATTTTAAATTCACCCTTAAGATATCTAGGTTTGTTGAAATCTAAATCATCCAGAAGATCTACTAAAATATTTGGGAAAACTCTATGTATAACTACATATTTTCCGCCAATTTTCTCAGGAAATATAACTGCATTTTTGTTAACTTCATTTGGTTTGGATATTAATTTAGGTTCATTCCAATTCCAATTTTTATTCCTAAAGTTCTCTTCGGAAATTGAAGAGAGTGCAACTCTAGGCGTATTAGCCCCATTATAAGCTATGTACGTTAAGTAAAATCTTTGGTCCTTTTTAATCCAAGTGATACGGGGATCTTCGCATCCTCCATATCCTCCTCCGGACATAAACCATGCTTTAGGACTTCCGCCCGGTGTTTCAAACGATTTTCTGGGCGTATAAATTGGTTTATCAGAGCGGTAATCTATATCGAGTCCATTACTGCTTTCTGCATGACCTAGAACTGATGTGTTTTGCGGGCCCATAGCCCTATAAATAAAATGGAACTTTTCGCCATCATGAACTGCAGCTGGATTAAATGTCGCATCAGATTGCCAAGCATGATGCATAACCGGAGTTATTATCGGGTTTTTGTCATGCTTTTCAAGTCTAGGCTTGCTTCTTCCCGGGAGACCATTAAAAATATCGTTAAACTTTCCAAAAGAGATTGCGTAGACGTCTTTCCCCCTTATCCCAAAATAGAAAAACAAATTACTGTTGAGATGTGCTGCTCCTAAAGGATAAAGTTCCCCTTTTTCAGCCTCAAGCTGCTGGGCGCAAACAGGTTGCGTAGACCTTGAAATAAGTTTTGATGGATTATCCTTATCGAAAAGTGCTATTCCTACCGAATAGTTAAGTCCTTCTCTAAAAAATTCTCTAACGTAGTAAAATACCAGTATTCCCTCAGTTGTATTAAATATATTTCCTACCTGAAGTGGATAAGCGTCAAAATAATTATTTCGCGGTGTTAAAACCGTATCACCAATTTCCCAATTAATCAGATCCCTTGAGTAAGCAATAGATATGTTTTTATCGCCAAAAAAGGCTACAAATTTATCTCCTATCTTTAAGTCAGGAATCATACAGGCAGTTTCATTGATTTGCATTATGTCCCCAATTTTTTCCCAATAAAACTGATCTTTTGAACGTGCGATTCCTATTGGTTTATCAGTGTCTGTCAGATCTTTATATAGGAGAAAATATTCCTTTCCATTTTTTGAAATTCTAAAGTTATTAAGGAGTGAAGTTGGGATAGTCTTAGAACTAAAAGATATCTCACTTTTTTTATTTGCAGACTTAAAATTAGTGCCCGTTGAGCTTACTGATGTAAAAAGGGAGTTGGTAGAGAAATTCAGAAGATTACCGTAAATAATTACTTTTTTGTTATTTGAGGTGATTCCGAGATCATATGGTATAAAATTAGGCAGATTATTCATTTTTTAAATCACACAAATCAGACCCGGTTTTTTCACCGCGCCTAATATTAATTTACCCTAACTGGTTATGTTCGTCAACTACAAAAAACTTTTTTTTCAGGTTAATTTGTTGTTTTCATTTAAAATGCTATAATAAATTTATGGAGTTAACTTCTTTAGAAACTACTTTTTATACTTTAGGGATAATTCTTATGAGCTTAATAGTAATACTTATGGTAGTAAGTGTTATTATGATTTTTTATATAAAGCACAAAATAACCTTAATTCAAAGAACAATTGAAGAAAAGATTCGCGATGTTACTCAAAGGCCCCAAGAGATAGCCTACGATTTAGGCGCAGGATTAGTATCTAAATTTATTAATAGAAAAAAGAAAAAGTAAAAATATGAAACATTATGTTTGTAAAGGTGACTGTGGCGGAGTATCGGATGAAAAAAAGCAATGTAACACAAAGGGATGCAGCCTTTATGGGAGGGATTTGACAGAATGCAATTGCACTGATGGCAAACATCATGATAAAAAGGATGAGTAGGTAAATAAATAATATGGCTGATAATAAAGACACAAATATAAAACCAGAAAATAACGAAAAGGCCTCTCCCGAGGAGATAAAAAAGAAAAAGGAAGAAGTTCTCGCGCGCATAGATGCTGAAATTGGTGAAGACACTTCTTCCGATGAGGTTGTTATTGATGAAAAGACTGATGAGAGAATTGAAAAAGGGAAAGAGTCTGAAGGAGAAGAATCGTTTGAAAAAGAAATGATTGAGGAAAATATGGAGGTTAAGGATAAAAAAAGTGAAGAAAAAACAGACGAGAGAGTTCAAAAAGATGAGGCTTCCGACGAAGAGTTAACGGAGGAGCAAAAGAAAAATTCTGATAAAGAAAGTGAAGATGACTCTCATTCTGCCTTTTCAGCAGCAGAGTTTGGTCTAGCCGAAAGAAAAAGCAATAAAGGTAAAAATATTATATTATTTTTAGTTGTATTTTTGCTGGTAGCTATAGTCTCAGCTTTATTCTACTTTTTTTCTACCGGCGTTTTGAAGTTTGAGGAAAAAGAAAATGAACAAGAAGTAGCGCCGACCGAAGTTCCGACAGCAACCCCAGTACCCGTTGATTTTGATAAGGCGAAGTTCTCAATACAAGTACTAAATGGTAGCGGAGTAAGTGGTGCAGCAGGTAGTATGGAAACATTTTTGGAAGAGCTAGGCTATGAGAATATTGAGATAGGAAATGCTGATAATAGTGATTATCAAAATATAACTATTCAGATTAAAAGAGACTTTGAAGATTTTGTGGAGATTATAAGTAAAGATTTGTCAGATAGTTATACGGTTGATAAAGATTATGAAATATTGGATGAAGACAGTAAATATGATGCAGTTATTATTGTAGGTGTTGAAGGAGATGAAGAACCAGTAATTGAAGAAGTAACAGATGAATAAGAAGAGCTTTTCGTACAAAAAGTTTCACAAAAAATGGTCTGATATCCACAAAAAACAGCAAAAAAAACTTCTTGATACTCACAAGGAAGCACTAACTCACCTTTCTAATAATTCCAAGCAATATGCTTTAAGTGCTTTAGGGGGATTGATGCTTCTAACTACTCCGGTTAATCTTCAGCTCGAATCCGGAGATCCAAAAATACATTATGAAAAAGTTAATAAAAACCTTTTTTTAGTATCAGACTTGGAAGCATTAATACCTGCAGAATTTAGATACTTTACGGATGAAGAGAATGAAAAAATCGCAAACAAGTTAAGTGAATTTTATGATATGGATATAAAATACGAGATTGATAATAAAAGACTTAATACAACCTATGGGTATATAGGAGCAGAACAACACTTGATGCGCTATCCGGGTGACACAGAAGCAACTCATTTTCAGACTAATGAAGAAGCAGATGAATTTATGTCTTCAGGTCTTGCTCCCGGAAGGGGTGCATGGGGATACTTTGCCAACTCGAAAGATGAAATGACACAGGAAGATATTGAGCGGGAAAAATATTATATTGCAGTTCAAACTTTTCTAGCCCCAGACTATCTGAGCAGGGTTGGAGAATACAGGGATTTTTTTAAATATAGAAAAATGTTACTTGTAAACCCCCATAACGGTCATGGGGTAGTAGTTGTAGTAGGTGATTCTGGGCCCGCCCAATGGACAAAAAAACACTTAGGTGGTTCACCGGAGGTTATGAGCTATTTAGAGCGTTACGATGGAAGACAAAAAGGACCCGTGTTATATTATTTTATAAACGACCCTGAAAATAAAATCCCTTTGGGTCCAATTGAGTAAAATGAAAAATAAATTTTATAGTCATATTTTTACAATAGAACCAGTTCATAATATTTTGTCGTCACTGGATATTGAAGAGGACGAAAAAAAAGAACTTTTAGACATCCTTCAGTCACATATTCACGTTACAGTAATTGATATTATTCTGTCAGAACTTGATGAGGGGAAAAAGAAAGAATTTTTACATCTAGTTGGAGTAAAAGAAGACAATGATGGTGCTTGGAATTTTGTTTTAGCTAATATTGAAAAGGGAGAAGATAAAGTTAAGGAAGCTATTGATAGAATTGTCGCGGATTTTGTAAACGATTTAGAAAAACATTCTTTCTAGTTTTAAATTATTCAATTATGAAAATAAAAGGTGAGATATTAGAGTCAGAAAAAAAACATGAAGAGAATGATGATATTCATTGGAGTAAAAAAAGGATTGCGGTTTTTACTTCAATTATTGGAATAATTATTTTTGCTATTTTTTACTTCTTTCAGCTAAGATTTGGGGAGGTTTTAGGGGAGAAAGATGAAGATAGAAATATAGGAGGTCCGCAAATAGAAATTCCCTCAAAAGACGATGTAGACGAAATATTGCAGGATGCTGAAGAGGACATATCAAGTATAGACGCAAATGACATAATATCTTCTCAGCCTCAAATACAAAATGCGATAGAGCAGTTGGAAAAGCTTACAAATAGAGATAATTTTAAAGAGACGTTCTGCTCAGCAATTTGTTCTGACTAATTTTCAATAATAATTTTTTCTATTGATTAAAAATATAGCAAGACAAGAATAGCTATACTAGATATATTAATTAGAAATAGAGTTATCCAAAATGATGCTTGTAGTAATTTTTTTTGTTTCATCATATAAACAAAAAATGAGAAACAGCCAATAGTTAGCAGTAAGCCAATTAGTTTTAATGAAATTAGTATTGTTAAAATTCCGTAATTATTCATAAGTGAATTTCTTATAGAATATTCCCTTTGATCATCGGCCCTACTATCAGAAATAGCCTTATGCAAATAAACTTCTTCGTTGTTTGATTCTTGCAGCAATTCTGATAGCTTGTTCTCGTCAGGCGATTCCTTTAATTGTTCTTCGTACCAAAGGATATCTATTTTTAATTTTTTTACATAGTGTTCTAATCTTGTTTCTTGAATTGTTAATGAATTACTATATTCTGGGATTACTCTATATATTACTTCAGACCTTAGGTTTTCTATAATACTCAACATTTCTCCAGAGATCTGAGCCTGTTTGTTCATCAGCATAATGTAATCTTCCTGAAGATTTTTATTAATTTCACTAGTCTGATATAACTGCACATGTAGATTTTCTGCCTGTGTTTCAATATCATTAAGCTCTTCATTTTTCTCTAAATATTGTGACTCAAGGTCTATCGACGAATTTATAATTATTAAAATCCAAGCAGTAATTATTATAAATATTAAGCTTCCAAGCAAAAAAATGAACTTTTTACGAGAATCTACTATTTTTTCAATTTTAATATAGTAAATTAAATAGGTAACCAACGGTAGAATAACTGCAAATATTTTCCAAGCCTTTTTGTGTTTTGAGTTTTTGTATTGTTTCGCATAGTCTATAGCAAGCCACGCCATTCCAGCTGTAATAATTAAGGCAATAAAAATATTTTCTACAAAAAAGGTAAAAGCAAAAATCAAAAGTAGCCATACTGTTCTCCCAAGTCTATTGTTAATAAATTTTTCAAATAACCCCACACCCCAATCATACTTCCAGTTTTATTAAAAAACAAGAAATCCTAAAACTTTTTTAGAGGTTTTTTGTTACAATAGCCTCATGCAAGATTTAATAGAAAGAGCAAAAACACTTCTAGAAAAACTCGATCTTGAAAAAAGGAAAATTAGGTTTAAAGAAATTGAGGCGCAATCTACAGATCCGGATTTCTGGAAAGATAACGCAAGAGCAACAAATCTTATGAAGGAAATGGGCTCAATTCAAAAAGAATTGGAAACAGCGGAAAAAATTAAATCCATGATAGAGTCGGGGGATACAAAAAATCTTGAGGAAACTATTTCGGAAATTGAATCAATCACCTATTTATCAGGAAAGTTTGATAGAGGGTCTGCAATTATTTCTATTCACGCAGGACAAGGTGGAGTTGACGCTATGGATTGGGCGCAGATGCTGTCTAGAATGTATCAAAGATATTTTGAGAGGAAGAAATACAAGGTAGAGATTGTGGATGAAAGTAGGGGGGAAGAAGCAGGAATCAAAAGCATAACTTATTTAGTTGATGGGGAATTTGCTTTTGGATATTTAAAAAATGAGAGCGGGACACATCGATTGGTTAGGCTTTCTCCTTTCAATTCTGATAATTTGAGGCATACTTCATTTGCATTGGTTGAAGTTTTGCCCTCAGTTGAAAATGATTCGGAAATTGATATAAAAGAGGACGATTTGGAGTGGGACTTTT
>Ga0210057_1007071_pt1 | contig 13752 bp, 10 predicted proteins | sample CryGeyCG2114_010_2_FD_183968 | JGI IMG/M metagenome (GOLD analysis project Ga0210057, IMG submission 183968) | Groundwater microbial communities from aquifer - Crystal Geyser CG10_big_fil_rev_8/21/14_0.10 (SPAdes) (version 2) | ecosystem: Environmental > Aquatic > Deep subsurface > Groundwater ... | reverse complement strand
AAGTAGTTTGAAAAATTCTAAACTCATCTGGAGTGACTACTCCTTTAACTACATATTCACCTAAACCATAACTGGCATTAATAATTAACGCATTTTCAAAACCTGATTCAGTATCAGCCGTAAACATCACCCCTGAAATACCTTTATCAGAACGTACCATTTTTTGGACACCCACTGATAACGCAATTTTAAAATGATCAAAATGTTTATCTTCACGGTATGAAATCGCTCGATCAGTAAATAATGAGGCAATACATTTTTTTACGGCAATCATTAATTCTTTTTCACCTTCAATGTTTAAATAAGTTTCCTGTTGGCCAGCAAAACTTGCATCTGGTAAATCTTCAGCCGTGGCTGAGCTCCGCACAGCTACACTTACATTTTTTCCTTTACCTAATTTTTTATAAGCCGCCACAACTTCCCTGCTAATTTCTTCTGGAATAATAGCTGCCAAAATTAATTCCCGCACTTTCTTACCTCTGGCTTTCAGATTCATCACATTATGAGTATCTAAATCACTTAAAATATTTCTAATTTCTTTTTTAATACCTGCTTTTTGTAAAAAATATCGATAAGCATAAGCTGTTAATGCAAAACCATCAGGTACTCGCACACCTTTTTTATCTAAATTAGAAAACATTTCTCCCAACGATGCATTTTTGCCTCCAGCATAACGCACATCCTTATTATTAAGTTCACTAAAATGTAAAATAAACTTTTTACTTTTTGGTGTAATCATAGAAACAAAATTTTAATTAAATAATTATATATATCTTTATATTAGCATAATCCCCGCTTTTTTTCAAAAGCGAGGATATTATTTCAAATCGATAAAACTAACTTATTAGAATTATTATAAATTTATTTTTTTAGCATATTTACTTATATATGGCATTTCCCATTTCTTACCCTGTAAAGCATTAATAATTCCTAAAATCGACAAGATAGTAATTGCTAACCAACCTAACGGCAAAATAATCAACCAACCTAAAACTGGTATCATCCCCAATACCATAATAGCGAATGAAGTAATAAATAACACTAAACCTTGTTTAGCATGAAATTGACAATATTCACTATCCTTTTTGCTTAACAATGGGATTAATACTAATACCCAAATATATGAAAGAGCCGCAATCACTCTTTCATCTTGAACATCATTTTTTTTCTCTGGCATATTTTTCTTTTTAATTAATAAGGTTATTAATAATTTATTCTGAGGAGGTTACGACGAAGAATCCCGTGTATAATGCACTTAACATTATATTACAAAACTCTTTTTGTAAAATCAGAATAAAATTTATATATAATGAGAAATCCCCTAATTAGCTCGTTTTGTCACGAGTTCCTTCACTCCACTAACACTCCATTCAGGATAAATTCTTTTATTTATTTCCTTCTAATAAACACCCAGGCCACTAAACCCACTATCACTGCTATCAACCCCATAAAAACCGGTTCAGCAATCAGATTAAAAATAGTCCAATACTCTCTAAACCAAAAAAACTTTAAAATGCTCACCAAAATTCCTAGAGTAAAACCACCTAAAAATACAGTTACCAATGCCTGCCATAAATTTTCATTATTCTTTAATTTAACTTCAGCTACAATCCAACCAAAAAATACAAAATCAACTAACAATAATAACGGATCAAAAACGCCTACCATCAATAATTTCAATCCGGGAACCAAACTTAAAATATAAACACTTACCTGCAAACCAAATAAAATTAATATCGGCTTTTTAATCAACTTCCAATACCATTCCAAATCTTTAAATTTTTTATTTAATTTATTCTTTTTTTGAATAAACTCATCTTTTTGCATAAACACTTTTTTTTCAACATCATTTTTATTAACCGTCTCTATTTCTTTGTCTAAGTTGCCCAAAACCTCATCTAATTGATCATTAGCTGAGTTTTCTTTAAATATTTGATTATTTTTATGTGATTGCTCACTCATATTCTTATATTAATATTATACCACACTTTAAATCGCAGAGGAAGCGATTTAAACGGGTATTGCGTAGCAATAACCTATACTTTATTATTTTAATTATCTAAACATAAAAACACTAAATCACTCAAAATGTTTCTGTTAATTAACAATATAACAATTTAACAATATAGCAATATATATCAAAAAATCGCCCTAACCTTATATCAGAACGATCCTTTGTTTAAATGTTTAAATGCTTATATATTTAAATGTCCTACATCATCCCCATTCCTGGCATACCACCACCCATCGCTGGCATAGCTGAATTATCATCCTTCTTAGGAATTTCAGCCACCACGGCTTCAGTGGTTAGCAATAAAGCTGCAATTGAACTTGCGTTTTGTAAAGCCGAACGCGTCACTTTAGTTGGATCAATAATACCAGCGACAATTAAATCTTCATATTTATTTTCCTTAGCATTATAACCAAAGCCACCTTGATGTCTTTTAATCTCTTCAACCACCACTGCTCCATCTTTACCAGCATTTAAAGCAATTTGTTTAGCTGGTTCTTCCAAGGCTCTTTTTAAAATTTCAAAACCAATTTTCTCATCACCTGCTAATTCTATTTCAGTTAATTGTTGTAACGCTCTAATTAATGCTACCCCACCACCAACTACTACGCCTTCTTCAACTGCTGCTTTAGTCGCTGCCAACGCATCTTCAATACGATGTTTTTTTTCTTTCATTTCAGTTTCAGTAGCTGCTCCTACTTTTAACACAGCTACTCCACCAGAAAACTTAGCTAGCCGTTCATGCAATTTATCTTTATCAAAACCAGCTTCGGCCTTGTCTAATTCATTTTTAATTCTTTCAACTCTAACTTTAATTTTTTCGGCATCACCCTTACCATCAATGATGGTTGTATTCTCCTTAGTGGCCACTACCTTTCTAGCTTGACCTAAATCTTCCAATTCAGTATTTTCTAATTTCAAACCAACTTCTTCAGTAATTACTTTAGCACCGGTTAAAACCGCTATATCTTCTAACATTTCTTTTTTACGATCACCAAAACCAGGCGCCTTAATGGCCAAAACATTTAAAATACCTCTCAATTTATTTAATACTAAAGTTGCCAAAGCTTCACCTTCAATTTCTTCGGCAATAATTATTAAATCTTTTTTACCGGTTTGAGTTAATTTTTCTAGCAACGGCAAAATTTCATTAATTGATGAGATTTTTTTATCAGTTAATAAAATTGGTGCTTCATTCCATACAGCTTCCATTCTTTGGGTATCAGTAATCATATATGGAGAAACATAACCTTTATCAAATTGCATCCCTTCTACCATCTCTTTTTTAATACCAAATTCTTGAGATTCTTCCACTGTAATTATCCCATCTTTGCCAACTTCTTGTATAACTTCAGCAATCATTTTACCAATTTCTGAATCATTAGCTGAAATTGAAGCCACATGTGCAATATCTTCGTTAGAAGCCACTGGTTTAGATATTTTTTCCTTTAAAACTCTGACAATTTCTTCAGTTGCTTTTTCAATACCTCTTCTTAAATCAACTGAACTTGCCCCAGCCGTTACATTTTTAATACCTTCAGCTACGATACTTTGTGCTAAAACTGTGGCGGTGGTCGTTCCGTCACCAGCTACATCATTAGTTTTTGAAGCCACTTCTTTAACTAATTCCGCCCCAATATTTTCAAATTTATCTTCCAATTCAATTTCCTTAGCCACTGTCACGCCATCTTTGGTAATAGTTGGCGAACCAAAATTTTCACCTAAAACCACATTCCGCCCCTTAGGACCCAAAGTTACTTTAACTGCATTAGCTAATTTATCTACCCCCTCCTTTAAACTGCGACGAGCTTGCTCATCAAAAATAATTTGTTTTGCCATAAAATAAAATTTTTTAATTTCCAATTTTCAATTTTCAAACAATTTAATAATTTAAAAATTAAATAATTAAAAATTGATTTATAATTTAAAATTTATAATTTATAATTTATAATTTTTACTCAACTATCGCGATTACATCACTTTCACTCAACACTAAATATTCTTTATCTTCAATTTTGATTTCATCTGGAGCATATTTTTTAAATAAAACTTTTTGACCCACCGCCACCGACATTGCTAAACGTTTACCATCGTCTGACATTCTACCTGGGCCCACTGCAATAACTTCACCTTGTTGTGGTTTCTCTTTATCAATAGTTTCCGGCAATACAATACCCGACTTAGTAGTTGTATCTACCTCTGTTGTCTGTATAATCAAATGGTCACCTAATGGTTTCAAATTCATATTTTTATATATTTAATTAATAATTCAGCTATTTAAAAGCTACTTGCCCTTCATAGCCTTGGCGAAGAAGGGATTTAGCACTCTCCATCTCTAAGTGCTAATTAACCTTTTATTAATATATTTTATATCAACTTTAAAAACTTGTCAAATATACAATAAAAAAAATCCTCCTCTATAGAGAAATTTCTCAATAAATACCTAATATTTATTATTTATACCAATTTTTATCTAAATTAATTTGTTTCACCCCTAACCCCATTATTACCCATAAAATATACATCCCGCTGGCTGTCGTCCACCACCAATGATCAAACAACATTAAAACATAAAGAATAAACAACAAGCCAAGATAACTCCACTGGCGTCGTTTAATTAACACTATAACAAGATAACAATTTAATAATAAAATAATTACCAAACCCAAAACACCTAACTCAGCTAATATTAAAACGGATATATTATGCACTGCTTGCAACGTATATACGTCCGTATATACGTTCGTATATACGTCTTGTAATTCAAAAACATAATTACCTATACCTGTTCCAACTAACCAATTACTCTTTATTATCTCCCCTGCTTGTTGATACCCATTTAATCTTTCGGTTATTGACATTACTTCTAATCTAGTTGATTCACCAATATTTAATCTTGTTTTTACAATGGGCCAACAAAAAAACGTAAAAACAATTAACAATATCAAAATATAAATCCATAAATAGACAGCAAATTTTTTAACCCACCCTTCTGCTATTTTAAATATATAAATTAATCCTCCTATAAAAATAATTCCACTTAATAACCAACTGGCTCTAGAAAAACTAAACAAAATTCCTAACCAAATAAAACTACTAGCAAAAATTAAACCCATTTTATGATATTTGTGTTTTATTTTAGGAATTAAATAAATTATTGCCAATAACGATAAAATTAAACTTGCACCAAAAATATTTGGATGAGACCAACTCCCATAGGCTCGTAACCACCTCTCAATGCCAAACTCCACCACACTCACTCCTAAATCTTGGGCACTCTGTCCGGCCATCCCCAACCATTTTGTTTGCCAAACACTTTGATTTAAAAATTGCCAAATTCCCAACAACCCTTGCAAAGCTCCAACCGTAACTATAACAACTGCCAATTTTATTTTTGAAAAATTTATCTTTTGAATTAAATAAAATAATCCTCCACCCATTAGCATTCTTATCCCCCAATACAAGCTAATTAACTTATTATCACTCCAAATAATACTTAACAAACAATAACCAATAAATATTAAACTTATAAAAAACATTTGACATTTGATATTTAACTTTTGACTTTTAATATTTAATATCCAATATCTAATATCTAATGTTTTATTCTTTACTTTTATTACTTTATTATTTTTAACCAATTTAACAATATAACAATATAACAATATAACAATTAATAAAATATCAAACCCGTATATACTCATCCTACCATACTCAAAAATCTCACCACCCACCAAACTATCATGGAATATCCATCTCGTCTGCCAGGGTAACAAAAAAATAAATAGATATAATAAATATTCTAAAAAATTTTCTTTCATCTTCTGTTTAATATTTTGTAATTTAATCATTTGAATTAAATAAACAGTTTATCCTGAGCTGTCTCAAGCAAACAAAGGATCCTGTGATTAATGCTATTATGTTAATAATAATCAAATTATTAAAATTTCGTTATAATAAAATAAATTGTCATCTTGATAAATTGCCGACCCTATTAACACATATTAATTATTAACAATTTAACAATATAGCAATATAGCTATATAACAATTAATAATATAAAACACTATACTTTAATTTTTTCATAAGCCGATCTAAGGCTGCTATTTATCTCACTTCGTTTATCATTGGTATGTAATTTTAACATCTGATCATTCACTATAACCTTTTTATCATTAACCTTCATGGCCCGCTGTAAATCACCCGTCATCATCGCCAATTGTATATTTTTATATAATCCATTTTCAAAACTAAATTCCGTTTTACCAATCATCTTTTTTAACCAAGCGGTTTTTAGTTTAATTAAAAATCTAGTGGCCGTTTCATCATAATCAAAATTAATTAAATATTTATTAATCCACTTGTTGGCCATCACATATTTTTGCCAATAATTATCTTCATCATAAATTAACAAATATTGAGACAATAAATAAATTAAATGTACATCTACCCCTTTCAATGCTGTCTGTTCTAAATTCAAATTATTTTCAGTCACAAAATAACTTAAACATATTTTATTCTTAGCCGTTTTCTTATTAGGCCGTTGTCTAAGTAACTTCATTAAAATTACACACCAAAATCTTACTGACCAAATTCTATTTTTAGCCGTCACCATAAATAAATCAATATCAGCTTCATCTTCCGCATTTAAATATCCTAAATTACTTACAATGGCAATCATTTTAACTCCTGGTACTGTTCCTAATATTTTACCAATTTTTTGTGCTTTGCTAATTTTTTTCAAACTAATTATTTCTCTTTTTTTTCTAATTTCGATTATATTCTGTCGTCCAGCTAAAAAATAATATCCATCTTTTTCTTCAATTATTTTATCCTGAATTAATCTTTCTAATTCTGTTTTAATGTCTAATATTTTAATATCCAATACATTTTTTCCAATATTAAAATACCACTTGTAAGCTTCTTCTAAAGTTAGTGGATAATCGAATAAATCAAAATATTTTGAAATTAACATAATATTTTCTCGCATATCTTTAGTCTAACACTTTTAAATATTTTTACAAAAAAAATAACCCATCCTTCCGTGAATGGGTTAAATAACTTTTGTTTTTTAAAAACAACATTCTTTTCTGGCTTTTTCCCGACCTCGGTAAGCCGCAGCTCGTAATGAGATAATCATATAATCATTAAAATCTGCCAGATAAGACCTACCCAATACCGCCCTAAGATCATTTATTCGTCTCAACTTAATCCTGCGACTCTCCTTACTTGAAAAAATTTCTTTAGATAATTCATAAGAAATTTCCCCTTCAACCCTTAATTTCTCTTTTTCCGCTGGTGTCAATATGACAGAAGTGTAAGCTTTCTTTTTTATTGGCTGGTCTGTACTTGTTTGAGCCATCAACTACTCTACCATCAGTACAAACATCAATAAAAATATGATAAAAATTTGGGTAAAAAATCGATTCGAGCTCATTATAAGCCCTCCTTTTTAGATAAATTTTCTTTAATATTATTTTACTAAAAATAAAAGTATTTGTCAATATTTCATTAAATAATAACTAATTTTAGCATAAAAAAAGGGGTTACAGTAATGTAACCCCTAAAAAATTTTGTTCTCTAATATTTCACTAAAGAACTTGTTCTAAGCCATCGCTAGAACCAGACGATTTTACTAAGTTTAATAAAACCACCTCTGCCATAAATGCCGTATCATTTATGGGTGCTTCTGAATATCGGGGATTGGATGTCATACGGGACATCCAATCCCCTAGCCTAGCAAATCACTTTAAAAAGTAACCTAGGACTTTATATATTAAGGATTCAAATTATAAATAACTTGATCCTTGATTATAGAAATTGCTGTTTTATTTCCCTGAATATTTATCGCATTCAAAATAAATAAAACATCAACTCCTTCGTCAAATTTAAATGGGTCTAGAACTACCAATTGATTAACTTCAACCGATATCTCTTCAGTCCCTTTTGGTGTAATCACCTGCAATGTGGCTTCAGTCGCGCCACTAGTGATAATATCCACCTCATATGTATATTGTTCACACATAGTTGATAAAGTTTTATTCAAACTACTAATTAACTTCACCATCATATGTGCTTCCAAATTAACTACCGGCGGAGAAACAATTTCAGTTAATACTAAATTAACCTCTGTCGTCTCACTATCATTTAATTCGGCTGTTTGCGAACTATTATAATAACCGTTTTTGATACCAGTTACTAAAACAGTTTCACTTTCACCTTCCAGCTCAATTTCAACTGTCAGGTCGCCATTTTCATCGGTCTGGCCAACATATTTATTGTTAACCACAATATAAACCGAATCCGGCATGGAAACAATCTTCAACCCGGCAGTATATACAATAACCGGTATTTCTTCCAACAACGTAATCTGCGCCACCATTGTACTGGTATTACCGGCTTCATCAGTAACTGTCAACAACCTAGTATAATTACCAGGTTCAGTCACTTCCTCAACATATTTAGCCTGAGTGCTAACAATATTACCTTCTAAATCTCTGATGGCATAACTTAACGTTTTACCTTCAGGATCAGCTGATAAACTGCCATCCCAAGTTAATGTCGCTGGAACAACATTCGAACTGGTAGTCACATAGAATACGGCTTGCGGTGATTGATCAATCGGTTCGACTGGATCAACTTCTTCCAACAACGTAATCTGCGCCACCATTGTACTGGTATTACCGGCTTCATCAGTAACTGTCAACAACCTAGTATAATTACCAGGTTCAGTCACTTCCTCAACATATTTAGCCTGAGTGCTAACAATATTACCTTCTAAATCTCTGATGGCATAACTTAACGTTTTACCTTCAGGATCAGCTGATAAACTGCCATCCCAAGTTAATGTCGCTGGAACAACATTCGAACTGGTAGTCACATAGAATACGGCTTGCGCGGTTTTATTACCTAAATTCAAATTTAAAATAATCTCACCTTCAGATATTTCTGTTGGTAAAATTGTTTTATCCTGACAAGCCATTAATATAAAAATCAACGGCCATAAATAAAAGTTTATCTTTTTCATTACAACTTCCTCTCTTACTCTTTTATAATTTAATTCCGAAACCTAGCCATAAACGGCCATCGGCTCTATGTTCTTTGATCTCCGGTCGTAAAATCTCTTGGGTATAATAAATTTTATCCGGTTCACTTTCCCGCTGATAAAATTCAAGCGGGCCAACTTTGGCTTGCCGATGTATAAACTTATATTGCACATCCGCACCGAACATAAAATAAACATCACACGCCAAATGAAAATTATATAACATCCCCAGGGAACCCCAAGTGGCTGTCCAGTTATTATCTAACTGCTCACCCCGACCAATGCCAGTAGCGAGATATAATTCACCAACTTTTGGTGGTATAAACTTTAATTGTCTACCAATCTTAATATCCCATGCTTTTTCGTAATTGATATTCCAATTGACATAGGTAAAATCAGCATTTAGCATCCAACCGGACGGAAATTTAACCAGAGCTCCTACTCCGGCATAACTATGGGAAGCACACAAACCGTATGCCTGCCATTCATTTTTCGCAACTACTGCCACAGGAGGGAATTGTAAAACATTAACTTTAACCGTATCGGTCAAAGACGAACCTGGATATTTCACAGCTACTTTAGCTGTACCCGCTTGTTCTTTGGCAGTTCCATAACGATTAGATATACCCAACTCAACTAAAGCACTATCAGTGGTAGTAAAATCAAAACCTTGAGTGGTTTCGACATTGTTATTCCAAACAACCTTAGCTATCCCATCTAAACTAAAAGTTTGATTAGGATAAACATTGATTTCCGGAAATACATACATATCAACAATTTCTGGAAGTGGTTTAATTAATTTAATGGTTAAGATTAAACCACGATCAGTTCTTTCTTTTACCAATTTCCAATCCAGCTCGCCGCCCCATTGTTCCACGGCAGCGCTAGCACGTTCTTGAGCTGCCACAGCATTCACATTGGCTGTATAAAATTTATCAGCCAAAATGCCTTTTTTTAAATTACTATAGACCGGCGTAGCTAAGTCAGCTGTACCAACCCAGGCCAATGACTTAATATTATTAAACTGATTTAATAATAATTGAATTTCCTCAACCCTCTCTTGCGGAATCACGGGTTGATTCTTTTTAAAAGCCGGCAGAGTAAAAAATACCTTTTTCTCAAATGGAGTATTTTCTAAAAAATTATAATTCTCCATCAAAGAATTAGCTTGTCCAAAACTCACCATCGGCAAACAAAATGCCAACAGTATTAAAAGTAAAAATACACGATTCGTTTTCATCACGAATCTCCTTTCTTTAGTAAATATTTTAATTAATTATATCTTTCTAAGCTTTTAAAACCCTTTGTTAATACCTCCTTTTTACATATTTTATTGTGAAAAAACCATTTTTTTATTTATTTTGATATTCTCTTTATTTTAACAAATTTATACACTTTTGTCAAGGTTAAATACTCGGCTAACGTTAGCCGTTAAACTTACAAAAAACAGGCCTATTACATATTTAAAATTTAAACTAATTCTAAATTTTACCCTAATTTATCTATTATGTATTTAAAAACAAAATTAATTTTTGTTTTTATCTGTTACGTAACATGTTACGTAACAAAAAAATTATTTTTAAAAAAACAGTCATTAAATATGACTGTTTTCAAAAAAAATAATTATTAATCAACTATCTTACTCCCTTGAGATATTTACCGGTCCAACTTTTTTTATTTTTAATTATATCAGCTGGGATACCTTGAACTACTATTTCTCCCCCACCGATACCACCCTCTGGGCCTAAATCAATTATCCAATCAGCACTTTTTAATACATCTAAATTATGTTCAATTACTAACACCGTATTACCTTTATCAACCAAACGATTCAAAACATCTAATAATTTATTAATATCATCAAAATGTAAGCCAATAGTTGGTTCATCTAAAATATATAAAGTTTTTCCAGTTGCCCGCCGTGATAATTCTGTTGCTAATTTTACTCGCTGGGCTTCTCCACCAGATAAAGTTGGTGCTGGTTGACCTAGATGAATATAACCCAAACCTACATCATTTAAAATTTTTAATTTATTCATTATTTGTGGTTCATCAATAAAAAATTCCAAAGCCTCCTCAACTGTCATCGCCAACACCTCTGCAATGTTTTTATCTCGCCAATAAATTTCTAGTGCTTCGTTATTATAACGTTTACCATGACACTCTTCACATTCCACATACATATCTGGCAAAAAATGCATTTCTATTTTTACTTCACCATCGCCTTGACAAGCCTCACAACGACCGCCTCGCACATTAAATGAAAAATGACCAGCATCAAAACTTTTTATTCTAGCTTCTGGCTGCTTAGCCCATAATTCTCTAATGTAAGTAAACACTCCCGTGTAAGTTGCTGGGTTTGATCTTGGGGTTCGACCAATCGGTGATTGATCAATTGAAACCACTTTATTAATATAATTTAATCCCTTAATCTCTTTATGTTTACCTGGAATATCTTTAGCTTTATAAAAATGTTGGGCTAAAGCTTTAGCTAAAATTTCATCCATTAGGGTAGATTTACCAGACCCAGAAATTCCACTAATACACACAAACTTTCCTAAGGGTATTTTGACATTAATTTTTTTTAAATTAAACGCATCCGCCTCTATCACTTCCAAATACTTACCATTACCTCTTTTAGTGCTTTTATTAACTTTGATTTTATTCTTACCCGACAAAAATTTACCAGTTAAAGAATTTTTATTCTTTTTAATATCACTTGGTTTACCCAAAGCTACTATTTGTCCACCATTTTTTCCAGCGCCCGGACCAATATCTAATATCCAATCTGCTGAATTAATCATTGTTTCATCATGTTCCACCACGATAACGGTATTACCCATTTTTTGTAATCTTCTTAAAGTATTAATTAATTTTTGGTTGTCCCTTTCATGTAAACCAATTGATGGCTCATCTAAAATATATATCACTCCCGTTAAATTAGAACCAATCTGCGTGGCTAATCTAATTTTTTGTACTTCCCCACCTGATAAAGTTACAATAGATCTATCTAATGTTAAATAATTTAAACCCACATCCACAATTAATTTTAAACGTAAAATAATTTCTTTTATTAGAGCATCTGCCATTTCTTTACGTTTACCTTTAATTTTGATTGTTTTTAAAAAATTAATAGCCTCATCAAAAGTCATTTGAGCTAATCCACTTATACTTTTACCATCAATCGTTACTGCTAAAATTTCTGGCTTTAAACGTAACGCCTGACATTGACTACATTCTTGCACTCGCATATATTTCTCAATTTCGGCTCTCACATAAACTGAAGTTGTCTCACTATGTCTTCTTAATAAATTATTTGCTACTCCTTCATAATCATCATCCGTTTTACGTTCACCTTCACTGTATAAAACAATTTCCAATTGTTTAGCCGTTAATTTCTTTATTGGAGTATTAATATCAAACTTATATTTATTAGCTAATTTCTCTAATAGCTTAATTTGATTAGTTTGACCATTGCCACTTATTCTTGACCATGGCCTAATGCCACCTTCGGCAATAGTCAATTTTTTATTCGGCATAACTAAATCTACATCCACTTCAAGTCTAGTACCCAAACCACCACAAGCATTACAAGCCCCTCTTGGAGAATTAAATGAAAACATCCCTGGTTCCAACTTAGGTAAATTAACCCCACAATCCATACAAGCTAAATTCTCAGAAAAAATATGATCCTTTTGTTTTTCAATATCATAGGCAATTAATAAACCATTACCCAAGTCCAAAGCCACTTTAACTAATTTATCAAAACTCTCCCTAATTTTTTTATCAACTTCAATTTTAACGATATTATTACAATCTATTTTTTCTATTTTACCACCCGATAATTCAATCTGATCTATAATCACTTCAATATTATGTTGTTTATCCTTATCAAGATCCATTTCCATAGCCTCACCTATTGGACAAATATACCCATCTAACCTAACCTGACTATATTTAGCTTCATAAATTTTTTTTAATATTTGTCGATGTTGTCCTCGCTTATTTCTAATGATTGGTGACAAAACTAAAACCGTAGTCTGTCGACATAATTCCAAAATTTTATCAGCAATAAAACTGTTACTCTGAGCAGTTATTTTTTGACCACATTTTGGACAATGAGGCACGCCTAAATTTGTATATAACACTCTTAAAAAATCATAAATCTCTGTCATGGTTCCAACTGTTGATCTAGGATTATGTGTCACTGCCCGCTGATCAATGGCAATCGCTGGGGCTAAACCTTCAATGCGATCTACATCTGTTCTTTCTTTAGCTCCTAAAAATTGACGCGCATAGGTTGACAAGCTTTCCATATAACGTCTTTGACCTTCAGCATAAATTGTGTCAAAAGCTAAACTAGATTTACCAGAACCTGAAAGACCAGTAAAAACCACCAATTTATTTTTAGGTATTTCTACGTCAATATTTTTTAAATTGTGTACGCGAGCGCCTTTTATTTTTATTACATTATCCATAGAGATATTATAATTTTATATATAGCTTGTTCTTATTTTACACCCTCTGTCAAGATAAGTCAAGGCAGGATTATAAATTAAAAATTATAGTCCAAAATATCAATAATACAAATATAAATCTTATTTAGATAAACCAACTAATAATATTAAAATTAGATATTAAATATCAAAAATTTTATAAAAATAATATCCAATATCTAATATTTAATATCTATAAT
>Ga0210057_1007070_pt1 | contig 13756 bp, 14 predicted proteins | sample CryGeyCG2114_010_2_FD_183968 | JGI IMG/M metagenome (GOLD analysis project Ga0210057, IMG submission 183968) | Groundwater microbial communities from aquifer - Crystal Geyser CG10_big_fil_rev_8/21/14_0.10 (SPAdes) (version 2) | ecosystem: Environmental > Aquatic > Deep subsurface > Groundwater ... | reverse complement strand
TAACTGCTGGCGCTACTAGAACATTGACTTTTGAAAAATGGCAGATTACACATGAATTTCAGCAACAAAACGGGCCAATAGTTTATGGGAATACTGTTGTTTGGGCAGATTGGCGTGATTTATTTGGTCAAGCAATTGATATTTGGGGTTATAATTTTGATACCCAAGAAGAATTTCCGATAATAACACGCCCCGGAGATCAAAGGCCTGAAGCGATTAATAGAAAATATATTTTATATAGTGATATTCCAGCTCCAAGTGAGTCAGATGTTAGATTATATAATCGCGAAACTGGTGAAGATTTTACTATTGCTGATGGATCTGACAATCAAACAGCAGGGGGTATCTCCGGAGCCAATATTATATATGTTGTTGGATCTGCAGTTGGAGATTTATATGTTTATAATTTAAACCACAAGGAAGCAAAATTCATTACAAATAACGTATCTGTTCCAAGAATTTCAGGACACAAAATTGTCTGGTATTACGGCAACTCTATCCATGGTTATGATTTAAGTAAAAAGGATTTTTTTGAGATAACGAATGGTTTCGCCAGTACACCAGATATTTACCAAAATAATGTAGTATGGAGAGGTTCTGATGGGATTTACTACAAAAATCTTAAAACAAATTCAATTAAAAAAATAGCCGACCAAGGTTCATGGCCCAGAATATCAAATAAATTTATTACTTGGGTGCAAGATGACGGGATCGGTGCCCACAATATTTACGCTTATGATTTAAAAACCGGCCAGACAGTTCAAGTTTCTAATGATGGTCCCCAGCAACCCTCACCCACAATTCCAAGTATTTGGCGCGATACAATTGTTTGGATGAGTTGGCATACAGGCAATGGCGATGTTTATGCAGCCAAATTACATTATTAAAAATTGAGGCCCTTCGGCAGGCTCAGGGTAAACTGATAACCCCCAAAATCTAATCTAAAAATTTCCCCCGTGCTCAAAAGTAAAAAAATTGACAAAAATCCTTCAAAGTCTTATAATATAATTAAATTACGATGGCTATTAAAACCAAACAAAATGATAGTTTAAAAAGAATTGAACAGGAAGTAAGTGCCCTGCGCTCTTTTGTTATTGGTTTAGCCGGGAAAGATCCAGAAGGCAACTACCGGCCAGAGTTTGTCAAAAAGGTTTTAAAAGCCAGCCAAGAAGATATTGTGGGTGAATTTAAGGACTCTCAATCTTTTTTAAATAAAGTCAATGGCAATTAAGATATTTTACACTAATAGCTTTTTGAAATCAGTTAAAAAATTACCAAATCCCCAAAAGAAAAAGTTATCCCAATTACTTGAGATTTTGCGACAACAACCATTTCATCTTAAACTTCACACAAAGCAACTTACAGGATCTCTAACCGGATTTTATTCATTTAGAATTACTCGGGACTGGCGCGTAATTTTTCAATTTCTAGAGCAAAATGCAATTAAACTGATAGAAGTCGCCCACCGCAAAGAAATTTATAGATAATCATTCAAGAGTGATATAATAAAATAAAGTTCGCCACAGATTTAACATTTAACAATTTTAAGGTAAGCGCCCGCCTCGGCTTGCGCCGACGCGAGACGGGCCCGCCGACGCTCAATCTCTCTGGATAATTGGATGATCGGGGAACCCCCATTCATCCATTTATCTATTCATCTGATAATCTAATTGGGAGGGCATCATGCGGCATAGTTGTCTTGGGGCATTTTTGGCTTTTTTGCTTGTCATCTTTTTCATTGTTGGTTTTACCATCAATATTTTTTACTCAACTGCTCTCAATCCCAAACTGATTGAAAAAGAACTGGATAAATCTGGTCTTTGGGAAAAATCTCCCCAAATTGTGACCTCAGCTCTGACCAAGGAAGCTAAAACTGAGGCCGAGAAAAAACAAATGGAAGAGATGGTCAAAAAAGGCGTCACTTCTGATTGGGTAAAAACTGAGGCGGAAAGAAACATCAACGCCCTTTTTGTTTGGCTTTCCGGCAAAAGCCAGAGTTTAGTTTTGCAGGTAAATCTTAATGATGCCCAGAAGGAACTTCTAAAATCCGGCGGCGAAGCAGGGATAAAAGACAGTTACAAATTGGAAAAATTCGGCCCTGGTTATCAGTATTTAAATCCACAGGAACAAACTTACAGCCATTTGCCGGCAGTTTATCAAGTTATTAAATACATTATGTGGGGCAGTTTTATTATGGCGGGCTTGATGCTGGTGTTTTTGGTGTTGATGTGCCTAAAATCTCTCCGGTCAATTTTCCGCTGGGTGGGGGTGCCTTTGATGATTGCCAGTTTCGGGTTTTTAGTGATGTCATTTATTGCCAAAATACTTGTCAATATTTTTACCAAAGGTCTCAATTTTGGGCCGAACATTGACAAAGAACTGGCGACGGTTATCTTGAATCTCATCACCAATTTATCTAATGCTTTTACCTCCCGCATAATGCTCCAGTCAGGCATTATTTTTGCCGTTGGGTTGGTGATGGTGATTGTGTCTTTCTTTTTCAAAAAAGTTATTTTAACTGGAACGACAACGCCAGCGCCTGCCACTCCACCATCGCCGACTTCTCCCCAACCAGCCAAAAGTGAACCAGAAGCAAAAAAGAAATAACTGACATATATATTAAATTAAAGTAAGCGTCCCATTACTTCTCAACCTCTTGCAGTATTCTTACTCTAAGAAATCTGCAAATAGGTTTAAAAAGTAAGGGACTTTCGGGAATTTCTTTCTGCCTGGAAACGAAATTCTCGAAGCGGAGGCCAAATGAGTAAAGAAAATTTTACCACCGAGGAAGCCCAGCAAGTTGGCGAGCAATTGGGAATAGATTGGAGTAAATTTGATGTGGAGCAGTTTCGTATGGGTATGGATGTAGAGTTAGAACATGGAACAGTTGATCGCCATACTAATGTTACCGATGATAATCCTTTAATGACTGGAAAAATCGCCCTGGCCCATCTCAATGAATTTGCCGATTATTATACTCGGCTTGATAAAATGGAAAAAGAGGCAGAGGGAAAATAGCGGGTCCTGCTCGGGTATCCCTTCTTCAAGACCGTTCGTTCCCCCAGCGAGGGAACTCACTAATACTCGGCTCGCTCCTCTTCGCTTTGCTCAGAGACCATGCCCGCTCGCCTCCGCAGTCTTTCAGAAGTGGATACCACTCGCACCCGTTAAAGTATAAAGAGATAGAAAAGAAAGCTAGCGCCTCGCCGCTGCCTCAATAATACTTCCCACCCGTCTGAAGTATATACTACTCGCACCCGCTAAAAATAATAAGAAAGAAAGATAAAAACTAGAGTAGTTTACTTTTTGACCCGGAGATTTAAAAGTTCAAATAATTGTAGATACAATTTTTTATTGCAGGCGAAAAATCCTTCAGCATATTTACCGGCATCAAACATACCTGCCCGGTATTGATTTAAACCCATTATAGCTTCTAAATAACCACGGGAAGATAATTGCGATTTGTGGGCCAAGAGTGCCCGTTTTTTATAATCAATAACCTTATCAATATTTACTAGTCGATTAGCATAAATGGGCGACCAAATTTCATAGGAAAAAATTTGACCGGAAAAATCATATCTTGGCAAAACTTCGCAGAAAATTTTGCAGGTTTCCAGATGATCGGGATGGGGATCCAAAAAAGAGGGAAGATAAATAATATCTGGGGAAAAGGTAGATAAGATATTTTCTAAAAGTTTAATTGTTGTGCTGTTGGCCGAGAAATGTCCATCTTGATAGCGCCAAAAAATTGGTTCATCTACTCCTAAAATTAAAGTTGCCTCTTTAGCTTCCTTTTCTCTTGTTTGGGCCAATCGTCGCCGGTCAGAGCGGGTAAAAATTTTATTTTTGGGTAGTCCTCCCGATCCATCAGCCAAATAAACGATCTTAACTTGATCATCTTTTTGGATATGAAGTTTAATTATGCCGCCACATCCTATCACGTCATCATCAAGGTGAGGGGATAGAATGAGAACTCTTCCTTCCGGTGGCGTTTTAATAATTTCCAATTTTAAACTTGAGGCCGTTGCCTGACGAAAAATTTCATAACCTAAAAATTTTCGCAAATTATTGATGTGGAGTAAATTATCTTTGAGACGTTTCAGATTCACCTTTACCTCGTTTCTATATTAACCTAAAATACGATACAATGTTAATAGATACAATTTATGAATCAAAATAATGGCGAGCAATCGTCAGTTTTTTCACAATCAGTTAGTTGGAAGACAATTGTAATTGTTTTATTTTTCCTTATTGGCATTTATTTGCTTTTTCCCAAACTGATTGGTGCAGAACAGGCCGTCAAACTTTTATCAAAGGTTAACAAATTTTATTTAATTTTAGCAGTAACAGCAGAATTTATAAGTTATTGTGGAGCAGCATGGCTTTTAGGAATCATTCTATCTCGACTTGGTTATAAAATCACGTTTTTAGATCGTTTTCGCCTTAGTTCCATTGCTGCCTTTGCCATTCATTTTTTGCCCATTGGCTCTTTTGGCCAAGGGGCAATTGATTATTATTTTTTGAATAAAAGGAAAGTTGCTACTGGCTCAGTTTTGATTATGTTTATACTGCGAATGATTTTTACCTATGGGGCTTTTTTATTTTTATTTTTTATTGGCCTTTTAATGGTGCCAATTTATCCCCATTTGAATTTTTCGCCAAAAATTATCTCTTTTTTCCAAGCCGCCCTTATTATCTGGGGCATTTGGTACATGGTTTATTTATACCGACATAAAGAAAAATTTAAAACTCGGTGGGATAGATATTTAATCCTAATCAATAGAATTGTTAGAAGATTTGGTAAGAAGCCGATTGCTTCCCAAGGGGCTGATGAGGCCTTTGAAGATATTTACCAGGGGATGGGACTTTTTGCTCAAAGAAAAAGAACATCCTTTTGGGCAATTATAGCTGGTTTGGTTTATTGGTTGGGCGATATGTTATGTTTATTTTTTGTATTTTTGAGTTTTGGTTATACCATTGGCTGGGGGCTTTTGATTTTTGGTTATGGGGTGGCCACTTTGGCTGGTTTAATTTCTTTTATCCCCGGTGGTTTAGGAGTGACAGAGGGATCCTTGGCTTTGATTTATAGTGGATTAGCCATTCCATCCTCCATTGCTTTAATGACGATTTTAGTTTTTCGCTTCTTTTCTTTTTGGATCTGGATTCCGGTTGGTTTGGTTTCCTACCTGACTTTAAGGAGGGGCAATAGTGAGGGCGGTTAAGTATCTATTGGTTTTGATCTTAGGACTTGCTTCCGGGTTTTTGCTAACCTATCTATTTTATTTTAATTTTATTTACCAGGGCAATACTTTATCGCCTGTTGCATTACTGGTTCAACCTTTTCAAAATATTTCCTTTTCCAGCCAACCCGATCAAATTTCTAAAGTACCAGTTTTGCTTTATCATTATGTCCGGATTAGCCCTGAGTCGCCAGAGGTAGGAACTAGTTTGGAGGTCCGGCCAGAAGAATTTTTTAAACAAATTGAGTATCTTTATACCCAAGGGTATCAGACGACCTCCTTGGATTTACTTTTTGCAAAACAATCTGGGAAAAAAATTATTATCACTTTCGATGACGGTTATAAAGATGCCTTAGAGAATGCTTACCCAATTTTGGAGCAATATGGTTATACTGCTACCATTTATCCCATTGTCGGAAAAATTGGCAAGGAGGGTTATGTTAGCTGGGATGATTTAGTCTTTTTAGAAAAGGCAGGTTGGACAATTGGCTCCCATACATTAAATCATGCCAATTTGACAAGCGTTAGTAGTCAAAAGGCCTACTCGGAATTGACAGAGAGTAAAAAACAATTAGAAAAATATTTACACAGACCAGTTGATCATTTTTGTTATCCCTTTGGCGGATTTGATTTTAGTGCCCAAATGCTGGTCAAAGCAGCCGGCTATAAAACCGCTGTGACAACCGTCATCGGCAAAACCAATTCGTCAGGCGAAAAATTTGCCCTCAAAAGAATCCGTATTAGCGGTGGCTATTCATTAGAACGGTTTATTAAAGCAATTAATACCAATGAATAAAGACTATCAGGCAACAATTTCCGAAATTTTTCATCGTTTAGAGACAAATCTGGCTGGTTTGTCTGACAGGGAAGCATTTTTGCGGTTAAGCCGCTATGATTTAAATCAGTTGAAGGAAGTCAAAAAAACCAAATTATTTTTGCTGTTCTTAAAACAATTTGAAGATTTATTTTTAGTCATTTTAGCAGTGGCGGCCGTCATTGCTCTTTTTGTTGGTGAGCCAAGAGACACGATGATAATCTTGGCCATTATTTTCATTAATGCCATTATTGGTTTTAGCCAGGAATACAAGGCAGAGAAGATACTTTCCGCTTTCAAAAAACATTTGCCTTCTTTTTCCAAGGTTTTGCGGGGTGGGACTGTTAAAAAAGTTTTAAATCTACAACTTGTCCCCGGCGATATTTTAATTTTGGAGACAGGCGATGCCATTGGCGCTGATGCCCGGCTTTTAGAGTCATATGACCTTGAAACCAATGATTTTTCTCTCACCGGTGAGTCAGCTCCCCAGACAAAAAAAGTTTATCAAATCAGTCAAGATAAAGTTTTATCCGATATTGACAATATGGTTTTTATGGGGACAACAATAGTCGGCGGCAATGGCAAAGCAGTAATTGTTAAAACTGGCATGGAAACAGCCATTGGCCAAATCGCCCAGCAGTCCCAAACAATCAAAGAAGAAAAAACGCCTCTGCAAAAAGAATTAATCCATACTGGGAAGACTATCGCCAAAATTGCTTTGTGTATAGCTGTTTTTGTCTTGATCGCTCTTCGTCTTTTGGGCCACCCTTTAAATGATAGTTTACTCTTTGCCGTTGTGGCGGGTTTGGCTATGGTGCCTGAAGGGTTGCCGGCGGCGGTTTCTGTTGCCCTGTCTTTGGGGGCTCAGCGGATGCTTAAAAAGAATGCTTTGGTTAAAAAATTGCTCCATGTGGAAAGTTTGGGTTCAACAACAGTAATTTGCACTGACAAAACAGGCACCCTGACAACTGGAGAGCTATCGGTGGCAGAGGTCAAAATATTTTCTAAACTTAGAGAAGCAGAAGAAAGTTTAGAAAATATTGCTCTTTTATGTAATCAGGCAGAAATTGGAGAACATTCTATCGGCGATCCGCTTGAGGTGGCTTTATTGAAATATTATCAAGCAAAAAAAATTAATTACCGAGAGATTAGAGAGGAAAATAACAAAATTGATGAAGTCCCCTTTGATTCTTTGCGAAAAATGATGACTATTTTATATCAAAAGGAAAGACGATTTTTTTCTTATACAAAAGGAGCTTGTCTGGAGATTTTGGAAAAATCAAACTTAGAGGAAAAAGAAAAGAATGTCATTTTAGAGACCAATAATGATTTTGCCAAAAAAGGTTTGCGGGTGATTGCTTTTGGCTGTCGGGATTTTGGCAAAAGCAAACCAGACAAAAGGGAGCTGGAAACCAATTTGGATTTTATTGGACTGGTTGCCTTCCAAGATCCGCCAAGAGAGGGAGTGAAAGAGGCAATAAAACTATGTCGGCAAGCCAAAATCCGCGCAATTATGATTACTGGCGACTATGAGTTAACTGCTTTGTCTATTGCCCAGCAAATTGGTATGGCAGATGACCAGACACAAGTTGTTACAGGAGAAGAGCTTCACAAAATGGATGATAATAAATTAAAAGAAATTTGCAAGCAAGATATTATTTTTGCCCGGGTTGAGCCAGGACAAAAACTGCGCATTGTCCAGAGTTTACAAGACAATGGTGAAATTGTGGCGGTAACTGGTGATGGCGTCAATGATGTACCGGCTTTGGTGAAAGGCAATATTGGGGTAGCAATGGGAAAAATTGGTACAGATGTAGCCAAAGAAGCGGCTGATATGATACTTTTGGATGATAATTTTGCCACCATTGTTTTGGCTATCAGAGAGGGCAGACGAATTTTTGACAATGCTAAAAAATTTGTTTATTACGTCTTATCTTCTAACTCAGGCGAGCTTTTTACTCCCTTTTTAGGTATTATTTTAGGTCTTCCCTTACCTTTGATTGCCATTCAAATTTTAGCTATTGATTTGGGGACCGATCTTTTTCCTTCCTTGGCACTTGGTGTGGAAAATGAAGAGGAAAATATTATGAAAAGACCGCCCCGGCCACTCGATGAGAGAATTTTGGGAGTTAAAATGCTTTCCAAACTTTTCCGCGTGGGGGCAATTATGGGTGTTTTGGGTATTGGCATATATTTGATCAGTTTATATGAAGGTGGCTGGCATTGGCGAGATTGGTTATCTTCTGATAATCATTTATACTGGCGGGCAACTGCTTCTGTTTATGCCACTTTGATTTTGTGTCAGGCAGCCAATGCCTTTTCCTGTCGGTCCCAGCGGAATTCAATTTTCCAAATTGGCTGGTTATCCAATAGATGGTTACTGGTGGCAGAATTAATTTCGGCTGTTATGCTTTGGGCGCTGATGAGTATTGGAGTCTTAAATAATGCTTTCCGGATGGAATCGCCATCATTTTTAGCTTGGACCTTGGTTTTTGCTTCCTTTTTCATCTTTTTGGCAATTGAAGAAGTAGTTAAGAAAATCCAGCGGCTGCGGGGTTGATCTTTCTTTTAACTTATGTTATAGTCAAAATCTCAAGCACCTTAGCAAATCGAAAGGGGGAAGCAGGATGTTGAATAGAGATCAATTGTTGAAGATGCTTCCTTTTGGTCCGGAGGCTTTATGCATTGATGGCATTACAACCATTGATGAAAAAGCCGGCCGGGTAGAAGGGTGGCGTGAGGTAACAGATGAGGATTGCGCCGGCCATCTGCCTGGATTGCCGAGGTTGGCTGGCAGCAGAATGCTGGAAATGGCTCTTCAGGTGGCCAGTGTCTTATATGCGCTGCTTGATGAGTTCGGTATTCTGATGAAAGTGGAAAGGTTTGTTGTTTTGTCCCAAGTTCTACCAGGCCAGAGGTTGATTATCAGGGTCTCGCAGCATGCGCGCGAGATGAAAGGCGCTTGTGGCGGCATTGAGGGGTGGGTGGGTGACCAGCAGGTTTTCGAAGGAGAGGTTTGGGCTCAAATTCGTCCCATCTCGCTTCTTCGGCGGGCGCAAAACCCAACAAGATGACCCTGTCATATCAGCTAGATCCAAACCGGGTTAGGTGGGAACCCGGTTTTTTTGTTATAAAATATAAAAAGGAGGTAGCATGGCAGATAGTCAACTGGAACAATTTAAAAAAGAACGGCCAAAAATTAAAAAGGAAATTCAACAACAAACCACGGGTTATATTTTGGCGGCTTTTGGTTTTGTGGCAGGGCTGGCTTGGAATGAGGCAATCAAGGCAATAATTGATTATGTTTTTCCAGTCATCTCTGGCAGTTTATGGGCAAAATTAATTTATGCCCTGCTGGTAACAATTTTAGTAATTATCGTGGGAATTTATTTAAATAAATTAGCTGACACTAAAGAGAACTAACTATTAATACAACTATTATATTGCTGGATTTGAGAGTTATATTGTTCTATTAAGGTTTTATTTTCATTATAAAGAGTCTGCAGGTTTTGGACCTGGGTTTGTAGTTGGCTGGCTTGGGAGAGTTTTGCTTGACCTTGATCTTGAAGACTTTTGCCCTCATCCCAATAAGGTTGGGCTTGGCTTTTATCACCGGTTTGGGCATAAATTTGATTGCCTTGTTCGATTTTGGCATTTCCTTGTTGGACAAGGGCATTGCCCTGTGAAGAAAGAGTGCTAATTTGTTGATTTAAACTGTTAATTTGGCTATATTGGCTTTCATTTGTTTCAATCTGTTTTTTCAGATTTTCATCTGGTTTTGTACAGTTTGGCATTGGCTTGCCAAATTCCTGAACTGCCAGCCAGGTTTTTCTATCTTTATAAACATTTAATCCTGTTGCCACACCGATTTGAGTAAAATCTTTATTTAAAATATTAGCTCGATGGCCAGGTGAATTCATCCAGGCATCAACCAATTCTTTTTCGCTCATGAAATCACCCAGGGCTAAATTTTCACCCAAGGATTTATAATTATAACTAACTTCTTTGGCTAAATCTCCAGCATCCTTGCCGGAAGGAGAAGTATGGGCAAAATATTGGAGATTAAACATATCATTGACTTTATTTTGGGCAGCCTGAGTTAGTTTTATATTTTCCTCTAAAGGTTTTAAGCCGTTTTGTTGGCGATAATAATTAGTCCATTTAATAATTTCATCTGGCGCTAAAGTTGGGGCTTGTTGGGTTCGAGAGGGACCAGTTAAAGCACCCGGTTCTAAAACAGCAGAAGAGTTAGAGGATTTTGTTTGATTTTTGTTAGAAATATAGCCCAAAACAAAATAACTGCCAGCAGCTGCTAAAAAAATTAGAACTATCCCTAATATTATAAAAATAATTTCTTTTTTCATTTTCGACTCCAAGGGAGGAGAAAACAAGGTTCTTCCGCGAAGCGGAAGGTTCTTTTCTTTACTTCAATAGGAGGTCATCTTTCTTCTATTGTACTATATTATTTGATAATAACTAAAAATTTATATATAATGTAATTTAGCGGTCTACTTGGCGGCTGCTGATGGTCCTGCTGTTCTTCTCATACCGCGAAAGTGTATGGGGAGATACGCCTTGTAGTGCCAGCAGGACCATCCATTTGACTCTTCAACTCTGTTCAGAGTCAACCCCGAGTCTATCGAGGGGTTGACAATCTGGCGGCGGGAGGGGGGGACGATGATACCGGAACCACCAAACCAACTAAAGGGAGGTGAACAAGGTATCCCCTTGCTCACTTTCCACCTTCTCGCAACCTCCTCTCGCCGCCTTGCTTTATCCGCTTTGGCAGTGGCAAGTCTTCGCCATGATTCCCTTGAAAGGAAGAACGCTGTCCCTCGCTCAGGGTTCATGGCGCCGCGCCAATTCTTGCCGCTGCCTTGATGTGTTCGCCAAGGCCAGGCGGACATATACACCCCCGACCGGCGGGTTTCTCTACTCCCGCCGGTTTTTTTTATTTTAAGAGGCTGAATACCTCGAAGCTTGCTTCGAGGATGAAAGCCTATTATGAACGTAGTGAATAACAAGCTTTGCTTATTATGAACGTAGTGAATAACAAGGTTTGCTTATTATGAACGGGGTGAATAACAAGCTTTGCTTATTTAAAACAAACTTGCCCGTAGGGATACTTCGCAGCTTGCCGCGAAGTAGTTTATTTCCGAGCGTAATACCCCGTTCTTTAGAACAGGGATGTAAGCTTCTTTCAGCGAGGAAAGAGATACCGTCCCGCTTAGCGGGACGGAGTGTCATTTTCATCTGAACTTTAATGAATAGACCTGCCTACCAATAATAGGCTTTTCTTTTTGGCTAAATTATTATAAATTAGAAGTATGAAGACCACATGGCTGGGTCCTAATATTTTAAAAGATCTTTTTCCACCAAGAAAATTATCTGTCCAAAAATATGATTTTGGCCATCTTTTAGTCATTGGCGGCTCAAAACTTTATTCTGGTTCACCCGTCTTAAACGCTCTTGCTGCCATCAAAACTGGAGTTGATGTGGTAACTGTGGCAGCACCTGAGAGAGCAGCCAATATTATCGCCTCCTTTTCTCCCGATTTAATTAGCTATCCCTTGGAAGGCGATTATTTAGAGGTTAAACATCTCAAAGAACTTCTAAAATTATCCCAAGGCAAAACTGCTTTTGTCATTGGCGGAGGGATTACTCGCTCTTCCCAAACTTTTCAGCTTATACTTTCTTATCTTCGCGAATCGCTTATTCCAGTTGGTTGTGTTGATGCTGATGCCATTCACGCCATTGCCCAAGATAAAAATATTCTCAAAAAACGGTCTTTAATTTTAACTCCTCATCTTTTTGAATTCTATGTTTTATCGGGTGAAATGCTCAAAGAAAAAACCTTAGATGAAAAAATCCAAAAGGTATTTGATTTTGCTCAAACCTTTAATACTACCATAGTTTTAAAGGGCGAGATTGATATTATCGCTGATAAAAATCAAGTCGCCTTAAATAAATTTGGTTCTCCCTATATGACGAAAGGTGGGACAGGCGATACTTTGGCCGGCATTGTTGGTTCGCTTTTAGCCCAAAAAATTTCACCCTTCCAAGCTGCCTGTGGAGCTTCATATATTAATGGTCGGGCAGGACAATTGGCAGCGGCAAAATATAAACAATCTTTAATGGCCCAAGATTTAATTAACTATATTCCCCAGGTACTGAAATGATGACTAATTTTGATGTAATTATTGTTGGCGGCGGTCCGGCTGGTTATACAGCCGCTATTTATACTGCTCGGCAAAAATTAAAAACCCTTCTTTTGACTCAAACTTCTGGCGGTCAGATGGTCTATACGGACAATATTGAAAATTATCCTGGCTTTGAAAAGATTTCTGGAGTAAAACTTCTAGAAATCTTTAGAAAACAACTTTCTCAATATTCAGATGCCAAAATAATTGAAGGGCAAAAAGCAGAAAGTTTAAAGATGAAAGATCAGTTTTTTAAAGTTACAACTGATAAAGATAAGTATCAAGGCAAAACAATTATTATTGCTGCCGGTAAAGTGCCTCGCCATTTAAATGTGTCAGGTGAGAAAGAATTAGAGAATAAAGGTGTTTCTTATTGTCCAACCTGTGACGGGCCACTTTTTACTAATAAATCTGTTGCAGTTGTTGGCGGTGGCAATAGTGCCATTGAGGCGGTTTTGCAATTATCTAAATATACCCAAGAAATTTATTTATTAAACATTGGCCCAACCCTTTCCGGTGAAAAAATAAGAATTGAAAAAATTGAAAAGGATCCCAAGGTGAAAATTATTGGCAATGCCCAAGTCCAAGAAGTATTTGGCTTAAAACTTTTAGAAGGTCTGCGCTATAAAGATACAAAATCAGGCCAAATTAAAGATTTAAAAATATCTGGTATGTTTGTGGAAATTGGCTATTTGCCAGCTACTGATTGGTTAAAAGGTGTAGTAGAATTAAATAAATGGGGGGAAATTATTATTGACGAGAAAGGCAAGACCAGTCTCGAGGGTGTTTTTGCTTGTGGCGATATTACCCAGGTGCCATATAAACAAATAGTTATTGCCTGCGGCCAAGGGGCAATCGCGGCACTCTCGGCCAGTAATTATTTACAGGAGCAGCAGTGATATATTTAGCAGCTGATCATGCTGGTTACAATTTAAAAGAAGAAATTAAACAATATCTTACTGACAAAGGAGAGGAAATTTTTGACTTGGGCACCAATTCCCAGGAGCCGGTTGATTATCCACCATTGGCTAAAAAATTGTCTCAAGAGGTGCTGGAAAAAAATACCAAAGGAATTACTTTTTGCCGGACTGGCCAAGGTATGGCCATTGTTGCTAACCGTTTGAAAGGGATAAGGGCGGTTGTTTGTTGGAATGAAAAAGTAACTCAAGAGGCGCGCACTGACAATGATGCCAATGTTTTATCTTTACCAGCGGATTATTTGAGAGGTGATGAAGCCAAAAAAATTGTTGATGTTTTTATACAAACACCATTTTCTGGAGAAGAACGCCATCAAAGAAGAATAGAAGAAATTGATAAAGATTGAAAATGTTTAGCTTTGCTAAAGATTTCTCCTGCGAAGCAGGACAAATTAGAATTATAATGCGAGCTTTCCCCCGTTGAGGGTGACCTACCTAATTCCCGAGCGAAGCGAGGGAAGAGGAGACCAGAGGGGCGGCCGCCGGCTCGTAGAGCCTACGGCTCGGAGAGAAGCCCCCATGGAT
>Ga0210057_1007069_pt1 | contig 13756 bp, 11 predicted proteins | sample CryGeyCG2114_010_2_FD_183968 | JGI IMG/M metagenome (GOLD analysis project Ga0210057, IMG submission 183968) | Groundwater microbial communities from aquifer - Crystal Geyser CG10_big_fil_rev_8/21/14_0.10 (SPAdes) (version 2) | ecosystem: Environmental > Aquatic > Deep subsurface > Groundwater ... | reverse complement strand
AAACAAAGATAACAATTGAAAAAATTTAACATCAAATAAAATCTTATTCTTTTACAAAAATTAATAAACCCTTCAAACATCTTATAAATATGAAAAATAAAAAGATTTATGGAATCCAAGGAGTCTTTTACACTTTGTTAGGATTTCTGCTTTTATTTAATTTAAAATCTCCAAATGTTCTCGGAGCAACAATAGGCACTCAAGAAATTTCTATCTCAATAAAATTATTTTTTGGAGTTTTCTTTCTAGCGGGTGGAGTTGCTTTATTAATAATAACAAGAAAATAAAAAATCTAATACTCATTCTCTCAAATAACAAACTTTATAATATATCTTAGTTTCATTAAATAAATAAAGAGGTAAAATGAAAGACGCTTATATAAAATGGCTTTCTGAGTTAGATAAAAAATCTGGCCAGCTTGTCGGAGGCAAGGGAGCAAACTTAGCAGAAATGTTTAATTCTAAATTTCCAGTTCCTCCTGCTTTCATAATAACTACTGAAGGCTACAGGCATCTAATAGAAAAAGGAGGTATAAAAGAAAAATTAGAGTCAATTCTGGATTCAATAAATGTCGATGACACAAGAGAACTAACAGAAAAGGCAAAGCAAATAAGAGAACTAATAGTAAATGTCCAAATCCCTGAATATTTAAAAGAAGAAATAATCGAAGCATATGAAAACTTAAGTTTTGATAAAAAAACCTTTGAAACTGCAACAAAAAACGCTCTAGCAATTTTAAAAAATTCACACGACCCTTCTTTCGTCGCTGTTCGCTCCTCAGCAACAACAGAAGACCTTGAAGGTGCGAGTTTTGCAGGACAACAAGAATCTTATCTAAATGTTAAAGGAAATACTGATTTATTAGAAACTGTAAAAAAAGTTTTCGCTAGCTTATTCACTGCAAGAGCAATTTACTACAGAAAGAAAAAAGGATTCAGCAAGGAAAAATTCGCTTTAGCAGTGGTTGTCCAAAAAATGATTGACTCAGAAAAATCAGGAGTTATATTCTCATCAAATCCAATAAACGAAGAAGATAATGTTGTAATTGAAGCTGTATTTGGGTTAGGAGAAGGAATTGTTTCAGGACAAATTAAACCAGATAATTATGAAGTTTCAAGAAATTTAGAAATACTCCATAAAAAAATCGCAGATAAAAAAATAGCAATAACCAGAAATTCCCAAGGAGATAATCAAACAATAAAATTAAGCGAAGAAAAAAGCAAACAGCAAGTTCTAAATGAAGGGCAAATCAAAGACTTAGCAAATATTGCTCTAAAAATTGAAGAACATTATAAGCTACCCCAAGACATTGAATTTGCAATAGAACAATCTGAAATCTACATTGTCCAATCGAGACCAATAACTACAACTGCAAAAAAGCAAGAAAAAAAAGTTTCAGGAAAAGTTTTGCTTGAGGGACTTGGAGCATCACCAGGAGTTGGAAGTGGTAAAGTAAAAATAATCAAAGATTTATCTCAACTATCAAAAATAAAAGAAGGAGATATATTGGTAACAGAAATGACAAATCCTGACATGGTTGTCTCAATGCAAAAAGCTGCAGGAATAATAACCGATGAAGGAGGACTAACAAGCCATGCCGCAATTGTATCAAGAGAAATGGGCATACCAGCAGTTGTTGGAACAGAAAAAGCAACTTCATCATTGATCGATGGACAGGAAGTAACTGTCGACGGATTTAACGGAAAAATCTATGAAGGAAAAGGAGAGTCAAAACAAGTAGAAATACTTCCAATAGTTGAAACAAAAACAAAAATAAAGGTAATTGTTGATATCCCAGGTTCTGAAGAAAGGGCAGCAAAAACAAATTCAGATTCCGTAGGATTATTAAGATTAGAAGGAATAATCGCAAGCGGAAAAAAACATCCATTACAATTTGAAAAAGAAAATAACCTAGTAGAATACACAAAAATTTTAGAAAATGGAATATCTCAAATATCAAAACCTTTCAAAGAAATATGGATAAGAACTTCAGATATTAGAACAGATGAATATGCCTCATTGGAGGGTGCTCCAAAAGAACCTGAAGGAAACCCCATGCTTGGAAACCATGGAATAAGATTTTCACTAAAACATCCCGAAATACTAAAAGCAGAATTAATTGCTATAAAAAATTGTGCAGAAAAATATCCTGATAAAAAATTCGGAGTCATGACTCCTCAAATAATTTCTACAGATGAAATAATTAAAACAAAAAAAATAGCAAATGATTTAGGAATGATTGGGAAAGTCAAGATAGGAATAATGGTAGAAACACCTGCTTCAGTATCAATAATTAAGGATTTATTAAAAATAGGTATTGATTTTGTAAGTTTTGGAACAAACGATTTAACACAATTTACTTTAGCAATAGATAGAAATAACGAAGAAGTTCAAGAAATTTTTGATGAATCCCACCCTGCAATATTAAATTCTCTAAAAAGAGTAATAAGAACGTGTAATGAAATGGGTGTTGAATCAAGCATCTGCGGACAAGCAGGAAGCAAACCAGAAATGGCAAAATATCTCGTCGAAAACGGAATAACAAGCATCTCAACAAATGCTGATGCAGCACATAATATTTCAAAAATCGTTGCTGAAATAGAAAAAAAATTAGAAGAAGAAATTAAAAATCAAGAACAAAACCCAAATATGAACAAACAAAAAAAATGGAAAGAAAGAAAATTAAGAAATAAATTTAACAAAAATCAACCAAATAGCAATATTAATGAAACAAAAAAAGAAGAGAAAAACCAAATTGAAAAAACAGTTGAAAAAATAGAAGAGATTAAAAAAGAAATTGTTAAAGATGAAAAACCAAATATTAAAGATATCAACCCTGCTAAATCAAATAACGAAGAAGAAAATGGGGAGAAAAACAAACAAGAGAATAAAAAAATTAATGAACTTTTTCAAAAACCAAAAATACCAGATTATGTCGCCGATACCTATGCAATAGATAACTTATTTTCAATACCGCTAAAACATAAGCACGAACTTGACGATTATGAACATTTTGAAAATAATTTTCAGCAAGAACAACTTGAACCAAAAAATAATGATAATAATTCAACAAGAAACAAAGTCCTTGATATTTTCTAAGACTAAATAATGTCACTACTTATCAATAAGAACTCACCAAAAAGTTTATAAACCTCAAACTTTTAAAATAAATGAATAAAAATGGCACTAGAAGAAATTGTAAGTAATCAAATAAAAGTATATGGTGGAGCTAGTTGGAAATTTGAAAAGATAGAAGAAGAGCCAGAAAAAGAAAGAAAATACCAATCTGAAGATGTAGATTTATTCCTAGCTTATTCAGAACATCCAGTAACTCCAGAAGAAAGAGCTTTAATTCATAAAACACCTGAAAGAGAATTAGATTCTGCGCTTAATGAAGAATTACCAAATGTAAAAGGAAGAGCTTATGAAAAATTAATAAATATTGTATCTCCAAACTATGAAAATTTATTATCTGAAATGGGGGTAGAACAGTTAGCTTATGCAGTTGATAATACAGAAACTGAAAATGTTGGTGGAAATGAGGAATATAATGTAATCGTTGAAGCAAGAAAATCCTACAAAACATGGGAAAAAGCAGAAAAGGAGGGGAATGTAGACTTTTATAGGGAAAATGTTAGAAATCCAATATTAGCAAAAGCAGTAGCAATTGCCAGCAATGCAGAAGTAAAACCGCTAATGCCTGGAAAAGTTAATATAGAGAGAAATAGATTCCTAGCAAGTTTTGTATCTGATGGAAATTTTGATGTAAGTAAATTTAAAGAATATCTTAACACAGCTGTAGGCTCTACAGAAGAAGTTGCAAAGTCAGCTTATGTAAATATGGGAAAAGCATACGCAGTAGTTCAAGCAAGAGAATAAACCTTCCTTAATTTTATTTTTAAATTTTATTTCAAGAATTATTTCTAATTAATTTATTTTCTCTTAATTTATTTTTCTCTTTCAACAACTTCTTTAACAAGTTTAGCCATCACTCCAATAAACTCTTCTGTCCTATCCTGCCAATCATCAATTTCAACACCTTTCAAATCATTAATCTCTTGGTGCATAATACTTTTATGTAACATAAACAAATCTCTATACCAAACAATATATTTCATCTTCAACATATTATTATCGACGAAAGTTTCTTTCAACATTCCCATAATATGTTCTGGCGACGGAGGCATAACTTTCGCCGCCATTAAAGCTGCCTGCGAAGAATCAACCATTGCCCAAAACAAACCTTCAATAGCATTCAACTCAGATAATTTACTTCTTCTCAAATGTTCAGGAGCTCTCTGCAAAGCATTATAGATTGCTTCAGCAGACGGCTTAATTCTTCCCTGTTGCAACAAAGCTTTTAGTGGATTAAAAAATCCTCCAATATCAATAAGCGCCTCGCCATATCTTAAAATATTCATAACAGTAGGATCTCCTTTCAACATGTCATTCCACCAAGTTGTAATTTTTGTCGTCGTTATATGCAACTCTCTTTTGTAAGGATTGCCAGCAACAAGTTTTCCAAGCTCTTCCCTATACCAAGCAATTAATTCCTGATCCCATAAAATGCTCGCATCATCAATTATTATTAAAATATCAACATCAGAACTTGAACTTGCTGTATTTTTAGCAGAACTTCCAAACAGCGCAATTGCCTTAACCATTTTATCAAATTTCTTATAAGCCTTGACTGCAAAATCCATAGCAATATCTTTTTCTGTTTTCAAATCCAAACTAGGAAACTTATCAGAAGAATTCTTTACCTTTTTTTTAACAGATTTTTTCTTTGCCATTCAACCTCTTTTTACAATTAACCTACAATACTAAAGGAAATTTTCTTTTTAAATGTTTTTTATATCCTTATGCATTCGGAGTTCCTGAAAATCTTGAACCCTGATTTCCCGCCTGTCCTCCAAACTCTCGAGGAAGTGCGGAAAATCCTAAACCTCCATAACTCTGAAAATTATAATCTGGAAAAATTGCCGTCGGCATCGCCATGTAATTCCCTTGAGCACCTAATGCTTGATTCCAATATGCTCCTCCTCCACTCATAACTGGAGAACCAAATGCTTCTAGCATATAAGGAAACGGCGACTGTTTAAACTGATTTACAAAACCTCCAATCTCATTAATAACCATCATATTTTTTCTGCCGTCTTTTCCCAAAACACCTGCCTTCTCTAATTCCTCAAGATGTTTTTTTATCGGAACATTCCCCATTCCAGGAGCTAAGTGAGAATCATTATAACCAAAATTATCTGTAAGATGCACATGCTTAACATCTTTTGCAAGCAGTTTAGTTGCTTCAACCAAATCCTCTTCTTTAAATCCTTGTTTTCTAAGCATATTCAAATGCCCAACATCCCATGTAACTCCAATAACTTGTTGTGCCACTCGCTTTGCTTCGCTTTCAGAAAGTCCTAAACCCCCTTCGCTTTTTGACTTTTGTGCTTTTTCAACAAATTTTTTCCTAGAAGTATCAACAACTTTTTTAAAATCTTCTGGCTTTGAATAAGCCATGCCTGAATACAAATTCTCAATGCTAACAATTGGCGCTTTATCTTTATACTTTCCATAAGAATGAAGAGCAACATTTGAAAAAGTATCTGCAGTTTTATCCATTGCAAATTTTTCCACAGGAACAAAAACTTGAGGAGCTTTTCCACTAATAATCTTTCCAGTCTTAGGATCAACACTATTAAAACTATCAAATAAATTTATAGCACCATTAAGAAGTTCAGATTTATCTTGAATTAATTTTGCAGTATATGAAATAGACTTTGTATCCCATTTATCTGCTTTAACTTCTTCATATAATTTAATGTTTTTTTCTCCCCACGATTTAGCAAGTTCTCTTAAGCTTCGCCTACCAATTTCATCACTATATTTGTAAGCTTCATCAAACATAGAATTAACAGATGATTCAACATTTCCTAAAAAAATATCTGCCCTCTGCAAACGCTCCAAAGCAGCATTTTGTTGAGAATTTAAATTTTCTGGGGAAATTTTCTGTCCAGCAGATTCCATTTCCAAAATATTCCCAAGAGCCAAAACACTATTTCCTAAAACTTCGTCTGCATTTTTTTTAATTGCTGCAATATTTTCAACTTTCTGTATCCAAGCAGAATTATTAGCAACCTGCATCATTCTTGCAGGAGAATATTTAACTGCTTCTCTTTTTTCTAAAAATTCAGGAGATTCAGGATAATACCTTTCCTCATTTTTAAAAACAGTTTCGACTCTACCGGTCCCCTGATTAATTGCAAGTATTTGATTCTCTTTAAATTTATCTTCCCCTTTAGAAATATCTCCCCTAACAAATTCTGTTCCACCCATATTTGCAGAATGCATTGTAACAGGAACAGCTCTGTCTGGGTTCATCTGATGTGCTTTATCCATTACATCTTTAAGTTTCCTCTCAACAATTTCCCTATTTAATTCAGAGTATTGATTTTCAATAATTCCAGACGCCTCAATATCTTGTATTGGTGCATGTAAAGATGCCTGCGCCCCTGTAATTTTCATCAACCGATTTATTTCCTTAAAATGTTGTTTAGGAATTGTATCTAAAATTTGAGAATTAATTGTTCCAACTTCAATTTGCCTAAAACCCTGGTTCAAAACATTGCTCGCTTCAGCAATTTGATTTGCAGTATCTGGTCTTAAAGAAGTTCCAACTTGAGAAACAGGTAACCTATAACCAATAAAATTTCCATAATTTCCGTCAAGAGCATAAGGTGAACCTTCATAAAAAAATTCATAATTAACCATAAAACAAATTAGTTATCCTATTATTTAAATTTCACTATTCAAAAAAATAAAGAGTAAAAAGTAGAAGTTAAAAATTATTAAAAATCCATATTAACTTTAAACTTATGAGCCTTGAAGTTTCTTAAACAATTTAATACATAAAATATTCCTTCCAAAATAACTAACCCTAAATATTCCTTCCAAAATAACTAACCCTAAATATTCCTATCATTTACTTTAGGGCGGAGGTGGGAGTTTGAGAGAACTTTTTCTTCCTTTCAACTATTTTCACCAAGAAATCACTAAAACAAAACTTTTATCTTAGGTAATTAAAAATTTAAATTTCACTATTTAATCTTATATTTTTTCTGTTCAGATTCAAATAAGCTTTCCCTATTTCTATCACTTCCAACTTCATATTTCCTAGATGAAGATTCCATTTGCGACTGAACAGAATCTCCTCTAGCGCTATTAACATCTACATCTGTTCTGCTTAAACCTGCGCCTCCTCTAAATTCCTGCCCAGAATCATAACCTCTAAAATTTTTTCTATCTTCAAAAGTTTCAAAACCACCTACTCGTAAATCAGCTGTTGAAGAAGATAAATCTCCTGACTGATAATCGCGAACATCATTAGAATAACCTCTTTCATCATTTTGACTTTTATTAACAGAATAGTCTGCACTACTTTCAGTTCCATCTTCCTCCCTAACTATTTGTCTTCTAGAATTCAAACCAATATTGCTTTCTAATTGTCCTCGCCCATTTCCAATATCCTCATCAAATTCTTCAAATCTCCTGCCAGATAACTCTCTTAAACCTGTAGAAAAATCTTCAAACCTTCCAAAATTATTTTCCTCTTCCAAAACTTCCTCTAATTCTCCTTCTTTTTTATTCACTAAAATATCTTTTTTTAATTCTTCAGATTTAACAGCACTTTTCTTTTCAGTTTTACCCTTACTTTTTTTCTTTTTTACCATTAATAATTAAAGAACAAGAACTATTTATCTTTTTCTCTCAAATAATTATGTCTGCAATCTTTCAAATTTTCAATCTCAAAATTATAATCATTCACAATATCTTACAACCTAAAAAATTTTTCACCATCTCTCAATTTCAAATATTCTTATAGTTTACTTTAGGGTGGTAGCTGGGGCTCGGGACGGCATTTCTTCCCTCGCCCATACTTTACAATTTAAAAAAACATACAATTCCTATTATTCTCTAAATCTCAAATTATAATCTAATTTCTAAACTCAAATTTTCCTATTATTTAGTTCTTCAACCGCTCCATTAACACAGAGTAAAATCTCAAGTTATGAATTGTAGCCAACTTCACAGCCAAAACATCTCGTTCCTTAAACAATTCTCTAATTTTACTGCGAGAATAATTTTTGCAAGCATAACAATCACAAATTTTTGAAATAGAATTTTTATCAAACTCAAAATCCTTGTTTCTCACCCTAACATATTCATAAAAATTTCCTTCCTTATCTAATTTCTTCAAGCCAAAACCTAAAAATCCTTTTTTAAAAGAATATAACCTATTACTTCTTGCTTCCCTCGTCGGTATAACACAATCAAATAAATCATAACCCATTTCAACGCAAGCCACAATATCTTCAGGTTTACCAACACCCATTGCATATTTTGGTTTATCGTTCGGCATCATTTTAGCAACATCTCCTAAAAGTTCTGTAAGAAATTTACCCTCTTCAACAGGCCACCCACCAAAAGCATAACCATCAAAACCAATTTCAATCAAAGCATCAGCGCATTTTTTTCTAAGCTCTAAATTTTTCCCTCCCTGAATAATTCCAAAAATCAAAGGTTTTTCCAAATCTCCCAAATTTTTAGTCCTCTTATCAAATTCTTCTTTACATCTCTTAGCCCATTTTATTGTCCTCTCAACTGACTTTTCCTGTTCTTCCAAAGAAAAATTAGGCTCAGTGCAATCATCTAAACACATCACAATATCACTCTTAATTTTCAACTGCAACTCAACACATTTTTCAGGAGTCAAAACAGCCTTTCGCCCATCGAGCGTAAAAATAGCACACTCATCATTTATTTCCCCAAAAGTTTTATCCTTCCTAATTAAAGACATAACTTGAAAACCGCCAGAATCGCTGATAACAAGTCCATCAAAATTCATGTAGCTATGAATTCCTCCTTTCCTCACAACATCTAAAATAAATTTCTCGTTAAGCAAATGATAAATGTTTACAACAACCCCCTTAATTACAGATTCAATTAAATCCTTACTTTCAACACCTCTAACATAACCTTTCGTCGCATCGGGCAAAAAAATAGGCAAATCAATTTTCTTTCCTTTTACTTTTAGAAACTTATCATCTTCCATAAAATACAATCAAGAAATGCTTTTATAAAACTTCTCAACTAACTTCTCAATTTTGTTATACCTATCTTCTATACCTTTTTCATTTTCCTGATTTGTATCTTTAATTTTCCAAACAACAACCTTCTTATGATTAAACAAATTCTTAGGAACATTATCTGCAACAATTATAATTATGTCTGCCCATCTCAAATATTCTTCTCTAAAACAATTTGTCTCTCGATTAACTTTAATCCCTTTTTCCTTAGAAATTTTCATAACTTCCTTAGCAACTGGATAACCCTTAATTATTCCTGCACTTTTAACTTTAAATTTTTTCCCAATATCAAGTTTATTAAAAATACCTTCAGCAAGTTTACTCCTAAAACGATTATGCTTGCAAACAAATAAAATATTCATAAGATAATTTATCCAAAGACATTAATAAATCTTAACTTTTATCTCCTGAATTGTAACTACGACATAATAACTACAGATAGAAAGATTTAAAAATGAAAAATATTCATAAATAAATAAGAAATCAAAAAATTAAAGAATTATATGGTATTTTAACCAGCTTAGAATCCATAACATATAAGATTGTTAATGAAAATCTAGATGTTTCTGCATTCCATAAACTAAATAGCGAATATTCTAAGCAGTTTAATTCAGCATTTAATGATGAGACTATTGAAGAAGGTTCTTTAAATTTATCATTTGATAGGGCAAGAAATAACTTGACAAACATCATATTTTTAAGTCAAAATCCCTCAATTGAAAAAGAGATGAAGGAATTAGTCAATGTAAAAAAAGAATACCAAAAATATAAAAACCAAACAGAAAACTACATTACTCAAAATTACATTGAAACAGAAGCTGAATAAACCCTCATCTCAAAAGCATAACAATTAAAACCTTAGTTAACTTTTCTTAAATAAATAAAATGATAAATCATAAATTTAAAGCCAACAGGCCAAAAATAATCGGCGACACAAACATAAAACCCTACTGGAGAGTCATAGAATCAGTTATAGACAAGTCAGAAGTATTACTAGAAGTTTTAGATGCAAGGATGCCAGAACTATCAAGAAACGAAGAACTTGAAGAAATAATTAAAAAAAGAAAAAGAGAAATAATCTTCATACTTAACAAAGCAGACCTAGTAGAAGAAAACGAATTAAGAAAAACCTACAACAAATTAAAAGGAAAACACCTGACATTCATAATTTCCACCAAGGAAAAAATGGGAACAAAAAGATTAAGAGAATATTTAATTAGATTATCAAACAAAAACGAAATAACAATTGGAGTCGTCGGATATCCAAACACCGGAAAATCATCAATAATAAATTCATTATTAAGAAGAAAAAAAGCACCTGTATCAAAAAAGGCAGGCACAACTCATGGAGAACAATGGCTAAATTCAAGTCAACTAAAAATAATTGATTCGCCAGGAATAATTCCCATAAAAAATAATGATGAAATTAGATTAGCACTGATTGGCTCCAAAAATGTTGAGAAAATAAAAAGCAAAGACATAGTCTCAAATAAAATAATTGAAATTATTGGAAAAAATAAAATCTTATCCCAATATCAAGTTAATGAAAAATCAAAAGACCCAGAGGAAATAATTGAACTTATCGGAAAGAAAAAAGGATTTATAAAAAAAGGGGGGAACATTGACGAAGTGAGAACATCAACTATGATAATCCGTGATTGGCAACAAGGAAAAATTGGATAACTTAAAAGTCAACTATTTTTCATAAAAATCTTCAACGAACTTTTCAACGAATCTAACTTAAACTTTCGGAACCTTTCTACCAAAACCAAAACTTCTTCTCAAAGCTCTCTTCGCTTCAAGCAACGCAAGTCCTTCATCAATATCTGTCAACTTCTTATTATAACTTTCAAGCCTAAGCTCATAAGCTCTCGTCTCAATCTTTCCCTCTTCAAGATAACCTTTCTGAACTCCTTTTATCATTTCAATAATCCTCTCTCTTTCCTGTTTCATCCTTTTCTCCTTGGAAGTAAACTTCAAAGCATGAATTCTTTTTGTCTCAAGCTCAATCAACTCTTCAATTACTTCCGCAAATCTTTTTTGATATTGTTTTATTGAAGTTCTATATTCATCCATCGACATCTTACCTTTCTTAAAAGTCTCCTCCTGGACAAGAGCAATAAGTTCTGTAATCAATTTCTCTTCCCTCTCAAGTTTTCTTATTTTTCTTTTTATGTTCTGAAGCCTGCCAGTTTTATAACCTGAAACAGAAAAAACTAATAAAAATAATAATGAGAGTGAAAGTTGAACAGGATATTTTTTAACATAATAGCTAACCTTTCCAAACTCTCCTTTTGTTTCCAAAGAATAAGTTAGCTGAGCTTCTTGAGCTCTTTTATAAGCCTGAACAAATTCTTTCCTATCAAGAGAAAGCTCAGCTAACTTAACAAGCCTTTCTGAATTAGAAACATCAATTCCTTTTTCATGAGAAACAGAAATAAGTTCATTCAAATTATCAATAATTTCTTTAGCACCCAAAGCCCCCTCAACATTTTCTTTAATTATCTGATTATTATCCCTAACAAGTTCATAATTAAATTCTAAAATTCCAGACTGAGATTTATTCAACAAATCATCAAGATAATCATATGAAAGATTTGATTCTTTAAACTTCTTCATCAATTCTTCTGATTCTGACAACAAAGACTTAGCTTCATCACCAGAAAGCTCATGTATTTCTAAAATAAGTTCCTTATTTTCTTTATAGGTATTAACACCTTTTTTAGCAGTCATCAAAATTGTAAGTTTTTCTCTCCCAACACCAATATAAGTTGGAGAAGTTATTTCCAAAATAACTTCAACAGAATCTTCAGGGGCTAAACTTTCAACAGTCTTCGGAGAAATTGAAATGTATTTAGCAATTCTTCCCTCAACTGAAAATTCTAAATTCTTTAGGGAAATATTTTGCTCTTTATTTTTAAAAACAACCTTAACAATATTTTCCTTACCCCTCACCAATTGCAAATCCTGTGAGCTTTTCACATATTCTGTATTGTCTCCTCCTGCGCTTCCTCCTCCACCACCGCCTCCTGACGAAGAACCTCCAGAGGAAGCAACACAGTCTGGATCAACCCCAATGCCGCAAGCACTAACACAAACAGAATCAGCAACATCATAGCACAAAAACTGAATTGTAATTGTATTATTTAACAAAGTCTGATTACCAGAATTAACAACTAACGAAGAATCATTCTTGTAACCATATGAATAAATTGTAACATTAAAACTCCCCTTAGACATACTTTCCAAATTAGAAGAAGTAAAATTAATTGTTAAATTACTCCAAGCTTTTGTTGAATCGCTTAAGTTAGTGTAATTGCTAGTAACATTGCCTTCTGCAACCCTTGACGCTAATTCAGAAGGCAAAGTCCAGTTAAACGAAACATTATAAGCAGTATTTCCTGCACTACCGTCTCCTCCCAAATTCCTCACATAAGCAGACAAATTAAAACTCCCAGGAGTTAGATAAACAAACGTAGAAGGGTAATCTTCAATAGATTGGTAAAGGATTGGATTAGGAGGAGAAATAATTAAAGTTGAACTTACAGATGAGCTATTAATTCCTGAAATGCTATGGGTTATGTTACTTGTTAAAGTTATCGTCGGCGTTTCTGTAAAAGGAGAATCTGTCGAAGGGAAGGAAGCGTTAATCTGTAAAAGAATCGCCCCTCCTGCATTCACATTAATAGGAGAAGCATATTGAAAATACCTGTTAGTTGAATACCAATTATTAGAATCAAGTGTCAGTAAAGCATAATCCTGACTAAACCCCGTATATCCCACACTAAAATTAACAGAACAATTATTATTCAAATACTCAACATCTCCAGTATTATTTATTGTAACATTCCCAATTACTTTATCTATGTAAAAACCAACAATTTCATCCAAAGTACTTGGAGTCACAGCCCAAGTACAATCCCACATAGAATTAAATTCAGTATTTGAAGAATTCCCAGCATTACTAAAAGTGTCATTTGCCCAAACATTAAAAAGATAATTAGCTTCCTGTGATTGTGTTATTATAGTCGTATTATAATTTGTAAGTGAAGTATTTGTCATAGTCGCATTTGCCCAAGTAGAACCATTATAATATTGTAAAATAACTGTATCAACAAAAACTCTATCTTCCGAAATACTTGCATTAAAAGTTAAAGTTGTCGAAGGGTCAACATTATCTGTTGTATTCGGAGAATAAGAAATATTTGAAAAAGTCGGAGGATAAATATCAACATAAAAATTCCTTGTTTCTGAAGTATTTATATTAGAAGCACCATCAGCACAGGAAACATACCAACTATGTTCCCCTCCAGAAATTCCTACAACATTAACATTTGTTAAAGTATTATTCACAACACTTGAATTTGTAAAGTTTAAAGTTCCATCAAGGTACAAAGAACAAATTGTATTTATTGGAATATTCTCAGAAACTGTAAAATTAAAAATTAAATTCTGAGATGAAAAATTTGATTCGTTTGCCGGATATAGCTAAGGACGTAAGTATTTGACCATATCTTGCTTAAATTCCTTGTACCTCAAAAACATTCTCAACTCTTTTTTCATTATCTCAAAGCTTTCATGCACTCTCCCGCCATTCACTTCTCTTTTCG
>Ga0210057_1007066_pt1 | contig 13759 bp, 9 predicted proteins | sample CryGeyCG2114_010_2_FD_183968 | JGI IMG/M metagenome (GOLD analysis project Ga0210057, IMG submission 183968) | Groundwater microbial communities from aquifer - Crystal Geyser CG10_big_fil_rev_8/21/14_0.10 (SPAdes) (version 2) | ecosystem: Environmental > Aquatic > Deep subsurface > Groundwater ... | reverse complement strand
TAAATGCGAGGTATAAAATTAGCGCAATAAGTAAGCTACCGCCTGTAACAATTGCAGTGTCTGTAAAAAACAGGCTTCGCAAAATGTGCGTTCTTATATCGTCTTTATATATTCTTACGTTTCTCATGATCTTTATATGAATACATCCGTATAATATGGTCGGATGTTTGACTGCCTTGCCGTTCAACTATCACACCTTTAATACCAAAAGCACTATTTCTTTTTTCCGATACTTCTAAGAAATGTTTAACTTTTTGTGATGGGCTGGATTGATTAATATACGCGTAATTGATCCCTTTCCCTCTTTTCTGTGCTTCCTGCATGGCGTTATAGTTATGAGGATTTGGATTCCTCTTATTAAAACTCGATAGATCAATAAACCGATCCTGTTCTAGGTTGATTGTTTCAAGTTTCTGTTCAGGTACACCGTCTTGAAGAGCTTCCAATCGTGTTGGATAAATAGAAGTTAATCCAGTTTTATTGTCGTCATACTTATATGCTTCACCAGTGACCGAAACGATACCTTGTTTCTGATTTTCGGCTTGTACCTCCAATCCTTTTCCTGTTAACACCTGCGTAAATGGTGACTGCTGAGTATTTCTTTTCGTATGTTGTGAATAAGAATTGTTAGATGAACTTGTCCCGCCTTCTGAGGAACCATTCGTTGGAGGATTTCCATCCGTGTCAGTAGTAACATTCCGTTTCTTCCACTTTTCATTGAGATAATGTCCTGCGCCATAACTCATACTTCCTCCTACTAATCCCCGTTTGAAGTCAGAAAGCCGTGAAGTTATAGGTGAGGTTATTGAGCGTGTGGCAATTGCCGCTTGCATATTGGTTGCAACCATACCCCACGTATCACCAAATATTCTGCCGACAAGCATGTTCACTCCGCCAAGAAAGAATAAAAAGCCTGTATAGAAAAAGAGCATTCCTACCGATGGGCCTTGTGACGTTAGGATACTGGAAAAGATGTCATTAGCTATCGCAAACCCAAGCACAAATGCCGGTTGTTGTATGAGAAAGGTAAACCAAAGTTTAAAAAAGGTATTAACAATATTTTGAGTTCGTTCAGCCAGCATAAAAGGAAGAATAATAGGAAATAGAACTCCCAAGAACAATAAAGTTGCAAAACGGATAACAAATTGAAATCCAATATAGACAAATCCACCGAGTAAAAATAGAAAAGTTAGAATAAAAAGGAATGTTTGGACAATAAACTTCCCTAATGACCGAAATACGCCGCCGGTCATTGAAATATCATAGCTTGGAATACCATATTGTTCGGACTCATTACCAGCACGTATTTCAGCCTCTGACTTAGTGAGATATTCATCCAAAAAGCCAGTAAACTGCTGAGTGGTAGTGATCTTTTCAACGAGCAAGTTATTGAATTGGATCGTGTAGGATAAAACTGTTGGTACGGTGATAAATAAAATAATTGTCATCAAAAACCGCAATCCAAACGACTTAAGTTCTTGAGCGTTATCAGACCCTACTCTCATAATAGCGATTACCGCGATTGCTATTGCGGATATGGGGATTGCTAACTGGTAGAAAATATCTCTATATTTAGATATTCCGGGAATTTCCGATCCATCTTTAAGCTTTATCGTTTCACCAAATGGGTCAGGAGTATAAAAAATAAATCCTCCCATGAACGAATCAAATCCTTGTATGAAGTCTTGTAATAACGTAATAATGACCGATGGCTTATCCTCTACCGTAAAATCGTTTGTCCATTGGACTTGTGGCAGTGACGGAGGTGTTGGAACTGGTTCCTGCGCAAAAATAGGAGATAGATTAAAAAGGGTAAGTACGCAAAAGAGGAGAATTGCTGTTATGAGTTTCATGCATATATCAGAGTCATACTGTTCCACCGACAAATTGTTTGATAATTTGAGCTAATGACGAGGCTCCAAATACCAGTAAGCCTCCAATAAGAATATTCATGATCCAGCCTTTGAGTCTTGCTTTTCTATCTGTGTCGTCACCACTCATGACCAAAAATATTCCAAGAGTCGCAATCGCTATTGCCATTACAGGAAGTGAATACCACTGAAGAGTTTTAACAATACCCCATAACAAACTATCAAGGTTTGCAAATTGAATTGGTTGCGCAGCATCGTAACCGGGTACACTAGTATCCATATATTATTATATTTATAATGGGGCAGAACTTATAATGATTAACTATAAAGTGATCGAATTATAATTCCAGACGTGCATAATGTCAACTTTATTGCATAGGGATTGGATTTTCGGATAACAAGTAATGCTTATTGTGTGTTTTTTTAATATAATATACATAGCTACTATTTATTTTGTTGAATTGAAATTACAAATATGATTCAGAATGAAGCCGAAACAAGGCGCGAAATTATTGATTTAAATTTAAAAAAAGCAGGATGGGAAATTAATGACCCTTCTCAGGTTTCGATAGAGTTTGATATTTATCTTGGTGACTCTGGGGTTCCCGAAGAATTTAAGACTGAATTTACAGACCATCAATTTGTTGATTACCTTCTACTTGGCAAAGACGGTAAACCTCTTGCAGTAGTTGAGGCAAAACGAACTTCAAAAGATGCTCAAGTCGGTAAGGAGCAAGCCTTACAATATGCCAAAAACATAGAAGAAAAGCTAAGTACGGATAGACCTTTTGTTTTTTATACAAACGGTTATGAAACCTTTTTCTGGGACTCGGAAAACTACCCACCTCGAAGAATATTTGGATTTCCCACACGAGATGATTTAGAACGCTTACGCTTCTTAAGAAAAGAACGCACCCCCTTATCAGTGGAACTTATCAGCCCTGACATAGCTGGAAGAGCGTATCAAATCCAAGCAGTAAGAACAGTTTTAGAAGGAATTGAAGCATACAAAAGAAAATTTTTGCTGGTAATGGCTACGGGTACTGGCAAGACCAGAATGTGTTTGAGTTTGATAGATGTTTTGACAAGAGCTAAGTGGGGTCAAAGAGTTTTATTTTTAGTTGACAGAATTGCTTTAGGTGACCAAGCACTTGAGGCATTTAAAGACTTCTTGCCAAACGCTCCTATATGGCCGAAACAAGGAGAAAGAGAATTTTCAACCGATAGAAGGGTATATGTAGCAACCTATCCTACAATGTTAAATATCATTGAAAATGAGGAGAAATATATTTCTCCATTTTTCTTTGATGTGATTGTTGCGGATGAAAGCCACCGCTCAATTTACAATGTCTATAAAAATATTCTTACTTATTTTGACTCTTTTCAGATTGGTTTAACTGCTACACCGACAGATAAAATTGACCACGACACATTTAGTTTATTTGAGCATGAGTCTGGTGACCCGACATTTGCCTATACCTACGAAGAGGCATTAGAGCATATACCGCCGTATCTCAACGACTTTGAAGTTCTTGACGTGCAGTCCAAGTTCCAACTTGACGGGATAAAAGCTGACAACCTACCTTATGAGATACAAAGTAAGTTAATCGAAGAAGGAAAAAATATTGAAGAGATTAATTTCGAAGGAACTGATTTAGAGCGAAAAGTTACTAATTCAGGTACGAATAGCGTTATTGTTCGTGAGTTTATGGAAGAGTCAATTAAGGATAAGGATGGTGTACTTCCTGGCAAGAGTATTTTTTTTGCGGTTTCGAAAGCTCACGCAAGAAGATTAGAAGAGATATTTGATGTTTTATATCCTGAACACAAAGGGAAACTTGCTAATGTGATTGTGTCAGATGACCCTAGGGCTTATGGCAAGGGTGGTCTGATGGACCAATTCAAAAATCAAGAATTTCCCAGAGTGGCAATAAGTGTCGATATGTTAGATACAGGTATTGATGTAAGGGAAATAGTGAATTTAGTATTCGCAAAACCAGTTTATTCTTATACTAAATTCTGGCAGATGATTGGAAGAGGAACGAGAGTTCTTGAAGAAGACCCAGCAAAACGTAAACCATGGTGTACTGAAAAAGATATATTTTTAATTATCGATTGCTGGAGCAATTTTCAATATTTTAAAATGCATCCCAAAGGCAAGGAACCCGGAAGTCAAACACCACTTCCTGTAAGACTTTTTCAAGCAAGACTAACCAAACTTGAAGCGGCGTTAAAAACAACAAAAAAGGACATCGTTGATAAGGTAATAGAGGACTTAAAAGGTGATATTAATGCACTACCAGAAAACAATGTGGTTGTACTGGAAAACAAGTCTGTCCTTGAAAAAGTTAAAGAAGACGATTTTTGGGCCAAAATCACAGACAATAAATTAGAATATCTTAGAAAAACCATTGCGCCAATACTTCGAGCAAGACATAGTATTGACTTCAATTCAATGCGATTTGAAGTTGACGTTACAGACCTATCAACCGCCCATATTCTAGCCAATGAAGAAGCCTCAGACATACTTCATGAAAGTATAATAGAACAGGTAAGCCAACTTCCACTGAGTATTAATACGGTTGCCAAAGAGAAGAATTTTATTGAGGAAATACAAGATAATAAATTCTGGTCTTCATTAGCAGAAGATAAATTATATGAAGCGATAAATAGACTTGGTCCATTGATGCGTTTTCGTGATCCACTGCGACCAAAAATTGAAAAACTTCACTTAGAAGACATTATTACTAAAAAAGAATGGATTGATTTTGGACCAGAACATGAGCGACTTACCACTTTTGCTTATAGAGAACGAGTGGAAAAGCTTATCAAATCAATGAAAGAGGAAAACCCAACACTTCAAAAAATTGCATCCGGTGAAAAAGTGAATGAATGGGAAATTAGAGAGCTTGAGGCGCTACTTCAGAAGGAAGACCCATTTGTTACTGAAAAGCTTTTACAAAAGGTCTATGACAATCAATCTGCAACTTTCCTGCAGTTTATGCGCCATATCTTTGGGCTTGAGAAATTATCAACCTGGTCAGAAGGAGTTACCTTGAAATTTGACAGGTTTATCACCGAACATAATAATTTCTATACTTCTAAACAAATTCAATTTTTAGAAGCAATCAAGATGTTCATCTTACAGACCAAAGATATAGAAAAAAAGGATTTAATCAGTCCACCTTTTACTCAATTTCACACTAGAGGAATTCAAGGATTATTTACACCCTCTGAAATCGCTGAAATTTATGCTTTTTCAGAGCAATTTAGGAGTGCGCAAGCTTTATAAAACTTATGCTTTCATCAACAATAAAATCTGAAATTAGTAACCTCTGGGATAAACTTTGGTCTGGTGGTATCGCCAATCCGCTTACTGCCATTGAGCAAATATCCTATTTGCTATTCATGAAGCGGATTGATGAATTGGATTTAAAAAGAAAATCAGACGCAGACTTTTTAGGACAAAAATATAATTCCATATTTGATGGGATTGATAAGGATGGAGAGGAAAATGAGAAGAAAAGATGGAGCTATTTTAAGCAACTCGAAGGCGGAGAGATGCTTAAGCATGTTCAAGTAAAAGTTTTTCCCTATATTAAAAACTTGAAGAATGGTAATCAGGTGTTTTCAGAGCATATGAAAGATGCCGCTTTTATTATTCCGAAAGCATCACTTCTGGTTGAAGCTGTAAACATTATTGACAATATTTATAACGAAATAGAGAGAGAGCAACGAGAAGGTCAGTCATTTCAAGATACACAGGGAGATGTCTACGAGTATTTACTTTCAGAAATTGCCTCTGCTGGTAAAAACGGCCAATTCAGAACTCCAAGACACATAATCCAGATGATTTGCTCATTAGTTGCCCCGAAGTTAGGAGAAGAGATTTGTGACCCCGCTTGTGGTACGGGAGGTTTTCTTTTGGGAGCGTATCAACACATTCTTACACAGCACACAAGCGATAAGTACTTGGAAAAGGACGACAATGGCATAGTAAGAGGGCTTTTAGGCGATAAGCTAACAGATGAAAGACAATGGCAACTTATCAAGGAAAAAACCTTTTACGGATATGATTTTGATACCACAATGGTTCGAATTGGTCTGATGAACTTGATGCTTCATGGCATTGACCACCCGAACATTGATTACAAGGACACGCTATCTAAAAAGTATGACGAAAATAATAGATTCGATGTGGTGATGGCTAATCCCCCATTTAAAGGAAGTATCGACAAAAGCGATATTAATGAGGATTTATCTATCAATACCACTAAAACCGAACTGCTGTTTGTAAATCGGATTATTAATATGCTTCGATTGGGAGGTAGAGCTGGTGTTATCGTCCCTGATGGAGTTCTTTTTGGTTCATCTAATGCCCATAAAAACCTTCGGAAGATGCTTATTGAGGATTGTGAGTTACAAGGTGTTATATCAATGCCTTCGGGAGTTTTCAAGCCTTATGCAGGAGTAAGTACAGCAGTTCTTATATTTGTAAAAGGAGGCTCAACAGAAAATGTATGGTTTTATGATATGCAAGCAGACGGATTTAGCCTTGATGATAAACGAAGCAGGATTTCAGATAATGACATCCCCGAAATTATCAGTAAATGGCAAAATAGAAATCCCCAAACAGACACCGACCGCAAACAAAAAGCCTTTTTTATTCCTAGAAAAGAAATCGAAGATAATAAATATGACTTGAGTATCAACAGATATAAAGATGCTGATTATCAGGAAGTTGAATACGAAGAACCGGAAAAGATTTTAGAAAAAATTGAGAGTTTGGAGAAAGAGATACAAAGCGGAATTAATAACTTAAAGAAAACTTAAAAATGAATAAAGTTGCTTTTGCTGACATTTTCAAATTTCAAAGGAAGTCGAGTTTTAAAGCAGGACAAGGATTAACTGAAGGTAGCTATCCTTTTTACACAAGTAGCCCTATTGTTTCTAAGTACTTAGACAGCTTTCAATTTAGTACTCCAAGCCTTATCTTTGGTACAGGAGGAAATGCAAGTGTACATATCGCAGAAACTCCATTTTCAACTTCTACTGATTGTTTGGTCAGTAATTTAACAGAAAAAGCTAAACAACAGTTTGAAATTAAATATGCTTATTACTACTTATATGGAAATATTCGTATACTCGAAAACGGCTTTAAGGGAGCTGGTTTAAAACATGTATCAAAAGAATACATAGGAAAAATTGAAATTCCAATTCTTCCGATAGAACAACAAAGAATGGTTATCAGAACTTTAGACGAGGCTAACGCTCTTCGACAAAAGCGAAAACATGCAATAGATTTACTTGACGAATATCTTGAATCTGTTTTTTTGGAAATGTTCGGCGACCCAATTAACAACTCAAAAGGATGGGAAATAAAGCATTTTAAAGAGGTAACTGATATAAAGATTGGTCCTTTTGGTAGCTTATTACACAAACATGATTATATTGTTGGTGGAGTTCCTTTGGTTAATCCGACACATATCATCGATAAGAAAATAATTGTTGATTTGGAGTTAACCGTAACAGAGTCTAAATATGAAGAACTTCGCGCGTACCATCTCAAAGTTGGCGATGTTGTATTAGGAAGAAGAGGTGAAATTGGTAGGTGTGGAATCGTTAGTGAAAACGAAAACGGATATTTATGTGGTACAGGAAGTATGTTTATTCGCCCGAGATTTGAAGTAAATTCAACTTTTCTTGTTTACTATATTTCTACCCAATCATTCAAAAAGTTGTTAGAAGATAGAGCAATTGGTATAACGATGAAAAACTTAAATGCGGGTACTGTTCAGAATATGCCTGTCTTTGCTCCACCAATTGAGCTTCAAAACAAATTTGCAAAAATTGTTACTGATGCAGAGTTGTTAAAACAAAAAATGCTTATGCAATCAGAGAAACTAGATAATCAATTCCAAGCACTGATGCAAAAAAATATTTTCGGAAAATAAATCTAATTAATTATTCCTGAAAGAAATCTCCCTTCTGCTAATTAATAATTAATTTGTATTTATGAGCTTAATTATGTACTGATCAAGAAAGTCAATTCTCATAAATTGAACTTTTGTTTTTCTAGATGGAAATTTGGTCCACCAATAATCGATTCGAGTAAGATATAGTGAAATTATTTTAGGATTCTTCTTAATAGGCCATTTAAGAGTTTTCGCGAATAAATTAATATTTCCTCTAAGCCAAGTCTCTCTTTTTTCTACTTTAAGTAGATTACCAGGATTCTTAACTTCCCGCCCCTTTTCTTGTTCTAGTCTGAAGATTTTATCCCTAATTCTTTTGGCGTCTTTTAGACAAAAAGCTCCAATAATATCCTTACACTCAATGTTCAGTAAGATGTTCTTCTGCGGTATGTAGACTAAGACATCATACTCACCCAAAGATTGATCGTGTGTTCCTCGGCCGTAGTTTACCCGTTCTGCGTAAGATGTATGTCTTTTAGATATTTCAAGCGCTTTTGCCTCTAGATCTTTTTCCAGCGTCACTTGGTTTTCGCGTAGGACTTTATTAATATTTGGAGCTGGAAAGTCCGCGGGTAGAGCTCCGTTTGTGGTGATATTTACCCAAACTCTGCCACTTCTCTCCGCTGAATGAGGACCCCAGAAATATCTGCCACCCATGCAAAATAAGGGCTTTATGGTGTATCTGTAAGGCCGATTGCGGTGTTCCCAAACAGGTAAGTCTTCTGGGATTTTTGTTGAACCTAGTACTGTTAACATCCCTTCCTGTTTTAAAGTCAAAAAATCAAGTATTTTATCCGTTTCAGAGCGATCATAACCCTTAATTGCCGCCTCTGCAGCTTTCCCTATTTCATCTGTGGTTGCCGAATAATAGGCAGCCTCTTTAACCCCTTTCATATAGCCTGGCCATAAAGACAACACTTGGAGAACGTTGACCATATTTCTTACTCCGAACCCAAAGTCTTTCTTAAATGCAGCATCAAGTTGTACTAAATGGTCCTCAATGGGAATACTAGAATCGACCCTATCAGATTGCTTTCCATCGGATCCAAGCTCGATTCTTGCCTGGTCTAGACTGTAACTTTTTTGCATTGAATCCAAATCAACTTTATATTTGACTTGAAACAAAAAATCTCGATCTATAGTTAAACCAACTGGATAAATCTCATAATTGAGGTTATCACTGGCACTATATATTTCAGATATCTTGTCTACCAAGGCAACCAAATAGCGAAATGATCTATCATCCAACCTCTTAGTGCCCTTTGGAGATGTCTGGACAAATTTTTCAATAAGATAACGATAGTCTTTGTGTTGGGAAGTAAACTTTTCGTATTCCTCGGAGTACTGTTCTTCTCTAATAAAATCTACCTCATGCTTAAGTGATTCCTCAAGTCGCATTTTTTCAACCACAAAATCATTTGTTAACGCATCGATTCTTGTGATCAAGTATTTAATATTATCGTCGTAAGAATAAGTGGCTACTTCTCTGTCGATTTCCTTTACCATCTCCCTTCGAAGCTCGTTCATTATCTTTTTGGCTTTATTGAGTCTATATTTTCCTGGTTTTATTCCGTGTTTAAGAGCTATTTCAGCTTCAGTTTTCCTTGAAAGCTTATGATCATGAAGTGTGGGTATCTCTGGTTTTATAAATTCAGGAAAGTATACACCTTTAGACATGTGAATTGTCTTGAACCTTGGACGTGCCCCCTTAATTTTTTCAGCTTCTGAAATGTGTTTGGCCAGATTGGGATCTGCACTAAATTTATTTAGTTGGGTCATAACCTCAACTAGTAATTCAACTTCTACATCGTTTTTTGTAGAGTCCTTGAACACTTCTAACAACTTCCCATGATTAAATACAATTCTGATTCCTGGACAAGTTGGCTTAGGATATCCAGTATCACTTTTCCAGTATCTATCGATTGGATCCAGGTGTAATAGATGTTTGAATTTATCTTCTTTTAACAAGCCGTCTGGGAAAATTATAATTTCAAGCTCTGAAAACATTTGGAAAAAGCTGTGTTTTTGCAATATGCTTTGAAACCTAGACATATAATCTTCTAGGCATTCCATTAACAGATTAGAAATAGAACCTTGAATATACTCTTGCTCATCTAGGGGAGATGTCAGAAAAATATGAGTATTAAGTATTTTTAGATGAAGAGCACATCCAAGGTAGCTCTTTGCTGAAATCCTAACCCTGCTTGGAGTTTCCTGTTTTGCTCTCCAACTTCTTGGATGATCCACAAAATCTATTTCTGGATAAATTGACCAAAAATCTTTTAACGATTTATATCTAAAGTCCGTACCCCATTGCAGATCAATCATTATCATATTAGGCTCGTTTGCACCTGGAATTAACACTCCTGAAGAATCCTTAAACGAACCGTATTTGTCTAGTAAGGTAGTAATTGGTGCACTAATTCTGCTTTCTACACTTCTCAAATAGTCCATGAATTGCGAAAGCTCATTATGCTCTTCTATTTCGTCCATTACCCCTAGAAATTGATCAATAAAAGCAATGTCCCCAGGCAAGTCCTTTGGACCAGCAATCCTAACCATCTTATTGGTTGCTTGTGGCAATATTACAAAAAGTTCAATTTTTAATTTTCGATCTGGAACCGTTGACTCATAGACAACGTTTTTCCTTTCGATGTGTAACCCTAGCGTAACAGGCTCTCTATTTATTAACCTTAATGCCTCGTTTAGCTTTGGAGCAAGCTCTTTTAATTCTTTTTCTATCCCTTCTTCGGTATTAAATGGGTTTACAACATAAAATAAAACCAATTTATCTTCGGATAATATATATCCAGCAAAAGTTAGCTCATGAGGCCTACCATCATCCTTAATAGCGCTGACAATAGGGTAAAACCTTCCTTTATGAAATCGCTGCTGCAAATAATTGGCAACTTGAAAAGACAGTTCTTTTTGGTAATCAAATTTTCCCTTTTTTACGAGTGAACCAAATTTTGAGAATATATTTGACCACTTATCTATTAGTATTCCTGAATATCGTCTCGGTAATATCGGGAGATACTTGCCATCATAATTTATAAAATAACCTGGTATTAATGAACCTTCAAAAGCTTTGTTTCCAAATTCGTCAAGACTTAAAGATTCTTTGGAAACCGTCCCTAATTGGATAACAAAATCATCTTTTCCAGATAAATTGCTATAGTCTGTATTACTCAATGTGTCAAATACTCGAAGTGTTTGAGTCCAAAATTTCTTTGGTGCGACTTCGATATGACCTAATGATATTTTAGCTAATTTTTCCTCGGTAGGTTGACTATTGATATGCTCGATTATTTGGTTTTGGATAGATAGGCACTGTCTTAATTCGGTGCTTGGTGATCGTCCCGACAAAGCTTCATACTCTTTATCAAAAGAAGCATAAACAAGTTGAAAAGCCATTAAAAAATCATAGATGTGGCTTATCTCAGTTCCATAAAATATCTTGTAATTTATTTTGTTATGGTGAAATTTAACAGTACCCCAATCAAAATTTGGAATATAGTCTTCTAGAGTTGGAAAACTAGGTGTAATAGAATATAGACCTTCAATAAAAGTTTTAAAAGCTAAATAGTCATTAATTTTTTTCTTAGAAATAAATTTATTTGGTGTTATTGATGCAAAAATTGCTACCAATAATTGATGTTTAACAGTAGATCCATTGTTTGGAAGCCACAAACTTGAAATAAACAACGATGCAACTACATCTTCAATGGAATAATTTCTAAAATACTTAGCTATCCTACTTACTTGTTCTGCCCACAATGCTGATTTATTTTTTGACATATTTTATAAAACATTTGTTGAGAAATAACTGCCCTATATTATACAATTCAGTTTTTAAATAATAACTAGTGTTAGTTTAGTACTTATTAATTCCTTTTACTTTTTTTAAGATAGTAAAAGGGGTCTTACCCCTCATTTTGCAAGGGTTTCCGCTTCGCTTCAATAAACTGCTCCGCCTTCGGCGGATTGCCCTATGCAAAATTTCACCCTGCTTTTTTAGTTACTTATATGGGAAGCAGGCGGGCTGCTTCCCAATAAAAATTATAAAATTACAAGCAGTCGCCGAGATATTATGACACTCTCAGCGAAAGCTCAGGCGAGCATAAACAAAGTAATAGAAATGTTTCAAAACGGTGATATATCAGCAATAACAGAAGTTGCAAGAATTAGATTAGACCCATCAGCGCCAGCGAGATATTGGAGCTTGTCAAATAAAGTAATAAGTTTCATTCAATCAGGTGAGCTTGATTGTAGAGGATTTAAACAATGGGAAAAACTTGGTAGAAAAATAAAAAAAGGTAGTCATGCTGTGTATATATTACGACCAGTGACAATTAAAACTTTAAAAGAAGAAGACGGCGAGCAAAAAGAAGAATATAGTTGCATTGGCTTTTCAAGTGTGCCTGTATTCGCTGCATCATCAACGGAGGGAAATACACCATTACCAGCATATCAACCTAAAAATTTGCCTCAGCTTATTGAGGTAGCAAAAAAGTTTAAAATAAGCGTTGAATATGTGCCAATATTACCGGATCGGCTAGGTGATTGCACAAGTGATGGAAAGAATATTAGATTAGGCTCTCATAGCCCCGCAGTCTTCTTTCACGAGCTTGCCCATGCCATACATGCACGTATTGAAGGTACGTTGCAAGGTAACCAAAATGTTGAGCAAGAAACAGTTGCAGAATTTTCAGCAGCTGTATTGATGGATTTATACGAATATCAAGATCATAGCGGTAATGCATGGCATTACATCAGTCATTATGCAAAAGATCCATTAATTGCTATCAGCAAAGCAATGAGAACTATTGAAAAAGTTTTAGAAGTATTGTTAGAGACAAATACTATTTAATTAATAAATCATTATAATATCCAGAAAGGAGGTGAAAAATATGATAAGTCCACTCATAACTAACGAATTTGAAAATGAAATTTTAGAATTAATAGATAATCAAGATGATTACACAAGAAGTGATTTACAAGGGCTAGTTACAGTACTTGTAAACAAGATCATGCAAAAGGGACATGAAATATTGAAGGAATCAGAAAAAGGGAAATGAAATGATTATTCCTCTTTTACCTGTTCCCATATTTCACCTTCTATACTTTGCTTTTGAACCTGTTCTTTAGTGGTGATAAATATTGAAAGGTTTTGAATGTCTTCATCATCGAGTGTCTGTTTTGTATCTTTATAGACAATTTTTTTCATTTTGATATCTGGGCAGATGAAAAGAATTTTTGGAGGCAACTCATTTTGTAGCCATCTGTCTTGTGAAAAGAATTGAATATATTTTTCGATGCGTGGGCGAATGGCTTTTTTTCGTGGCATGTTTTCTTTAAATATTTCTGCTACATAATATGGCTCATCCTCTCTCTTTCTGAAAAGGAAAAGAGGAAAAAGTTCTTTGATAAGTCCGTGTAATGAATACTCAGCCTGTGTATAAAAGGCAAAGTCTGAATTTTGTTTGTTTTTATTTAAAAAGTAAATGTAGATATCAGCAATAAATAAACATTGGTTAATAAATGCTTCTGATCGTTTAGATTCTCTATACAATTTTGATAGGTATTTTATTTCACAATTAGGTTGAGTCTTCAAGTATCGTATGCCATTAATCGTTAGATAATATTTTGTAGGAATTATATTGATCTTTGATTCTGTATCTACTATTTTGCCGATATGTCAAGTCCCTGCTAATTTAGACACGCACTTCATTTGAAATTGTTTGTAAAACGATCTTGGTGACATCTTAAGCTTGGAATGTATTCTATCTGTATTGTAATAGGTAATTTGGATTGAAATAGCTTCAATGAGTTCTCCCAATGTTTTGTAATCTGATAATGTTCCCATTTCCTGTTTAAAATGACCATAAAAGGACTCTTGTTTTCCATTTTGCC
>Ga0210057_1007065_pt1 | contig 13759 bp, 15 predicted proteins | sample CryGeyCG2114_010_2_FD_183968 | JGI IMG/M metagenome (GOLD analysis project Ga0210057, IMG submission 183968) | Groundwater microbial communities from aquifer - Crystal Geyser CG10_big_fil_rev_8/21/14_0.10 (SPAdes) (version 2) | ecosystem: Environmental > Aquatic > Deep subsurface > Groundwater ... | reverse complement strand
TCGGTGTTAAGTTCGCGAAAAGCCGAGTGGATTTTTGAAAGTGAATTGGCGAGTGAGGATGTAAGAATTCGTGAAAGATCAACTCGATTAATTTTTCCTTTCAAAACTAGTTTTTCGATGTGTGAAAAAATTGTACCTTCGGTGAATTTTCGTAATTCGGAAATTTGTCTGACATTTTTCCCTTCATTCCATAATAATAAAGTTTCGGAATAGGTATCAAGTTTTTCCGAAAAAGTTGATTTTGGTTTTCCATCACAGGCTTTAATAAAATTGTCTTGCTTTTTTTTAAGTTCTAAAAAAGTTTTAGAATATTTATAAAAGATTTATTCTGAGTGTAGTCGAATGAATTAATCTTTCTTTTTTCAATATGAGATAAGTGACCACTGTTAAAAACGTTTTGCCTAATTGCTAAAAGGAGATTTAGAAAATCCCTATCTTCTTGTCGATGTTGTTCAGTGAGATAACAAACGATCGGGTTTAACTCCGTCCACGCAGGAGAATTAAAGGCAAAATTACAAATGATGAACGAAGTTGAACTATCGAGCAACATTATTTGAGTATTTTTTTTGGCGTCTTGTTTGAAAACCGGCGGAAGTTGGAAAAAATTTCCGGCAAAAATTACTTGAATACCTCCAAATGGTTTTTGGTTTTGTTTGATTTCACGGCAGACGGTATCAATCATGGAGAGCGTCTCGCCAGTCAGCATTGATATTTCTTCAATGATTAAAACTTTTGCTTTCATTATTCGTCTAACGATGTATTGGCTGGTTCTGATTTTATTCAGGTCATTTTTTTCAAATGATAAACAGCTATTGGATATTTCTCCGTATCCGCTTCTTTTAAAATTTCTTTTTTAATTTTAGAATATTATAGAAATTATAGAATATTTTATAAAAATGAACTGATGATTTTTTTCCTCCCAAACCCCTGAGGTTGTTGAGAGGTTGTTGACATCCCCGAGGTTGTTGATAAAAGTCAAAAACGAACATGTCAATTCATCAGTCTTCTTTTTTTGGCAGACTGTTTTGTCAGCGACTTTGATTTGATGAGTTGGTTATATAATTTTTCCGCACGATACGCGTTGATATTCAACTCTTTTTCCAGAAGTTCCGGAGTAATGGTTTCCCGTTTGGACAGTTCAAGTGATTGAATAAGAAGTTTTTCATTGTCATTTTCATCAAACATTTCCGGTGGTTGATATGGAGTACCCTTTTCCAAATTGGACAGGGCAGTTTTTGTGATATCAATATAATACATATGCTTTTTCCCCTGTTTGGATCTTTCGTAAGTATGGATATCTGTAAAACCACATCCTAACTGGAGAATAAGTTCCATGGTAAAGTAAGCCCAATCAATGCGGTTATTATTTGATGAGGAAACTTCAGTTACAAAAGAAACATACAGGGGGTTTAATTCCAAAACATTCACGACTTTTAAACGGATTTCAATTGAGCGCAAAAGATGTTCTATGATATATGTGATTGTTTGATAAGATCCTCTTTTTCCCGTCAATAAATATCCGATTTGAACCAGAATAATACCGAAAATCCGGAAATATATCTTTAGGAATTTTTTCACAACCTCCACTGTTTTTCTTATGAAAGCCTTCATAGTACGCTCTTATTTTGTCAGAATAATCCATAAAAGTCAAAAAATAAAATATAAAAAATTTTGGCTAAATGAGAAGATAAAGTCAAATTTTTAAAATATTATTTATGAATAATAGTTAATGGGTTTCTGTCCATGATTGCCCGACCTATGTTTTCTTTTCCCAATCTTTTTTCAATAATTTTTATTTGTTCTTTTTTTAGTTTTAAATGAGAGCACGGACATATATTTAAAAATTGACGGTAAGTATTTCGGTAGATGGGGTTGTGTTCTTGTTTTCAAAGAAAGAGAAAACATTATCTTTTGGGATTTTGTAAAGCGAGAAAATTACTTTAGTTATTGTTTGGATATTGCCAGGATTAAGGAGTTGGGATATAAAATCCTAGGAGTTTCCAGTGATTGGCACGGAAGCATAACTTCAGCCTCAAAAAACATGATTCCTGATGTCCCTCATCAAAGGTGTTTGGTTCATACTCAAAGGTTTTGTCAGTCACTTTTAACAAGACATCCAAAAACAGAAGTAGGAGTTCAACTTTTGGAAATAGTGAAGTGTTTAAATCATGTAAAAAACAAGTACGAAAAAGTAATTTGGATTAAATGGTTTGAAAGGTTTGAAAAGAGACATATAGACCAAATAAATGAAAGAACCTACGCGAAAGATAAAAAACATTGGTGGCATGCTCATAAAAACCTAAGACGATCATATAGGACGTTAAAAATATCAATAAATAACCTTTTTCTTTACTTGGATTATCATGGACTTTCCAAAGATACAAATGCACTAGAGTCAGAGTTTAAACATCTAAAACAAAGACTATCAGTACATAAAGGTTTAACAAGAAAAAGAAAGATTAATTTCATTAAATGGTACTTTTATTTAAAGTCCCGTTATCATCAAAAACACCACACATTTTGACTATTATGCCCTATTACAACGCAGACTCAAGAGAGGATTTGCAGAAGCGACCAAACTACTTGACCGGCTGGAAAAAGAGAAATATGTTGGTCCACCAAACGGTTCATTACCAAGAGAGGTTTTGAAAAGATAAATTTTACTAAACATTGAATAACCTCAAGATTTTAATAACGTTTTAATATAGAATATGGTAGTTTTATTTAAACAAGAATTTAGTGTTTTGTTAGTTCACCACTAGCAGGATTATATTGTCTTCCTAAACCCAACATTGCGCAAATAATGTCAGAATCATACAACTTTTCCCATTGTTCCAATAGTAAGGCGCTCATTTGTTCAAGGTCTTGAAATCCGCTGGTATGACAGAAAATCTTTTGTGCAATCATTGTTCTCCCCCCCCCAGGAACGTTTACTAAACCATATTGTGCTAAATTTGAATAATCATGTGCCTGTAATAAAGCAAGGTTAGCCAAATTATTGCCTTCTATTAATTTCCCCATTTATTGTTATTTAATAATAGTGAATTAAAAATTATAGATGTTATTTTATCTTATTTAACAGGCTAAATCAAATGATATTTAATTATTATTCGAATAAATTCACTTCAAGGTTTTTTTGAATCCTCCTGTTTATAAATTTAATGATCTGTTTTTTACTGAAAGTAAATATGGAGTTTGGTGTCAAAGGCTTTGGAGATTCGAGTTAGGAGAGAAAAGGTGGGGAATGATGTCATGTTTTCCAATCTCGATATTACCGGTTGTTTTGTCCCAATTTTTTCAGCGAGTTCTTTTTGACTTAATTTCTTTTTTAGCCGAGCGCCAATCAAACTTCTGACTAATTGATATTTTGGCTCGTTTTTTTCGGCCAGTTTTACAAAACCTTTTCTTCTCATCAGTTTTTTTTCGTAATCTTCCCAACTGGTTAAATCATTAATATTTCTCATAGTTTTATTTTAAATATAACAAAATCATTATATTAATAAATATTTCAGCTGTCAAATTCTTTTTTGCGATTTAATGCTGTGTTTATTTCTTTAAGGGGAGTTTTGTTGCTTTTTTTAACAAAACAATGAACAATAATAAAAACATCTGGGGTTAAATAAATAAAAAATAGTTTGATCTGAACGGTAGATTTTATTCTTAGCTCATATAAATTAGATAAGCCGACGATTTTCTTTACTTTTGAGGTTGATAATAAGGAGAGACCATATTCTTTTAATAATCTACTATAGTTAGTGAAAAACAAAATGTCCGATTTTGGTACATTTAGTTAGTGGTCAAAATTAAGCTGTTCAAAGAAGAAAAACAAGTTTTAAAAAACTACAATAAAACGAGTAGATTAATTCTTATTAGATTAAAGTCCCAAGCTGTTCTTCTTCGTTTTAAAAAAATGAAAATAAAAGATATTGCTGACGTCCTTGATAAGGATAATCGGACGATAGGAAGGTGGCTTTGGGATTTTAAAAAAAGACGATTGGGGAGTATCTTTACAGGTCACAAAGATAATGAAAACGCTTCTAAATTGACTCATGAGCAAAAAGAAGAAATTAAAAAGATACTTTCTCAAAAACCATCTGATTTTGGACTCTCCAAGGAATTCTGGGACGTTCCCCAACTTAAAACATATATTTGGGCTCAATTCAAAGTCGTCTATGAAACAGACCGTTCCTATCATTTTCTCTTAGAGTTTGGTAACCTCAATTTTAAATATCCTGATAAATTCCCAACTCGAAGAAATGAAAAACAAATTACTGATAGGATAGATGAAATCTATGGGGAAATAATTCCTCTACCTGATAATCCTTTATGGGAAGTATTTGTGTCTGATGAAACAAGAATGCAGTTGGAAGCTATAAAAAGAAGAGCTTGGCCTTAAAAAGGACAGAAAACTATTCTTAAAGTAGAAAGAAGTGATGACTTTCAAAATTACCTGGGATTTTTAAACCAACGTACATTTAAGTGCCATGTGTTTGAGATTGCTTGGGGAAAACAGGAAGAGATAATTAAAGCAATAACAGAATTTCTTAAACTCTACCCTAATAAGAAGATTTGTATTATCTGGGATAATGCCACTTGCCATAAAGGAATACTTGTAAGAAAGGCATTATCAAAGGGAGGCTTACTACAAAGAGTCCATCTTATCAATCTTCCGCCATACGCTCCAGATTACAATCCAATAGAAAAGGTATGGAATACCGTAAAAGATAAACTATCAAACATCCAGCAAAAAACTTTTGAAGAAACAAAACGGAAATTCATGAAGCTAACAAATAATCAAATCTTTCTTTACGAAATATGACATTTTGTTTTGCGGTTACTATATCTTAACTTTATTTATTTTTTGTCTATTTTCCCTGACCGCTCTCACCTGTCTTTTTTGTTTATTATTTAACTTAAAACCATCTGGAATATCAGCAATCAGTTTTATTCCAAGGTCTTCAAGGTCTCCAATAATCTGAGGATTAAGATAGGTGAGTTTATAGATATTGTGAGGGTGTTTTTGTGGAAATAATATCTCGTAAATTATCATCCATTCTTCAAGTGCCTTAAGTCCCACGTGACGAGGTGAAAAATCCGGAGGAGTTTTAGATCGGGAAATATTTAATGCTTCTTGAATGTGTTCCTTAGTTTTTTCGATTTTATTTTTGACTTTTTTCGTCACTTCCGTTTGAACAACTAATTGTTTGATGTCTATTTCCCCAAATCTTTTATATTTGTTATTTACGTGAACAACAAATATTTTTCTAATCTTTAGTTCGGCATTTTCCAATACTGTTGTTTAGAATGCCAGATCAAAAAGATGTTCTTCTTTAACTTTGGTGCTTGATTTGATTTCATAAAGATCATATTCATTTTCTCCAACTTTTTTGACGACGTCAAAAATACAAGTGATCTCTCCCGGCTCAAGTCTTCCCTGCAGAATTATCTCCGCTCCGGTTTCCACTGCTATTTTTGTTCGTTGAGGCATTGAACCGTAGTTGTTTTTTTCAAAACTGAAACCGATTTTTACTGCGTTTGGAAAAAGTTCTTCTGCATATTTTTCAAACTCATGTCCGTCATCAAACATTGCCTGAAGTGCATCGTTAATCGGGGGAATTTTTGATTTATCATGTTTCTTGAGCCACAATAATCCGGGGTACTTAAGAAACATCATGTATTCAGTTTTAGAAAGTTGCATAATCTTATTTATAAATGGAAATTTCTGTTTCAATCGGATCCTCTCTTTTGTATAAACTCGCAAACATTTTTTCCATAATGTGGCTCTTCGATTCGTTATTCCCGTTAACCTTTTTATAAAAATTAAAATGATCTCTATAAATTTTTATTAACTCCCGCTCAAAAGCCTGCTCAAATTTGACTTTAGCAGTCTCCCGACTATTGCTTTTTATAGATCCTTCAAGTGCGCTATCTTGTTCAAGTCGGTAGGATAAGTTGCGAAGAATCACGCGGTCTTCATCGGTAAAGTTTGTCCCATATCTTTTATTTACATCATTCAAAATATTAGACAATTTATCATAAATTTTTTCCTGTTTTTTTGAACCGTAACCGCTCATGGGCTCGAGCAATTTATCTTCATTATCTAGATGTATTTTTCCGTGACTAATTTGACTTAATTTGTATGAGGCAAAATTGACCGCTTCCAATAACTCTTTTGGCACTGTTTCTTTATCCGGCTTTATTTTCTTTTTTAGTAAACGCAAATAGATATGCAATTTTTCTAGATCGGTATCGGCAAACGTTATTATTTGGGACAAAAAGGAATAAAGTTTTAAAAAATCATTTATTTTTGCTATAAATTCGTTTTTTTCCTCTGGCAAATGTTTTTCTATTCTTTCAATAACAAAGTCAAGCGAACTATTCAATCGATCGGGATTCTTGTCTTTATAAAATATTTCAACGATATTATCGACCTCTGAAGTTGTGAAAGCTTTAAAACTATATATTTCATTTGAGAGATCATAAAGAAGATTTGGATCAGTTGCTTTGGATAAAATCGTTGTTGTGTAATATGGCTGGAATGATTTTTGTATTTCATCGGTTTCATTGACAAAGTCAAGCACAATTACCTCATCTTTATAAGGATGGGTTCGATTAAGTCGGCTTAAGGTTTGGACGGCATTGACTCCACTCAAAAGTTTATCGACGTACATTGCCGAGAGTAACGGTTGATCAAATCCTGTTTGAAATTTATTAGCAGCAATCAAAAATCTATTATGGGATTTTTTGAACTCTTCGGCGGTATTTTTTTCGCTGAATTTATTCATTCCTGTTTCCGTAAATTCAAGTCTGGCATCTTTTACCGTACCTGAAAATGCCACTAATGCTTTATATGGCAGACCTTGCTCTTCTAAGTATTTATCAAAAGCTTGTTTAAACCTTACGGCATGTAGTCGAGACTTGGTCACGATCATGGCTTTGGCTTTTCCGTTGATAAGATGAGCGATTTGTGCATGAAAATGTTCGACCATTATTTTTGTTTTTTGCCTAATTGCATGTTCATGTTTGTCAACAAATCCTAAAAGCAATCGTTGAGCAGCTTTTTTTTCGAATGCCTCATCTCGATCTTTGAACTTGGCCAATATTTCAAAGTAAGACCTATATGTGGTATAGTTTTGAAGGACATCCAAAATAAATCCTTCTTCAATGGCTTGACGCATGCTGTATAAACTAAATGGCTTGAAAGTATCATCCGGTTGTTTTTCTCCAAAAATCTCCATAGTTTTTTGTTTAGGTGTCGCGGTAAATGCAAAGTAGCTTATGTTTGGGTTTGTTATTTTTCTTGCTTGCATTTCTCGGTTAAGAAAATCTTCCAGTGTTTCCGGCTCTTTACTCTCCTGTTTTTCCGCCTCATCTAAATCTTCAGCATTAAGAGTTTGTCGGACATGTTTGGCTGACTCTCCGCTTTGTGATGAATGAGCCTCATCAATAATAACCGCAAATTTTTTGCCGGCAAGCTCCATCACGGTTTTGGATATCACCGGAAACTTTTGCAGGGTCGATACAATTATCCGCTCACCTTTTTCAAGGGCTTCCTTAAGCTCAGCTCCGGATTCTACGTGTCTCACAACGCCTCGAACTTGGGAAAACTGTTCAACGGTGCTTGAAAGTTGTTTATCCAATATTTTTCGGTCTGTAAGTATGATGACTCCGTCAAACAAAGATTTGGCATCTTTTCCATGAAGTTCACTTAAACGATGAGCGGTCCAAGATATGGTATTACTTTTACCCGATCCGGCGCTATGTTCAATCAAATAATTCTTTCCTGTCCCGTTTTCTTTTGCATCGGCAATCAGTTTTTTTACGGTGTCGCGTTGGTGATAGCGGGGGAATATTATATTTTCTTCGATATATTGACGACCTCTTTCATCTTCTTTTTCTTCCTTAGTCAGGGTAATAAATTGACTGATAAGTTCTAAAATATTTTGCGGTGACCAAAGGTCTTCCCAAATATACGAGCTTTTATAGCCATTGGGATTAACCGGATTTCCTCGGCCTTCTTTAAATCCTTTATTAAAGGGTAAAAAGCGTGTTCTTCGTCCTTGTAGTTTTGTTGTCATGACTACTTCTTCGGTGTCAACTCCAAAACAAGCCAGAACCCGTTTGAATTTCAAAAGTTTTTCTTTGGGATCACGGTCATCACGGTATTGATTCATACTATTAAAAACACTTTGGCCGGTCAGTTGATTTTTAAGCTCAACCGTGAAAACCGGAATACCATTGACAAACAGAACCATATCAATTGATTTGCCCGTATTTTTTGTGCTGTAATGGACTTGGCGGATGACGCTGAAGATATTGGATTTATAAAGATTTATCGCTTCGGGATTATGAGTACTTTGTGGTTCAAAATATGCTAAGTTCAAATTCACTCCTCGATCATTAATTCCTTTGCGAAGTACTTCAAGCGTTCCCCGTTTTTCCAGTTCCAGGTCAAGTCTTTCCAAAATCTTATCTTGAAATATGCCACCATGCACTTCCTTAAGTTTCTCTATCATATCAGGTTGTGTTTTCTTCCAAAATTTCAACACCATTTCTTTATCAAGAGCCAATTCGATATTATAATTTGATGGTTTTCGCACAACAAAACCATGAAGCCCAAAAAGCTCCTTTTCAATAAACTCCTCAAACCCAATTTCCTTTATATTAACTGTCATATTTTTACCCTCCCCGTAACTGCGTTTGAAATTAGTGAAATCTTGTATTCTTCTAGTAGTGCTACCGACTCATCGAGCTTATCTTTTGCGTTATCAATAATAGATAATTGGTTTTTAATATTTTCAATAATTTTTAGCTGATTCTCTCTACTTGGCAAATTAAATGAATAATGTCCAACATAAGATTCTGTCAATCGCTTTTGACCAGCGGTTCCTCTCATTTCATTAGTACCATTCTCTCTAAAATGTCTAGAAAAAATTAAATAATATAAATATTCTGGCATTATTTTTTTCCCGGATCTAAGAATAATAAATTCAGTTGTCCCAAAACCAAAGCCATTAACGAGGCCTTTCATTACTGCGGCTTTTCCATTTTCAAAACAAGGAGTAATCTTAGCTATGACAACATCATTTTCTTCAAAATATGTATAGCCAGAAATAACATTTTGTATTTTTCGTTCCTGAAGGTTTACTACTCCATCTTCTGAAACTGCTTCCATTGGTATAAATGAAGCGGATTCTGAAAATTTAAAATTGTTTTTAGTAGTAGGATTAATTTTGACAACATGTTTAATTTTTGTTTTTATTCCATTTGCGTTTTGAATTGAATTATTTATTGTGATTGTTCTTTTTTCCTCAAGAAGGTTTATGAGTTGTTTTTTTTTGGCAATTGTTTGATTTATCTTTGCTATTTTGTGATCTAGAAATTCAGCGATCATTATTTGAGTATCTATTTCAGGAATAGAGATAGATAGGCTTTTCAAAACTTGTCCATTAACATGAGGTATACCCATCCCAATAGTTAAGTCTTGAAGTCTTTTCTCAGAAGTCTTGCATGAATAATAGAAGAATCTCGGATTAACTTTCTGTATGTTAGGTTTTATCAAAGCTAGAGTACTTCCCACTACTCCGTATTTTGATTCAATGAATTCTCCGGAGTTTGAACCATCCCAAAGTATAAGCATATCAGTGGGTGAAGCAGTTACAGCGTTTATATTACTAACCAATTTTGGTTCAACGTCTGTTTTTCTCAGATATTCCATATCCAATAAAGGCAAACCATCTTTACATTCTTCTGAGATTCTACCTTTTTTTATATTTGCTAAAGTTTTTAAAGGATAATTCTTCATACAATTTCTTTTAACAAAATTAACAACTCCGCTTCGGTTTGTTTGATGTCTTTTTCGATTTCTTTTAGATCTCTTGGGGGAAGGTATTCATAAAAATATCGAGTGAAGGGGATTTCGTAGCCAATCTTACCAACCTCATTATCTTTATGATCGCGGTAAGTTTCATTGATCCAAGCGTCAGAAACGTAGGGCAAAACTTCTTTTTTAAAATAATCTTCGACCTTTGTGCCAAGGGGAATATTTTCGCTATCACGAAGTTCCGGGTCAGGTTCAAGATTACCACTGCTATCGGTGATTATTGGCGCTTTTTCATCCCGCTGCGAAAGTTCTTTTTCGATTATTTTTATATATTTTGGGGCAATCTCAAGTTTAAAATCAGATCGAAAATCTTCAAGCTTCGTATAAACTTTTTTTGGCATTTCTTCAAACGCTTTAAAAATTTTATTTTTTAGCTCTTGCCATTCAAGATTTTCTTTAGCCCCAATCTCACCCGGTTTTTTACTTGGTAAACTTTCCGCAAAATCCTTTTGGGTTTTAAGTCGTTCTAATCGTTCGCTCGTTACTGTCCAGTTAAGTCGGAGCGGTCGCTCAACCGTAATCTGTCGATAACCAAATTTAGTTGTCTCAAATATTTTTACTTTTTTACTTTCTTTAAATTCTCGATAGAATTCGACAATTTTCTCCCTTGCCTCATCAGATATTTCCTTTCTTTTCTGACCCAAACTCTTTCGCATTTTGGTAAAAAGATTTCTCGCATCGATTAACTGGACTTTATTTTTGCGCTCCTGATTTTTTCTGTTTGATAAAATCCAGACATAGGTGCTTATTCCCGTGTTGTAAAAAAGTTGGTCAGGCAAAGAAATAATCGTTTCAACCAGATCCTTTTCCAATAACCAACGGCGGATTTCGCTTTCTCCACTCCCAGCGGAGCCTGTGAAAAGTGGCGAACCATTTAAAATTATTGCCATCCGTGAGCCACCATCATGAATCGGTTTCATCTTGCTTACCAAATGTTGAAGAAAAAGCAATTGACCATCGGAAATTCTTGGCGTACCGGCACCAAATCGACCACCAAAACCGCGAGATGCTTCTTTTTCAACAGCTTCTTTGTCTTTTTTCCAATCGACCCCATAGGGCGGATTTGTAAGCAAATAATCAAACTGTTCACCATAAAATTGGTCGTTACTGAGAGTACTTGCCTGACTATGGTCTTTTTCTCCACCTTTGATATTATCCGGGTCATCTCCTTTTATAAGCATATCGGCCTTACATAGAGCATACGTTTGTGGATTGAGTTCCTGACCATAGAGAAAAAGATCAGCTTTAGGATTGATATTTTGGTGAATAAAGTCTTTTGAGACGGTGAGCATTCCACCAGTACCACACGAACAGTCGTAAATACGGCGGGCAACATGTGGCTTATTCAAATCTTTTTTATCCGGCTCAAAGAGAATTTCTACCATTAATTTTATGACATCACGAGGTGAATAATGTTCTCCGGCCGTCTCATTGGATTGTTCAGCAAATTTTCGCAGTAACTCTTCAAATATCTGCCCCATTTGATGGTTATCTAGTGAATCGGGGTGAAGATTAATTTTATTTAATTCTTTAATAATAAAATAAAGAAGATTGCCACCGGAAAGCCGTTGTAAATGCTTGTCAAAATCAAACTTTTCAAAAATATCACGAATATTTTCACTAAAACCGTTCAAATAGGCACGAAAATTAGGCGCGATTTGAGAGGGTTCTTCAAGCAATGTCTTAAAATCATAACGAGATTTATTATAAAAACCGACCTCAGTGATACTTTTTAAAATCGGATCCAAAACGGTATCTTTTTCATTTTGATGTTCATTATATGCTTCGATGACTTTTTGCTTGGTTGGCATAAGCATCGTGTCCAACCTTTTCAAAAGTATCATCGGTAAAATAACATCCTGATACTCATACTGTTTCCAACTACCACGTAAAATGTCGGCGATATTCCAAACAAGACTGATTATATTTGAATGATTAGCCATTTTTTCTCCTTTTGTGATCTGTAAATAGATCCAAATAACTTTTAAGTACAAAGCTACGATTTTTTTGTTTACCGGTTGTTTCAGAAAGTATTCCCAGCCTCACTAAATCTTTCACCAAATCGTTAGCTGTTTGGGTGACAACACTCAAATATTTTTCAACTTCTAAGACACTGACGACTGGCTTGCCAAAAAGATGTGGTAAAAGCATTTTTGTATTTGCTTGACGACGGATACCGACACCTTTTTCGATTGTATCAATATATTCAGATCGAAGTTTGACGACGTTGCTTAAAGTATCCTTGGCGTCACGAGCAGTTTTCGCCACTCCAGAAAAGAAAAAACGAATCCATTGTTCGATATCATTGGCTTTTCTCGCCCTATCCAAAGAATCAAAATACGAGCTGCGATTCTGCTCCAGATAGTCGGAAAAATATAGTGCTGGACGACTCAGAATTTTTGAATTTACCAATTGAAGAGTGATTAAAAGACGACCAATTCTACCGTTACCGTCAAGATAGGGATGAATTGTTTCAAACTGATAATGAGTAATGGCAATTTTGACAAGTTCCGGAACAACTAAATCCTGGTTGTGCCAATATTTTTGTAGGTCAGAAAGTAAATCTCCGATTATATAAGCGGGAGGGGGTACGAAAGAAGCAGTGTTAATATCCAATCCATCACCGCTTATCCAGTTTTGACTTATTCTGATTTCTCCGGGAGTTTTCGAATATCCCCGAACGCCTGATAATAAAATCTTATGAACCTCATTTATCAGACGCAAAGAAAGAGGAAGAGTTTTAAGGCGATCGGTGGCATAGTTTATAGCTTTAATATAATTTTGTACTTCTTCCCAATCATCTCGTTTTTCCAAACTAATTTCTTCTCTATTTTTGACTGCTTCCTCGATATTTGTTTTTGTCCCTTCAATACGACTTGATACTGTGGCTTCTTTAGCAACGTGCATTTTTATAAAAAAATTAATATCGGGAACGAGTTCCGAATATGCATTCAGTTCTCCCAAATAACGCATAGCCTCAGATAATAAGAGAGGAATTTGAGGGTCTTTCAACTCCAAATCAAAATTAACACTTTCTGGAATAAAGGCTTTATAGCTTCCCTGAGATTGATAGTGTCCTGACTTAAACATAATAAGGTAAATATAACATAGACTTGTCAATTTGTAAAGTCCATATTAATTGTTTAAAATGGATTAGATAACATCAAGAGTCCATTTTGTTTATAAGTCCTTTATCTGCGAAGCTAAAGAATCCATTCTTAGTTAATATAATATGATCTATTACATTTATTCCCAATAATTTGCCAGATTCCAACAATCTTTTAGTTATTTCAATATCATTTTCACTCGGTCTGAGTACTCCACTTGGATGATTATGGCAAATAATAATATTCGCTGCCCGATCCGATACTGCATCGGCGAAAACTTCACGTGGATGGATTAAGCTTGAATTAAGTGTGCCGATCGTAATTGTTCGTCTGGAGATTAGCCTATTGGCTCCATCCAATGTTAGACAAACAAAATATTCCTGTTTTTTATCACGAAGATCTTTGAGATAGTTAGCAATATCATCCACATTATTAAGTATCGGTTGATCGGGTTGAATTAAATACCGTTTGGAAAGCTCAAAAGCTGCTAGTAACTCTGAAATTTTAGCCGAACCCAAACCTTTGATTTCCTCAAGATTTTTATATGAAACATTCACTCCCTTATTTTTTAATAATTTTAGAACTTCGTGCGAAATCTTAGTAACGTCTGCTTGCTTGTTTCCGCTTCCAAATAGTGCTAGCAAAAGTTCAAAATCAGAAAGAGACGAAGCGCCTTTTGCTTTTAATTTCTCCCGGGGACGATCAATTTTAGGTAGATTCTTGATCTTCATTTAAAACAATTCTATCACTTTTTCCCCTTTTCTTTTCA
>Ga0210057_1007064_pt1 | contig 13761 bp, 22 predicted proteins | sample CryGeyCG2114_010_2_FD_183968 | JGI IMG/M metagenome (GOLD analysis project Ga0210057, IMG submission 183968) | Groundwater microbial communities from aquifer - Crystal Geyser CG10_big_fil_rev_8/21/14_0.10 (SPAdes) (version 2) | ecosystem: Environmental > Aquatic > Deep subsurface > Groundwater ... | reverse complement strand
AACATGCGGGTTTTCATTCGGGATACCATGCACCACCTCTTCATTCACTGAAATACATATTGATGCGGGAAACGGCCGTTTTGCACCGTCTGGAGTGTAATTAAGAAGTGCAGGGACATCCCCTCCCTCGCGAATCAGTTTTTCTGCTAGCGCATTTAATGTATCAATTGGTGTCCCCACTGTGGCGCTACTTGATACTGTTTTCATCATGCGTGCAAGACGTTTGCCCGACTCACGGAGAAGCACTATGTCTTCAGAAGTTTTTATACTGCTACTCATGTGTCGAGTGCGCGCACATGATTTATAATCTCCGCTTGTATAGCTTCAACTGATTGTTCACCATTGATATCAATACACTTGCCAACTGAGCGAAAATATTCAATCGCAGGGTGAGTCAAGCGTTCGTATTCCGCAAGGCGCATTTTAATTGCCTCTTCAGCATCAGCGGCATCACGTTTTCGTGAGAGAGAACGCTCCATAACTGTTTCAGGACTTACTTCGAGATTAAACACTGTATAGGGACGCCCAAGCCACTCACACACCTTTTCAATCGCTTCCGCTTGTTCGCGATCGCGACCAGAACCTTCAAATACTGCTCCTTCTTCTGGTGGGAGATTAAAAACAAAATTTTGGAACATAAAATCGGCAACCCACGTTGGCATAAGCAATCCTTTTTCGTAATCGGCCTTAATTTTATTGCCAAGCTGGGAACCTGACGCAATAATTTCACGAAATTTTACGCCTGTTGAAAACATCTCATAACCCAGCGTCTCAGCGAGCCTCTTTCCCTGCGTTTCCTTTCCAGAGGCTGTGCGACCTACGAAAAGAAATAAACGTTTTGGAGTAGTCATACCACGGTAGAATAGCAAAAAACTACTTAAAAATACAGCTACAACAAAAGTGGCGCATCGAGGAAAAATAAGTACAATAACACCTACATGAAAAAGAAAATTATCACCATTGCTGGCGCCATTGGAAGTGGTAAATCTTCAACAGCAAAAGCTATCGCTGCCCAACTTGGCTTTAAGCATTTCTCTTCAGGTGATTTATTCCGCAGTATTGCTGCTGAACGAGGACTTTCTATTGAAGCTCTTAACCTGTCTGCCGAGGAACAGCAGGAAATAGACCACCAAGTGGATGAGCTTCTTGAAAAAATGGGGCGAGAGGAGGACCGTCTTGTCATCGACTCACGCCTTGCATGGCACTGGATGCCACAATCTTTCAAGGTATATCTTGCGCTCGACCCAGATACCGCTGCTGAGAGAATTTTTAACCATATGCAAACTGAGGGTCGCGTAAGTCAAACAGCGAGCTCCGTAGAAGAAGTTCGAAATAATATTGATACCCGCGTACAAAGTGAACACAAGCGTTACAAAAATCTCTACAATATAGATGTCACTGACACCACCCCCTTTGACGTAGTGGTTGACACTCGCGTCAATAGCTTAAATGAGGTTGTCTCACTTATTATTGAAAACTACAAAGTGTGGCTTGAAGAAGAAAATTAGTACTCGCGAAGCGATACTTGTGCATCAATTTTCTGCACCAAATCAAGAACCACTGATACTGCGATAAGAAGTGCAGTACCGCCAATTGCAAGAGCACTGAAACCAGTCAACGATTGCATGATGAGTGGCAACACCGCTACCGCACCGAGGAAGATTGCTCCGACAAGCGTAATGCGCGTTACGATACGACCAATATATTCTGCTGTCTGATTACCAGGGCGTACTCCGGGAACGAACGCACCACTTTTCTGAAGATTGTCTGCGACCCGAGTAGGATCAAACGTAATAGCGGTGTAAAAGAAAGCAAATACAAACACCAACAAAAAGTAGAACGCGCCATAGATAAATGCTCCGTACGGTAGTGAAGCAAGTGATGAGGCTATAGAAGAGAGTGTTCCTAAATTAGCTTGCGATACGAAGTTCAAAATCAATTGAGGGAAAATAAGAATCGAGAGTGCAAAGATGATTGGCATAACGCCAGCTTGGTTAACCCGAAGTGGGAGGTACGTCGAAACAGCAGACTGGCTTTGTGCTCCAGCACGCCCCGCCCGAGCGTATGTCACTGGCACTGGTCGCTCAGCTTCAGTCATCACCACAACACCATATGTCACGAGTAGAGCCGCAATACCAAACGTGAGATACAACGGGATTTGTGATGGATCAAAAGAAAACGCGAGCTGTGAAATTGTCTGTGGCAATCCCGCAACGATACCTGCAAAAATAATGAGCGACACACCGTTACCAATACCAAACTCAGTCATTAATTCTCCAAGCCACATGAGGAGCATGCTTCCCGCAATAATAACGAGAAGGTTCAAACCAAGTGCAAGCGGTGAAAGACTCGCAATAACTCCTTGGTTTTGAAGAAGAAAGAGGAAACTGAACCCCTGTACCGCAGCAAGAGGAACAGTAAGCATACGTGAGTACTGTGTAAACTTCTTGCGTCCTATTTCCCCCTCTTCTTGGTACATCGACTTAATAGATGGGAATACGATAGTCAAAAGCTGCATGATGATTGATGCAGTAATAAACGGTCCAACACCAAGCATTACTAACGAAAGCGAAGAAAGTCCTCCACCAGAAAAAATATTCAAAAACCCTAAAAACTGATTGTTCTGGAAAAATTGTTCCAGCTGAATTGGGTCAATACCAGGAACAGGGATAGCCGCTAGTACGCGAAACAGTGCGAGAGCGAATATAAGAAATCCTATGCGCTTCAAGAGCGCTCCATCAGACAATACGAGCTTAAGTTTTTTAAAGAAAAGATCCATAGAACTTAAGAAGTGAAGTTTCCTCCCGCTTTTTCAATGTGTGTGCGTGCTTCCGCTGAAGTAAGCACACCAGTAAACGTGAGTTTCTTGTCGAGTGTTCCTCGAGCAAGCACCTTTACTTTTGGAAGCTTACCGCCTTCACGACGCACCAAGCCAGCTGCAACTAATGCACGAGGTGTAACTGTCGCACCTGACTCAAATTTTGTTGAAAGCTGGTCAAGATTCACTGTTTGAAAATCACGATTCGCTATTACAGTCTTCGCACGGTTTTTACCATACCCACGACGTTTAGGAATCTTTTTAATGATATCGCGCATTTCAGGACGTGTACTGTTACCTGCACGTGCTTTCTGACCTTTCATTCCTTTCCCTGAAGTTTTACCACGCTTACCACCACGTCCGATGCGGCGCTTACTTGCAAGTTTTGTTGGTCGTTTAATTGAAGTTTTTTGCATAGAATCCACAATTAGCCACGGAGATCAGTCAGCGCGTCAACAGTCGCGCGCGCGTTGTTAAGTTTATTTTTTGAACGTGAATGTATCTTTGCAATAACATCGTTCACCCCTGCAAGTTCAAGTACTGTTCGCACTGAAGAACCGGCAACGATACCGCGAGCAGGAGAGGGACGAAGCTCCACCACTGATGCAGCATACTTCGCTGTTGTGTCGTGTGGAATGCTCTTTGAATCAGTCATCGAAACACGCACCATGTTTCGTTTTGCGTCTCTGAATGCCTTGTCCATTGCAAGCGCAGTATCGATTCCTTTTCCAATGCCAACACCAACGCGACCCTTACGATCTCCAGCAACCACTGAAGCACTGAAACTAAAACGACGACCACCAGCAACCACACGAGAAACACGTCGGAGGCTAATCACCTTTTGGTCAAATTCAGAACGTTGGCGTTCATTGTCACGAGCGCGACCCCCACGAGCGCGACGTCGTTCCCGTCCTTGAGGAGCCCCACCATCTCGTTTACCACGAGCTGGTTTCTTATCGGCATTCAAAATAGAATCAGTTTCTTGACCTTGATTATTTTTTACTTTTTCAGCTTGTGTTTTTTTGTCTTCAGTCATATGCATTAAAATTTCAAACCTTGAGCACGCGCAGCATCAGCAAGTGCCTTGATGCGACCAGTATACGTGAAACCGCCACGATCAAACACCACTGAAGTTATCCCTTTACTTGACGCTGCCTTACCGATTTCTTCACCAACCCACACCGCTTGCTCCATCATAGTCTTCCCTTTGGTGCTTAACGATGAAGCGCTTGCCACGGTAGTACCAGTCGTGTCATCGATAAGTTGTGCATACATACCTTTATTAGAACGAAATACCGCAAGACGAGGCCTGCTTGCAGTGCCTGCAACTTTTGCACGGACGCGCGCATGTCTACGTGTTCGTGATTCTGCCTTTGTTTTTGGAATAAGTTTACCCATATATTTTTTACACTACACAGCCTTCTTGCCTTGCTTTTGTCGCACGTACTCACCAACATACCGAATACCTTTACCTTTGTATGGCTCAGGTTTCTTAATCGCACGAATATTTGCAGCAAACTGTCCCACTGCCTCTTTATCAATTCCTGAAACCTTCATGAGGTTCTTCTCAACTGCAACCTCAATACCATCAGGAATTTCTACGAGCACAGGGTGAGAAAATCCAACTGAAAGTTTCAACGTTTTCCCTTGCAATTCAACCTTGTACCCAACTCCCTGAAGCTCTAGCTGTTTTTCATATGTAGCGTTCACACCCGCAATCATGTTAATGACATGAGATGCAAATGTACCCCAGAGAGAGCGAGCAAGTTTAGAAGTGTTGATCGGTTTTACTGTTACAGCATTGCCTTCAACAGACACAGTCACTGATGAGTGAATTTGTTTTGAAAGTTCACCAAGTGGACCCTTCACAGTCAACACACCGTCTGCAACCGAGACAGAAGTCTTTTCAGGGATAGTTATTTCGTTTTTACCAATTCTACTCATATATCGTTTACCACATCGTGAAGAGGGTTTCTCCTCCTGTTTTAACCTTGCGAGCTTCGCTATCTACGAGGATTCCCTTTGGTGTTGAAAGCACCATGATGCCCTTCCCGTATTTCACAGGATGAATGTCTTTCACACCTGCATACAAACGACGACCAGGCTTTGAAACACGCTTCACCCCTTTAATGCGGGGAGCTCCATTTTTTTCATAGAGTAATTCAACAGTGAGTTTCTTTTCGACTCCTGAACCGTTGTGCGCTACTTCACCTACAAATCCTGACTTCTTAAGCGTGAGTGCAACTGCTTCCTTAAGTTTTGAATACGGAAGTGCAACATCTTTATGACCGACCATGCCGGCGTTTTTAAGACGTGTTATCAAATCTCCAATAGGATCGGTTACCATGATGACTTCTTTACTCCAGGGATTTCACCTTTACGGGCAAGCTCGCGGAACTGAATACGTGAGAGGCCGAAAAAGCGCATGTATCCTCGCGCACGACCTGAAACCGCACAGCGGTTCTTTATGCGCACAGGAGAACTATTACGAGGGAGCTTTTGAAGCTCTTCATAATTACCTTCTTTTTTTAGTTGAGCACGTTTTTCAGCGAATCTTTCAGCAAGGCGCATGCGCTTATCGTTACGTGCAAGTTGTGACTTTTTAGCCATAGATAATCAAGTATTTTCTCAAGAGAGAGAAAGGAACCTACAGGAGCCAGTCCTGTGGTATTCGCTTTTAGTCTACTCTTTCCGCCGTATAGGCAAAGAAAAAGCGCTTCGAAAAGCTGAAGCGCATAGTATCAACTACGAAATGATATGTCAATAATTTATGACGGGTTGGTGATTGGATCAAATTCGTCCCCTGAACCAGTGTCTGGTTCAGGATTGTTGGGATTTAATGACATTGGAGAGTTCTCCCTACCCATATAATGCAAGTATACTCTATTTTTGAAGCGGGAAACCAAGATGGCGGTAAAATGCTTCCGCTTCTTTTTCATCTTTTGCTGTTGAAACAACCGTCACCGCAAAACCAAACACATCTTTCAAATCTTCGTCAGATGTTTCAGGGAAAATGGTGTGTTCTTTCACTCCAACAGTCATATTGCCCATTTCATCGATGGCTGACGCCTTCAAGCCGCGGAAGTCTCGCGTTCGAGGAAGTGCAACGTGAATCAATTTTTCAAGAAAATCGTACATACGTGCACCACGAAGTGTTACTTGGTATCCAACAACATCTCCTTCACGGACCTTAAACGCTGCAATAGATTTCTTTGCTCCTCGGGGGGCAATTTTTTGTCCTGTGATGCGCGCAAGACGGTCTTGAATGACTTCAAGTTTACCTTTATCTTTAATTTTTCCTGTTCCTGTTGAAATAACCACCTTCGTTACACGAGGAGCTTGCAATGCATTGGTGTATCCAAAATCACCCTTAAGTGCGTCAAATGTATTTTTTTCTTGTGTTTGTACCAAATTCATATGTTTATAGTTCTTGTCCACTCTTCTTTGCAATTCGCACGCGCTTGCCATCCTTCTCTTGAATTCCCACACGGGTTGGCTTGTTTGTTTTAGGATCAACAACCATTACGTTTGAAACATGAACGGGGTGTACCTTTTCTACCACCTGTCCTGTTTTGCCTTGTTCACGAGAACGAATGTGTTTCTTGCGCATGTTCACACCTTCAACAATCACCCTCTCTTCTTGTGGGAACGCCTCTGACACAACCCCTGTTTTGCCACGGTCCTTTCCTGCGATTACCATTACTTTGTCTCCTTTTTTTATTTTCATATAGCTATACAACTTCTGGGGCTAGTGAACCAACTTTTTGATACCCACGTTCAACCAATTCACGGGGAATCGGACCAAACACGCGGTTTGCTTTTGGTTCAAATGGATCTTTCTGGTTCTTTGCAAGGATGACTACTGCGTTGTCATCAAAACTAATGTACGACCCATCGCGACGACGAAATGGTTTTCTTTGGCGCACCACTACTGCATGAAGCACATCTTTCTTTTTTACCTGCTTACGTGGTTCCGCAACCTGAACCGAGAGCACTACCACATCACCCAACTCAGCGTATCGACGCTTTGAACCTCCAAGCACTTTAAACACGCGACCGATTTTACCGCCAGAGTTATCTACTATTTGCACTATTGATTGTGGCTGAATCATATACTTTCAATTACTTCGAAGTGCTTATTCTTTGAAATGGGTCGACACTCACGAATAACGACTTTATCTCCCTCTTTTGCTGTGTTTCCTGGATTGTGCGCAAGATACTTCTTACTTACCGTTCGATATTTTTTGTATTTTGGATGCTTCACATAACGAGACACGAGTACCGTTACTGTATCTTGAGCTTTTGAAGACACAACAACACCGCGGAGCGTTTTTCTCGCTGATACATTTGTTTCTACATTTGTGTCTTGTGTGGTGTTCATATTATTTTTGTTCATTCAACACTGTCTTGATACGCGCAACCTCACGACGAACATTACGAGCACGACGGATATTTTTCTGTTGTGCTCCGCTCATACCAAAGCGGAATTCACGAAGTTCAGCAGTCAGCTCCCCAAGAAGTTTCTTTAGGTCTGTCTCGCTCTTTTTTCTAACATCAGTAGCTTTCATATGCAAATTTATCGCGTTACCACGCTCGTTTTAATAGGGAGTTTCGCGGTTGCTTTTCGGAACGCTTCACGCGCTACCTCATCTGAAACTCCATCAATTTCAAACAAAATACGACCTGCTTTTACCTCAGTCACAAAGCGGTACGGATCTCCCTTACCAGCACCCATGGGCACCTCTGCACCTTTCTTGGTCTCTGGACGGTCAGGAAACACGCGAATCCACGTACGGCCAGTTTTACCTGTTGAACGACTGATAACGCGACGTGCAGCCTCAATTTGATTTGCAGTAATGCGAGCCCCAGTCGCTGCTTTGAGTCCGTGTGAACCAAACGTAATAGTGGTGCCACGAGTTGCAACACGAGCCGCAAGTTTCTTTGGATTCTTGCGTGCGGTTTGCCACTTTCTAAACTTTACTTTCTTTGGAAACAACATATAGCTTTAGTTATGCACTTTTACGCTCTTCAAAAATATCACCACGGTAAATCCATACTTTGATACCGATGGTACCAAGAGGAAGTCGTGCCTCTTCATGAGCAAAATCAATATCTGCGCGGAACGTTTGAAGTGGAATACGGCCCTTCTTCAACACCTCAGTACGACTCATTGAAGCAGCACCGAGCATCCCTGATACTGAAATTTTTACCCCTTGTACATCGCGATTTGCCATCACTTTATCAATGGTTTGCTTCAATACACGACGGAAAGGCATACGCTTCTCAAGTCCTTCAATAACCATACCTGCCACAACAGCGGCGTTTGATTCTGGAGAACGGATTTCAAGAATATCAAAGTGTAGTTGAAGCCTCTCAGATGGTGAGAGTTTTTTCAAAAGATTCTGAACCTCAGTTTTAAGCTTGGTTGCGTTTTCTCCTGAGCGACCAATAACCATACCGGGGCGGGCAGTGTGAATTGAAATACGAATATCTTTTTGTGAACGTTCAATTTCTACGTGGCTCACAAAGTTACCACGAAGACGCTTTTTCAAAAGTTCACGGATGGCTGCATCAACTTTTACATACTCACGATATTTCTTTGGATTAGCCGTAAACCAACGACTCTTCCAATCGCGAAGAATGCCAAGACGGTGAACATACGGGTGTACAGTGTGTGTCATATATTACTTCTTCTTTTCAGTTTTCTTACCAAGCGTTACCGTGATGTGGCTTGAGCGCTTACGCAATGGCGAAGCCTTACCAAACGCACGTGGCATCCAACGGTGAATCGTTACTCCTTCGTCGACACGAATGTTTTCTACCACGAGCGAATCAAGGTTTTCGCCCTGTTTTTCAGCGTTTGCCGCAGCTGAACTTACCAACTTATGAATAGGGTCCGCTGCACGCTTCACTTTGAATTGGAGAAGTGTAAGGGCTTCAGAAAGTGACTTCCCTTTTATCATGTCTGTTACCAAACGGACCTTTCGAGGACTTTGGCGATAATTTTTAAGTGTTGCCTTCATATACTACTTTGTTGCAGCAGGAGCTTTAGCGGCCTTAGCAGCAGCAATCTCAGATTCCTTCTTCTTCTGGTCAAGAGCTTTCTGCATCTGACCTCCGTGGCGATGGAATTTCTTAGTTGGAGCAAATTCACCAAGACGATGACCAACCATTTCCTCAGTCACGAAAACCTCAGCAAAATCTTTGCCGGTATGCACCAAAAAAGTGAATCCGACCATGTCGGGGCTAATCTGTGAGGCACGAGCCCACGTCTTAATAGACCCAGTTTCTTGGGGTGTTTTGCCATCAATCTTCTTGAGAAGTTTGTGGAAAATAAAGGGTCCTTTTTTGATTGATCGTGCCATATCGATATACCCGAATAAAAAGAGCTCGTCCTAAAACGAGCCCTTTCGAGCTTGAATGACATCATATGAAAAATATCTATATATGTCAACAAAAAACTGGATTTTTGTGAAAATACGAACTTGAAGATACTCAGAGTGAGTTTGGAGACTCTAATCTCTCAAAAGTCAGGCCTCACTCATCTACCTACTGAAACCTACCCCTAAGAGCCCCCTTTCAAATCTACCTAGATCAATCTTTTCTGCGCAATGACGTATATTTTTTTGAAACTGTAGCATAAACCTGATCAAGTTGGCTCTTTATAGCTGGTAAATCATATTGATACATATTCCACACTGGGCGGTAATTCTCAGCGTTGGAAGCTCGGCAATTTTCCCCTTCATGGAAAAACATCTCCCTAAGGATAACCAGTGCCTTGAATGGAATGTCCCCAAACTGACTCTCTAGCCAATTTTTTTGATCTTCATCGGCATCATCCAATATGTGCAAAAGGAAACGCGAAGATGTTGAAACTATATGCATCTCATACATAACAGATTGCCGGAGCATTTTATTTTCAGAAAACTCCTCGAATGAGCAATCCGCAACATCATGTAAAATGTTTTCAAGTGCCACTCGTATGTCATTTAATTTATGGAGGTATAAGAGAGGAGGTTTATTTTGATTTATTGTATTCATAGTATTTATTACTTTAAAAAATCTCAATACTTTCTTTAAGCATGTGCGGTCTTAATTCCTTACGCAAACACTCTTGCCTAGAAATGTCTACGTCTGCAAACAAACGCGCCTCAAGAAACAATTTAAGCTTGCATAAATCAAGGAGTGTACAATTCTCCGCAACATCAACCCAAATATCTATATCTGTGCCAGAATAACTTTTTTTGTATACACAAGAACCATACAGTGCAATATGTCGCACGCGGAACTCTTTTTCAATATATTCTTGCATCGACTTGATTGAGAAAATTATCTTATTGATATCAAGTACATGTAGGGGCGAGAAAAGGTGTTTTTGATACTGTTTCTCGAAAAAAAAGCTGTACACTTTCTGAAGTGAGTTAATAATTCTATATAAATTCTCCTCTTCTCGCCATCCCTTTTTAGAGTGTGCTTCTAATAGGATTTCATCTTGCTGTTTAATTAATTTTTCTACATCTTCATATGGTAGTAAAGAAAAAGCTAGAAGCGCATACGCACTTATAAAAGAGGTTGGGAATTTTTTCATGAGTACACCTTCAATCTCTTTGATTGCAAGATACTCAGAGTCCATTACTTTATCGGCGAGTTTAAAATAATTACTTTGAGAGAGTCGAAGAATTGATTCGGATGAGGGGCGTACTATAGTTTGAAAGTCGGCAAAAGCTTTTTCTATGTCTGTGCTCCCTTGAAGAAGATCTTTCAAAATGAGCGCTTGAGTAAAGCCCCAATTTACCCCTTGTGCATACCACGGCACAACTGTGCAACCAGCGTCGCCTACAAGTACTGCAACATCTTTGTAAAACCAAGAAGCACAGTGCAAACTAGTGAGTTGATTTTTCTGATGCGCGACATATTGTTGAGCTAAAGAGTCGCTTTGTTCCGGAGAAAAGTTAAATATCTTCTCAAAAAGCACCTTTGCTTCATCGAGAGAGCTGACTGAATCAAAACTTATGGCCCCTGTGTCGGGCATAACAAGTGCTGAATTGAAGCCATCAGTAAATGCAAGTGCGAGCATCATTGCGTTGCCCCGTGGCCACACGTGAACTGTTTCTTTCTCCAATCCTAATTGGCTGACAACGTCCGATGAAAATGCAATGCTTTTATAAGAAAACCCATTTGAAACCTTCACTGTGTTTACTCCTTTTTTTTCATCAATAGTGTTTCGTACCTGTGAATTGAAGCCATCAGCTCCAACAACGAAATCGAAGTGCAGTGTGTCAACTTGATTATTTGAAATATCTTTTACAGACATAGTTTTTGTATCGAGATTAATGGCTATACATTCATGCATCAGTAAAAAATTAATATTGGATGACTCTTTTGCTCGTTCTATCAAAATATTTCGCAAGGTATTCCGAGGTATCGTGTACAAAAACTCAAATGAATCTTGTGAGTAGGGGAAATGCTCAATCTTGTCTGCTGTAAAATGCACACAACGGGCACCCATTTTGATTGCTTTTTCTTTGAGAGTGTCAAAAAGTCCTATCTGGCTCAATGCAAACGCTGCACGTTTTGATAAAGAAAGTTGGAGAGAACGATCAGTGATATCTCCCCCCTCTTCAACGTCGCCTCTCTTATCAATAAGAGTGACTTGGAAACCAATGTCGGCTAATAATACTGCCAAAAAAGGACCAACGAGACCAGCTCCAAGAATTGCAACATTTTTTTTGGTTGTTGGATTATTTTTTTTCATAAAATAGAGCACTTTGTGTCTACCTGTATAGAAATTTCAGCATGGAAATGTTCATAGAAAGCACTGGGGAAAACAAAGATGTTCTCCGAAGAATACTCCCGCACTATTAGTATGTCAATTTAAGACTATCCAAAAAGCAAAATCTCCGCATAACGCGGAGATTTTTTACTTTCGTCTCTTGCCAACTTTTCGGCGAGTAACGATATGCACGTTTGAGTATTTCTTCGGTGTTCGTGTCTTCTGGCCCTTGCCTGATGGCTTACCCCACATAGTGCGCTGACGACGGTGCCCGCGACCCTGTCTACCCTCACCACCTCCGTGTGGGTGATCAACTGGGTTCATGGCAGTACCACGAACTGTTGGACGGATACCCATGTGTCGACTACGTCCAGCTTTACCAAGATTGCGCAAACGATGTTCTGGGTTCGATACCTCGCCAATTGAAGCCCACGCCGCAGCAGGAACTTTTCGAATTTCACTTGAAGGCATCTTCAACTGAGCAAATCCTCCGTCGAGCGCTACTAATTCGGCATATATACCTGCGCTTCGTGCAATTTTGGCGCCTCCACGCTCTTTGAGCTCTACGTTGTAAACAAATGTACCGACAGGAATTTTTGAAAGTGGGAGACGGTTTCCTGCTTTGATAGGAGCACTTTCAGCAGTCACAATAGAAGCACCTACTTCTAGTGATTGTGGTGCGAGAATATATCGTCGCTCACCGTCTTTGTACACAACACGTGCAATAAACGCAGTACGGTGTGGATCGTATTCAACGTGCTCTACTTTTCCTTCAATACCAATTTTATCAACAAAGAAAAAGTCTACGGCACGAAGTTTGCGCTTGTGTCCACCTCCTTGGTGTCGCGTGGTAATTCTACCTGCACTGTTGCGGCCTGCGTGTCTCTTGGCGCCTTTTACCAACGATTTTAGCGGCTTTGCGCTCGTCAGCGTGTTTTTGTACCGAAGGGTACGCATATTACGCGTGCCGGGGCTGGTAGGTTTATGATTTTTTGTTTTTGTTTTTATTGCCATACTATTTACCTTCTTTTTCTATGAAGAAAATTCAATACGATCACCTTTCTTGAGGTATACATACGCCTTTTTCATACCACTTCGAGTTCCATATCCACGGCGTGTGCGCAATCGTACACGTGAACTTGGAATTTTTGCGATACCAACCTTCACTGGTTTCACTTTATACACCGACTCAATAGCACGTGCAACGTCAGTTTTTGTCGCATCTTTTGTTATTTCAAATGTATACACGTTTCTTGCAGTTGCTTGCGCAGCTTTTTCAGTGATGTGAGGACGGACCAACACGTTAGGAACAGTAGACGCTGTTGCCTTTGGTGCAACTTTCTTTGCGGGAGTTTTTTTCACCACCTTCTTTTCCTCTTTCTTTGTTTCTTTTTTATTTCCAAAAATAGCCATACATTACTTCATTCGATTGGTGAGTGCTTCAATTGCTGCCTCTGGGTTTGCTACCACCAAGTAGCGGTAATTCAATACATCTACGGGGTTCAGGTTACGTGATTCTTCTACAAACACATTGCCCATGTTTTGGAAGCTTTTCTTCACATTCATGTCTTGTGCACCTAACGCGATAAGCGCAGCGTTGTTTCGACGAGTTGCAAGTGTCTCAAATCCTTTTACCTTTGAAAGCTTTCCGAGGAATGCCTTCGCGTCTGCCGTCTTAGGTGCCTTCATGTCAGGAGCATCCACAAAAAGAATTTCTCCATCGCGAAGCTTCGCTGAAAGTACTGTAGCAAGCGCTTTCATACGCATCTTTTTATTGATACGGCGAGAGTAGTCTTTATCATTTCGTGGTCCGTGCGTTACACCACCGCCGCGCCAAATTGGTGAGCGAGTTGAACCGTGACGAGCTCGTCCTGTCCCTTTTTGCTTCCATGGTTTACGGCCACCACCACGAACCTCTCCACGGTCTTTAGTGTGTGCAATCGGAGTACGCGCGTTTGCCTCCATTGAAGTAACTACTTGGTATACCAATGAATCGTTCTTTGCGACATCAAAAAGTGCTTCAGGAAGATCGATAGAACGAACTTCTTTGCCTGACGCGTCATACACAGCAACTTTCATAATTGCTTCACCTGCTGTCTTCTTTTTTGGTGCAGCTTTCTTAGGTGCTTTCTTTGTGGTTGTTTTTACTGTTGTTGCCATAAAATTACTT
>Ga0210057_1007063_pt1 | contig 13762 bp, 15 predicted proteins | sample CryGeyCG2114_010_2_FD_183968 | JGI IMG/M metagenome (GOLD analysis project Ga0210057, IMG submission 183968) | Groundwater microbial communities from aquifer - Crystal Geyser CG10_big_fil_rev_8/21/14_0.10 (SPAdes) (version 2) | ecosystem: Environmental > Aquatic > Deep subsurface > Groundwater ... | reverse complement strand
AGGGGCAGATTGTGGATGCGCGGATATAAGCACTCATTCAGGAATCTGCACAGCAACAACAACAGTAACAAGCGTGAAGATATTTAATAACAGCGCTGGCGCACAAAGCCCCTGCGGTTGGACTTCGGCTTCAACTACGGTTAATGGCACCGGTTGGGTGGACGTGAATTTTGGTTCTATTTCAGGAGGCTCGCCTTTGGCTGTTTTGCCATTAGATCCAACTAACAGCGATCCATATCTCTACGCCTATAAAGCAACTACTACGCCCGATAGTTATTTTGAACTGAACGCGCGGCTTGAAAGCCAAAAGCACCGAGGCAAAATGGAAAATGATGGAGGGGATCGAAATAGTTGCACAACTTACCTGGAAGAAACTTGTTGGTATGAAAAGGGGAGTAAGCCAGGACTAGATTTGTAAAATAGTTATGTGGCTTCAGTTAGGAATCTTGCTGATTTCTTTGGGAGCGTCGCTTTTTTTGAGGCGGCGCTCTTTGGTTAGAAATCAACGAATAACGAATTCTTCGCGAATATACGAATACCTTTTTTTATTGACGGTTATTTTGTCTTTTATTTTTCCTCTTGGAACGATGCGGAGTCAATTTTTGCTTTGGCAAAAAAGTTCACCGGCTTCGTATTTAATCCCACCCTATCAAGACATCAGCTACTTTTTAAACTACAGTTTCTATGTTTTTTTCGCCAAACCAATAATTGCTTTATTGGCAGCGCTTATTTTTCTTGGTCTGGCGAAATTTTTCAATAAAAAATTTCAAGAAAGATTTTTTGAACCAGAAGAGCCGTATTTCGGAGCCTTAAGTATTTTTTTAGTCGGCTATCCGGGTTTCTGGCTTTATCTTATACTTATTTTAATAAGCGGTTTGATTGGAACATTGTTAACGAGACGGCGTTTTTCCGTGTATTATTTATGGTTTCCTGTGGCAATTTGTGTTATACTAATGGGAAAGTGGCTGCAACTATTACCATTCTGGCAGATATTAAAGTTGTAAAATCAACGAATAACGAATTTTTACGAATAATCGAATAATCGAATATTCGTATATTCGTAAATTCGTCCTAGACCCGTTCGGGACGGACTAGGGTAACTGATTCGATATTCGTTGATTTAGTAAATTCGTATAAAATTTGTTATTCGTTGATTTATGCTACAGGTTCCGGCTGCAAAACTTAAAGAAATTTTAATTAAAGAAGGGTTAATTACCGAACCTGCTTTTGACAGGTTAAAGCTAGAGGCTGAAAGAATGGGCCACAATTTAGTGGATGTTTTAATTTCTCAAAGGATTATTACTCAGGAATATTTTTATAATTTAGTTTCCAGCTATTTTGGCATTGAAAGAGTTAATTTATCCGTTGAGCCGATTGACGTTGAACAGCTCCATAAATTAAGCGAAGAAATTGCCAGGAGGAAAAGAGCGATTGTCTTTGAAAAAACTCCTGAAGGAATATTAAAGGTTGCGATGGAAGATCCCGGCGATTTAGAAACCATTAAGTTTTTAGAAAGACACTTAGAAGCGAAAATTAAGCCCTATCTAGCCACGGCTGACGATCTTAATCAAGGATTTATTTTATATGGTCGCCAGTTAGCTCAGGATTTTAAAAGAGTGGTTGAAGAAGCTATCGGAGCGTCATTAAAGATAAAGGCTTTAACTTTGGAAGAAGCCGCTGCCCAAGTGCCGATTGTCGCCATTGTTGATAATTTTCTGTCTTATGCGGCTTCAATTAGAGCCTCAGATATTCATTTAGAAATTTTGGAAGATAATATTTTAGTGAGATACAGAATTGACGGAGTTTTGCGCGAAATCATTAGAATCCCAAAAGAAATTCAGCCAGCTATTATTGCCAGAATTAAAATTTTAAGCGGGCTCAAGGTTGATGAGCATTTAAGACCCCAAGATGGTCGAATTCGCCATAGAGTTGGCCAACAGATTCTTGATGTTCGTATTTCTGTCATCCCCACCTTTTATGGCGAAAAAGTAGCGATGCGTCTTTTACCCGCCACCCAAAAACCGCTTTCTCTTGAGCAATTGGGGATGGAGGAAAACACAAGAAATGTTGTACTGGAAAATATTAAAAAAAGTTATGGGATGATTTTGGTTTGCGGGCCCACTAGTTGCGGTAAAACCACCACTCTCTATTCAATTTTAAATATTTTAAACCAGCCAGAAGTTAATATCATCACCATTGAAGACCCCATTGAATATGCTATTAAATACATTAACCAAATTCAGGTAAACCCCTTAGCGGAGCTAACTTTTGCCAATGGGTTGCGTTCTATCTTAAGGCAGGACCCGAATATTATTATGGTGGGGGAAATCCGTGATATTGAAACAGCTGCTATTGGTGTCCACGCCGCTCTAACCGGGCATTTACTTCTATCAAGTCTCCACACTAACGACGCGCCAACAGCGGTTCCGCGTTTAATTGATTTAGAAGTCCCGCCTTTTCTAGCAGCAGCCGTAATAAATGCAGTGGTTTCCCAACGATTGGTAAGAAAAATTTGCATGAACTGCATTGAGTCATATGAACTCGAACCTGAATTAATTGAATCCATAAAAAAACAGCTTAAATTAATTAATCCTCAACTCGAAATAAAAATTCCTAAAATTTTTTATCGAGGACACGGTTGTTCGGTGTGCGGCGGGAGCGGCTATAGAGAAAGAATTGGCATTTTTGAGGTTTTAAATGTTACCGAAGAAATAAGAAAAGCTATTATCAACCCGGAATTTTCTTTAGATGCGTTGCGGGCTTTAGCCAAAAAACAGGGGATGATAACAATGTTTGAAGATGGAATTAGAAAAGTCGAGCTAGGGCTAACAACAATTGAGGAGCTATTCAGGGTAATGAGAGAGTAGTATGATTTTTCATTTTATTGCCGCTAAAACAGATGGCAGGATTGTTGAAGGAGACCTTGAGGCATCTTCCACTGCCGAAGTTTTAGAATATTTGTCAAAACAGGATTTACGACCCATTTCGCTTAAGGCAACCAAAGAAGCAACAATAGGTGGCAGACGGAAAATTTTAGGAAGAGACACCATCGCTTTAGACGATAAGATATTTTTAACTAAATATTTAGCAGTAATGTTGAAAGTCGGGACCGATATTTTAAAAGCCATCGATGTTTTAATAGCGGATTATGACAAGCCAGCTTTAAAATCTTTATTAGTGGAGATTAAGTCAACCTTGGAGAAGGGCCAGCCCTTTTTTACAGTTTTTGCTAAATATCCAAGATATTTTTCTCCTGTTTTTGTAAATTTAATTAAAGCTGGCGAGGCATCGGGAAATTTAGAAAAAGTTTTTGAAGATTTATCTAAATCATTAGAACAAGAAGCTGACCTTAAAAGACAAATTAAGTCAGCCTTAACCTACCCGGTTTTGCTTTTGTTTGGTTCTGGCGGCGTCTTATTTATTCTTAGCACCTTTGCTTTGCCGAAAATTGCTAAGGTCTTTGAAGGTAGCGATATCAAACCGCCGCTTTTTTCAAGGATTGTTTTCAGCGTCGGTCTATTTTTGGGAGAACATGTGATTTTTATTCTCTTAGGGTTGATTGGTTTGGCAGGTATCTTGTGGTATTTTTTTGCAAAAACAGAGACCGGTCAAGCTTTCATCCAAAGGATGATTACAAAAATCCCGGTCATAAAAACAGTTGTTAAAAACGTCGGTCTTCAAAGTTTTTGCGCCACCTTTGCTTCTTTATTAAAGGCAGGGCTTCCAATCATTGACTCCTTGGAGATTACCGCCGAGGCAGTCGGTTATCAGGGAATAAAAAATAGTTTAATTAGGATTTCAAGAGAAGGAATAAGCAGAGGATTAACAATTGGTGATGCTTTTAGAAGAGAGCCGGTCTTCCCAAGAGTGATAGTAAATTTACTGGCGGTTTCGGAAAAAGCCGGCCATATTGAGGACATTCTTTTAACCTTGGCTGATTTTTACGAAGCTGACATTAGAGCCTCTATTAAAATTTTAGTTTCTTTTCTGGAGCCAGTTCTATTGGTGTTAATTGGCGGAATGATTGGTTTAATTGCAGTTTCTATTATTGTCCCGATTTACCAATTAACCACCAGCTTCTAATGATTCATGATACAAGATGCACGATACATGATTAAGGGTCAATCTTTAGTAGAAATTCTTGTTAGCATAGGGATTATTGCTATTGTAGGCGCTTCGATTACTGGCGCTATTTCAGCAATAATGAGGGTTAATTTAGAAACTAAAAATGCCCAAGTTGCCTCGGGTTTAATAAAAAAAACAATAGATGAAGCAAAGGGCTTGGCTGAGTCGGACTGGTCAAAAATCTATAATCTTTCGCCAAAAGGAGCTGGCTCTCAGTTTTACCCAGCTGCCTCCGGCGCTACTTTAACTATTTTGTCTGGCGCTACTACCACAATTATTGGAGCTAAAGAGTTCACTTACTGGTTTTCAGTGGAAAATACCAATCGGACAAAATGCGGCTTAGGCGATATTACTACCTCGGCAACTACCAGCTGTTCCACTACCGAAGGCGCTGGCGAAAGCGAAATTTATGAAGACCCCTTTACGCAAAAAATTACTACTTATGTTAGTTGGCAGTCCGGTTCCCACCAAATCACCGTCACCCAATATATCAGCCGCAAAAGAAACTTAAGTTTTCTCCAGACCGATTGGTCCGGCGGTTATGGTCAGGAAATTTTTGCCACTACCACCAGCGGCACAATTGTTAATAATAAATTTTCCACCTCTACTAATATTAGCTACAGCGATTCCGGAAAGTTGATAGTTACCAGTCTTGCTTCCGATGGCTCTTTAATTTCTTCAACTTATGACACTCTTTCAACCAAAACTGGCTTTAATACAATAATATGGCAAGGGCTAAAACCAAGCGGCACGAATGTTAAATTTCAAATCGCAGTCAGTGATTCAAGCGATGGTCCTTGGTCGTATTCTGGCCCGGATGATTCAGTTTACACTTACTATACCCCCACTGATAAAAATCAACCAATAATGATAAATCCTCGCTATCATAATCAAAAAAGATACTTGCGGTATAAGGTATTTTTAATGCCGGGTTCAGGCGCCGAAACTGGCACAGGCCCGATTGACTCCACTAACCGCTGGGCCTGGAATGATAATATCGGCTGGATTGATTTTGGCTATTCAAGCGGTGATGTCCATGTTAATGATACCGACTTAACCGGCTATGCCTGGAATAATAACGCTAAAGAGATTGTTTTAAATTGCGCTACCACGCCGATAGGCAGTGTCTGCAATGATTCTGATTTCAAGGTTGCGAGAAATTCAACTACCGGAGTATTATCCGGCTGGGCTTGGAGTGATGATTACGGTTGGATATCATTTAACTCTGCGAATAATCCTACTCCGATAACCTGCGACCCTTCTGATGGATATGGGGCAGGTGAGTATTGTGTAACAGTTTCCACTTCAACCGGTGTTTTTTCCGGTTGGGCTTGGAATGATAACCTGGGTTGGATTAGCTTTAACTGCGCTGACCCGGGGCTCTGCGCTAGCTCGGACTATAAAGTATCAGTAGCTACCGCCTCTAGCACCCCGGAAATAAGCGATATTTCCATCAACTGGAGCCCGTAGCGTTAATCATTAATCATTGACTATTGACTATTAATATTAACATATTAAAATTATATTAAAATTATAGATAATTATAAATAATGAAGAACAAACTCAAAATTTTATTTCTCAGCATTATCATCGGTTTAGCAGCAGGCATTGTAGTACTGGCCTTTACCGGTCCCGGTACCCGAGCCCCTGGCACTGGCGACCCTGATTTCTGGATTAGGTCGGGTTCTGATGTTTATTACAATGTTTCCGGTGGTAACGTCGGCATCGGGACTGATCTCTCTCGAGATTAAACCTCAATAACGAGCACTAATTTCAATCTATTGACTTCGTAAGTCAATAGATAAAGTACAGCAGGATACGGTTTAATAGTGAATTCAGGTAACCTTTGAACCGCAAGAGATTTTGCATCCGGTGGTCTATTGAGGTTGAACCTCGATAGAATCTTACGAAGTTCAACTTCGTAAATTTGAGCTTGATGGATTTTTTAAGCTCATTATAGTAAAATAATTAAAAGTGACAAATCAAAAGATTTTTAAGATAATAATTGTGGTCTTATTGATTTTTGCAGTTTTAAGTCTGATAATGGTTTTGATAAATCAACCAGATTTTCAAGGGCCGGCTAGTCAGCCAAACATAAAAGGGCCGAAAGGACCGCCGCCCGAAAAAGTCCAATAAAACTATGTTTAAATCAAATAAAATTTTATTTGTCGGATTAATAGCCGTGATAATTATTTTGGTGGGTATTTTAGCATGGCAGAAAATTAAAATTTCAAGACCGTATTATGCTGTTTATCTTACGACCGGCGACTTATACTTTGGAGAATTAAGCCGTTTCCCGTTCCTGACCCTTTCTAATGCCTGGCTTATTCAAAGAGACCCCAGCTCTCAAACCGGAGAATTAAAATTGACAGAATTCAAAAATGCGTTTTGGAGTCCGGCTGGAACAATGCGGCTATCAAAATATAACATTGTTTGGATAGCGAAGTTGTCAAAAGATAGTCCGGTGGTAAAATATATCCAGCAGGGCAATCAGTTGCCTGTTAGCACTTCTACCCAAGACACCTCAGTTCAACCTTAAACGCTATAAAAATGAGGAGAGATTTAAAACAAAATAAGGGCGCCGCCTTTCTTCCTGTTGTTCTTCTAATTAGCGGTTTGGTCACTGTTATCGTTGCCGCCATTGTTTTGACGAGCACACTTGCTAGTACTGGCAGCGCCAGAACAAAATGGTCAGCCGAGGCTCTGGCGATTAGCCAAGCAGGCATTGATGACGGGATAATAAAAATCATTAGAAATAAGAATTGTCCTGATGCTTCTTGTTTAAGCTCTTTCACGCTTTCAGCGGGGAACGGCACTACTTCTGTAACCATTGCCAAAGATACACCATCAAACGGAAAGCACACCGTCACCTCTTTAGCTAAAGTGAGAGTAGCCCAAAAGAAATTGCAAGCAATTGTAAATACTAATGCAATCACCGGTCAAGTTGAAATAGAGTCAATTCAGGAAGTAGCTCTCTAATAAAAAATATGATTAAAATTTTAAAATTATTAAACCCTCAGCCGCCAATTGCTGGCTTGGAGATAAGCGACCTATCTCTGCGCTATTTTATAGTTAAAGCTGGCCAGCCAAAAATTTACTCTGTCAAATTAGAACCAGGAGTCGTTGTTGAGGGCAAACTTCAAAATAAAGAAGCTTTCCTAAAAGCGCTCTTAAATCTACGGGCCCAGATTACTAAAAAAACAAAACAGAAACTTTTTGTAATTTTAAATATTTCTGCTAGCAATGTTTACTCTCAAATTTTTGACCTTCCAAAAGTTGCTGAAGATAACCTGGAAGAAGCCGTGCAATTAAATCTCCAAATGATTTCTCCCATTAACATTTCTGAAGCTTATTACGATTGTCAAAAAGTAGGAGAGAGTAAAGAAAAAAATAAAATAGAGATTGCCGGAGCCTTTATTTATAGAAATATAATTGATGATTTTTCCGAAATGTTTTTAAAAGCTAATTTTGTAATTGTGGCTGTTGAATTTGTGCCCTTGGCGATAACTAGACTAGTAAAAGAATTAGCTTTAAATTTTGATAAACAGGCCAGCTATATTCTTTTTCATATCAGCTCCGATGGCTTGAATTTCTTAATTATTAGAAATGACAATCTTTACTTTAATTATTTTACTTCTTGGCGGTCTCTAAAAGGAGAGAAACGTTATATTAGCCCGGAAGAGTTTAGAACAGTAGTTATTGATGAAACTAAGAAAATTTTAAGTTTCTATAATAGAAATTGGGCAGACCCCATTAGAAGTTTTCTTATATTTGCTCAAGGTCTTAGCGCCGAAATAAAAGAGATTACCACCAAAGACCTTTCTTTAGAAGTTCAGGAAGTTGCTTTTAAGAAATTCAGCAAGCTGGAATATGTTTGGTTCCCGGTCTTAGGTTCTAGTCTTCGGGGCCTAATTGATCGGTCTGAAGACAACATTATCAGTTTGGCTAGTACTGGCACCGAAGAGGAATTTAAAAGACAGCTATTTATTACTTTTGTTCACCTTTGGCAAAAAATTGTCTTTAGTTTTTTGGCTTTTATAATTGCTACTATCTCAGCGGCTGATATATTCTTATTCGCAAGAGTAAATATGCTTCAGCAAAACAAAGCTTTAATTACCACTTATAACCAAGAAGAGCTTAATAGACTTCAAACTCAAGCAAAAGAATTTAATAAAAATTTAGTTCTCTTAAAGAAAGCCAGGAGCGAGGCTCCTTCGTGGTCAAGTCTCTTCTTAAAAATTAAAACTATTGCCGCTCAAGACAATATTGAAATCCTTAAACTGGTCATAGAATCAGACCAGAAAACGATAGGTATTAATGCCAGGGCAACTGATGAAAAAAAGGCAGCTGGCTTTAAACAGAGATTGATTAACGAAGTTCAATTCAAAGAAGTATCCATGCCTTTGTCTAATATCCAGCCTGTCTCAGAAAATTTAATTAACTTCTATATCTCCTTTAAGCTTAATTAAGCTCTCCTCGAAAACTTTATTAAGAATTTTTAGGTCTTGGGGCTTGATTTTTTTTAATACTAAATCTAAAGCCTTAATCTTAGATTTAGGATGGCGAACACCGATTCTTAAACGGTAAAAATTTTTTGCATTGATGGCTTTAATAACTGATTCAATTCCTTTGTGGCCAGCTGAGCCCCGGTTAAAAGAAATTTTATATTTACCCAACAAGAGATCGCTGTCGTCATGAATGACTAATAATTCTTCGGGCTTGAGTTTGAAGTATTTCATAGCTGATAAGGCAGCTTCCCCAACTTCATTCATAAAGGTTCGGGGCTTCGCTACGTGAATCATAAATCCTGAATCATGAATCATTATTTTTGACGCCATGAATAATCTATGTTTTATATCCCAAGTTTCATGATCCATGATCCAAGATACAAAAAGTTGCCCGACATTATGGTAAGTTTTTTCGTATTTTTTACCAGGGTTTCCAAGGCCGATAATTAATTTGGGCTTGATTTTCATAGAAAAGTAATCGCGAATATACGAATTTTAAAATAATATACAAAAACTTGCAATTCCTTATTTTAAGTTATATAATATTACATTAATTCGTATATTTGTATATTTGAAATTAATTTGAATATTTGCGAACACTCTTATGAAATCTTTTCTTCTTTCAATCTGGGAAATAGTGGAAGTGGGGCTGATAGCTGTAATTACAGTGGTAGCAGTGAGACATTTTTTAGTTCAGCCCTTTGTGGTTTCAGGCAGAAGCATGGAGCCAAATTTTGCCCATGGCGACTATCTTTTAACTGATGAAATCAGCTATCGTTATCGAACCCCCCAACGAGGAGAAGTGGTTGTTTTTCGTTCGCCAACTGATAACAAATCTTTTTTTATCAAACGCATCATTGGTCTTCCCAACGAGAAAATAGTTATCAACGATAACAAAATTACCATTTTTAATGAAGAGAGCCCAGAGGGGATAGTTCTTGACGAGCCCTATACTAATTTAGTTTTTAGCTCGGCTCCGGTAAATATAGGAAACCTCGAAATCTCTTTAAAAAATGAGGAGTATTTTGTTTTAGGAGACAACCGTTTGGAAAGTTTTGATTCGCGGGCGTGGGGACCGCTTCAAAAATCAGCAATCGTTGGATTAGTTCGTTTGAGACTCTGGCCAATAAGCAAAGTTAAAGCGATAGAAATTCCGGCTTATTAATATAAAATCCAAAATCCAAATGACAAATTTGAAATTTGAGCTTTGATATTTGAGTTTTAATTTTTATGTCTAAATCCTTCAATCGAAAAAAGAGCGCAAAAATAAAAAAGAAGGTAAAAATATTGTTTCAGTCTCCGAAAGGAATGCATGATATTTTACCCAATAACCAACCTTTTTTCTTGAAAATAAGACAAGTCGGCGAAAAAATCGCCGATATTTATAGTTTTTCAAAAATTGATACGCCGATTTTGGAACAAAAAGCAATTTTTGAAAGAGCAGTTGGAGAAGCGACCGATATTGTCCAAAAACAAATGTTCGCGACAAAAAGCAGGGGAGACGATCAATTAGTTTTAAGACCAGAAGGCACAGCGCCAATAATGAGAGCTTATCTCCAGCACAGTTTAGGTCACCTCTCCCAACCCTTAAAACTTTTTTATGAAGGACCGATGTTTCGGTATGAACAGCCTCAAGCCGGCAGGTTTCGTCAGCATTATCAAATAGGATTTGAAATTATTGGCACCAATGACCCAATTTATGACGCTCAAATTATTCTTTTAGCTACCAATTTCTTGGAGGAATTAAAAATTAAGAAAATGAATATTCAGATTAACAGTATCGGTTGCAATATTTGCCGACAAAAATACAAGAGAAGACTTTTGGCTTATTACGAGAATAAACAAAATGAGCTTTGCGCTGATTGCAGAAAAAGATTAAGCATCAATCCTTTAAGAATTCTTGATTGTAAAAATCAACATTGTGAAATTTTTAAAAAAGATGCCCCGATAATTCTTGATAATCTATGTCCGAGCTGCAAGACTCACTTTAGGTCAGTTTTGGAATATCTTGACGAGGCGTCTTTGACCTATGTCCTTAATTTTCATTTAGTTCGAGGACTAGATTATTATAATAGGACGGTTTTTGAACTTTTCTCTGACGAGTTTGATTTTGCCCTGGGAGGGGGCGGTCGCTATGATTATTTGAGCCAAATGCTTGGCGGACCAAAAATTCCCGCTGTCGGTGTTTCTTTTGGAATTGAAAGATTAGTTGAGGTGATGAAAATTAAAAACATAGAGGGAATTACCATAAAAAAACCAAAAGTTTTCCTGATTCAATTGGGAAATCAAGCAAAAAAGAAGAGCATTAAAATCTTAAAAGAACTTTATAATGCCGGGATAAAAACAACCGAAGCGCTAGATAAAGATTCACTGAGGGTTCAATTAAAAGTAGCTGATAAAAATGGAGCAAATTTTGCTTTAATTTTGGGACAAAGAGAGGTGCTAGATGATACTATTATTCTGCGGGACATGGAAACAGGCGCTCAGGAAAACATCGCGATTGATAAAATTATTGATGAAATAAAAAAAAGAGCATAAATGAAAAATTTCAACAATTATGGCATGTCTCTTTTGTAAAATTGCAAAAAAAGAAATACCAGCCGCTATTTTCTACGAAGATGATAAAACCATGAGTTTTTTGGACATTAATCCGCATTCATTGGGCCACAGCGTTATGATTTTAAAGAACCATAGCGAGAATATTTTAGACACAAACGAGGTTGATTTAAGCAATTTATTTTCCACTGTTAAAAAAACCACCGTCATCCTTCAGAAAGCCCTGAATCCTGATGGTTTTACGATTGGAATTAACCATGGAGAAATAGCTGGCCAATTAATAAAACATTTACATATCCATATAATACCAAGATATAAAGGTGATGGAGGCGGGTCTATTCATTCAGCTGTTAATAACCCACCTAAAGAACCACTTGATAATATAATGGCTAAAATTTTACAGATATCATGATTTCAATAAAAAGAAAAGAGGGGGAATCAATAAATTCATTTTTACGCCGCTTCAGCAAGCGAATTTATCAAAGCGGAATTTTAAAGGAAGTAAAGAAAAAACGGTTTAAAAGGAGAAAGCCAAATTTAAGAGCCAGAAAAGTTTCGGCTTTGTATAAAGTAAAAAAACAGAAAGAAATAAGCAAAGCCCAGAAAATGGGGACAATATAAACCTATGCTTCATCAAAAAATTTCAAACGATTTAAAAGAGGCTTTGAAAGGCGGTAATCAAACCAAAATTTCAACCTTGAGGATGGTTTTGTCTTCGCTTCACAATAAGGAAATTGAGAAAAAAGGAAAAGGTCAGGAACCGAAGTTAACCGAAGAAGAAACGATAGAAGTTTTAATGAACGAGGCCAAGAAACGGAAAGAATCAAATGAGGCTTACTTGAAAGGCAACCGCAATGATTTAGCTGATAAAGAAAAAAAAGAATTGGAGATAATTACCGTTTATCTACCAAAGCAATTAAGCGAAGAAGAAATCAAAAAAATTGTTCAAGAGACAATTCAAAAAATTGGCGCCCAAAGCGAAAAAGATTTTGGGAAAGTGATGGGGCTTTTAATGAAAGAATTAAAAGGCAAAGCAGATACAAAGTTGGTTAGTCAAATTGTCAAAAAGAGCTTAGAAGGTTTTTCCGGGTAATTACCCACAGCCCCTATTTGTTTTTATTCTTCTTACATCTCCATTTTACTATCCTAACTGACGATCGTCAGTTAGGATAGTGATTATTTGATTATTAGGAATTTGAAAAACTCAGTGAGCTAAATTTGTTGTAAGTTTTTAGAAATTTTAGTAAAATTATTCAAACCTTAATGAATAAGATTGTAGTTGTTAATTTGTCAAAAAAAGGAAAAGGAATTGAGAAAGAAATTGAAAGATTAGCAAGTAAAATTTTAAAGTTCCTTAAAAAAGACAAGATTTATTTAGAGATTTATTTAGTTAGTTCTCAAAAATTACTTTTTTTAAACAGGAAATATCGGAGCAAAAATAAGTCGGCTAATGTTTTAAGTTTTGAAGAGCCAAAAGGATTTTTTTACCCTCCTGACACACAAAAAAGAATTGGGGAGATTTTTTTAAATATTTCTGCCGTCTCTGATAAAGAAAAACTGACTCTTTTTTTAATCCATGGTATTTTGCATCTTTTTGGCTATCAACATAAGAAAAAATTTGATAGAATAAAAATGGAAAGAATTGAAAGATTACTAATTGAAAAATTGAAAAATTAATCTTTCAATCTTGCAATTATGTATATTACTGCCATAGATTTAGGGACTTCACAAATAAGATTGTTGGTTGCTGAACTGGCGAGGGATGCTCGATTAAATTTAAAAGCTATTTTTAAAAGCCCTTCCGCTGGCTTAAGAAAAGGCGAGATTGTTGATATCAACGACACTGTTTCTGCTTTAAAACAAGCTTTTTCTAACCTACGACATTTTCCCAGGAGCGTCCTAAATAATATTTTTTTAAATGTTGGCGGCACCAATGTTAAGATGAGCCATTCGCGCGGTATCGTTGCTGTTTCTCGGGCTGATTATGAAATAAGAGAGGATGATATCAATCGAGCAATAGAAGCGTCAAGAGCCATCAATTTATCTCCTAACCGAGAGATTCTCCATACCATTACCAAAGAATTTATTATTGACGGCGTTTCGGGCGTTAAAGAACCCCTCTCAATGACCGGCAATCGTTTAGAAGTCAATAGTTTGATTATTGATGTTTTTTCGCCGGTTATTAAAAATTTAAATAAAGCGGTGGAGTTAGCCGGCGGAAGTATTGGCGGCTTAATTTACAACCCCATTGCTAGCTCCCGTTCGAGTTTAACTAAAAGCCAAAAAGAGTTGGGCGTTATTATAATCAACATTGGCTTTTCAACCGCTTCATTAGCAGTCTGGGAAGAAGACAATCTCCTGGGTTTAAAGACTTTTCCAATCGGTTCTTCCCATATTACCAATGATTTAGCAATTGGCCTCAAAAGCTCGATTGAGGTGGCGGAGATTATTAAACTTTCTTTTGGCTATGCTTTGCCAAAAGGATTGCCAACAAGAGAAATGGTTAATTTGAATGATATCAGCGAAGATTTAAAGGGCGTGGTTTCAAAGCGGTTTATAGCGGAAATTATTGA
>Ga0210057_1007062_pt1 | contig 13762 bp, 13 predicted proteins | sample CryGeyCG2114_010_2_FD_183968 | JGI IMG/M metagenome (GOLD analysis project Ga0210057, IMG submission 183968) | Groundwater microbial communities from aquifer - Crystal Geyser CG10_big_fil_rev_8/21/14_0.10 (SPAdes) (version 2) | ecosystem: Environmental > Aquatic > Deep subsurface > Groundwater ... | reverse complement strand
GAACGTTTGGCGAAAGATCCAAAAAGTCTTAAATAAAACACTTAATTCAATTACTTTAGCAGATTTAGTTAATAAATAACGCGATACCAATGATACTAATTTACATACCAATTATACTAATATTTTTATTCGTATCATTGGTATGGTATTCGTAGATTAGTATCGCGCTGTTATGAAAAGAATTTATCTAGATTACGCTTCTACAACCCCTATTGACCCTCGAGTCTGGCGGGCGATGTCGCCTTATTTTAATAAGAAATTTGGCAACACGATGTCTCTTCATAGTTTTGGCCAAGAGGCAAAATTAGCCCTGGAAGAAAGCAGGGAAAGGGTGGCCGATTTAATGGGGGCCAGATCAAACGAAATAATTTTTACGAGTTCAGCTACCGAAAGTAATAATTTAGCATTAAAAGGAATAGCCCTTCGGCAAGCTCAAGGTAAACTCTTTAAAAAAGATCAGAACAAGGGTCATATTATCATTTCCCAAATTGAACACCCCTGTATTATAGAAAGCGCAAGATGGCTGGAAAGACAGGGTTTTGAGGTAACTCGCTTGAAGGTTAATAAATACGGATTAATCAATCTTAAAGATCTAGAAAAAGCGATAAAAAAAGAGACGATTTTAGTTTCAATAATCCACGCTTCCAATGAAATCGGAACTATCCAGCCGATTAAAGAAATAGGAAAGCTTCTGCAGGCTATAAATCATAAACTACGCGCTAAAATATATTTTCATACCGACGCCAGCCAGAGTTTTGGGAAGATCCCAATTGATGTTAATAAAATGAAGGTAGATTTATTAACCGCCAGCTCTCATAAAATGTATGGTCCAAAGGGCGCGGCCTGTTTATATATAAAAGAGGGAACAAATATTGAACCGATTCTTCATGGCGGCGGTCAGGAAGAAGGAATGAGATCTTCAACCGTTAATGTGCCGGCAATCGTGGGTTTTGCAAGGGCTTGCGAAATCTGCCAAAAAGAAATGGTAAAAGAAGTACAGAGAATAATTAAATTGAGGAACAAATTAATAAAAGGCGTCTTAGAAAAAATTCCTAATTCTTATTTAAACGGTCATCCTAAAAATAGACTGCCGAACAACGCTAACTTCTGGTTTAAATTTGTGGAAGGGGAGTCAATAGTCATCCAGCTTGATTTATCGGGTATCTCCGCGTCCACTGGTTCGGCTTGTTCTTCGGCAAAACTGGAACCAAGCCATGTTCTTTTGGCCATTGGCCTAAAGCATCAAGAAGCCCACGGTTCTCTAAGGGTTTCCTTGGGTAGATTCACAAAAGAAAAAGATATTAATTATTTATTAAAAGTTTTACCGGTCGTAATAAAACAATTAAGAAAAATTTCACCATTTAGATAATAATTATTATGAATAAACTAGGCATTTATACAAAAAAAGTTATTAAACATTTTCAAAAACCGAAAAACTACGGAAAAATAAAAAATCCGGATGGGGTGGGAAAAGTCGGAAACGTTATTTGCGGCGATGTAATGTGGCTATATATTAAAGTCGGGAAAAATAAAAAAGGGTTTGAGGTTATAAAAGATATAAAATTTGAAACTTTCGGTTGCGTAGCGGCTTTGGCTACAAGTTCTGTCGTTACCGAATTAGCTAAAGGGAAAACTTTAACAGAGGCGACTGAAATTGACAAAGAAAAAATTATCAGGTCTTTAGGGGGGCTTCCGCCGATTAAGATCCATTGTTCTGTCCTGGCGGTCGATGCTCTATCTGAGGCGATTCACAATTACTTAATGAGAAAAAATCGGAAAATTCCCGAAGAATTAGAAAAAAGGCATCAGAGAATTGAAAAAGAAAAGAAGTTAATTGAAGAAAAATACAAAGATTGGATTAAGGCGGAAGAAAAAATACATGGACGCAAAAAATAAAAACAAAGTTATATGCGCGATGTCGGGCGGGCTGGATAGTTCAGTGGCAGCCGCTTTACTAAAAAAGCAAGGATATAGTGTTGTCGGAGTTTTTATGAAATTTTGGCACCCCGGCAAGGGAGTGGATTGCGAGAACAGATGTTGTTCCACGGAAGCCGAAAGTAGAGCAAGAAAAGTAGCAAAAATTCTAAAAATTCCTTTTTATGTCTTCAATTTTGAAAAAGAATTCAAAAAAAGAATTGTTGATTATTTTTTAACCGAGCATAAAAAGGGCGTTACTCCAAATCCCTGCGTTGTTTGCAATAAAGAAATTAAATTCGGCCTACTATTAGAGAAAGCGTTAGAATTGGACGCCGACTATATCGCTACCGGCCATTACGCAAGAAAAAAAGAGGTAAGAAATAAAAAACAGGGAACAATACATAAATTATTGAAAGCAAAAGATAAAAATAAGGATCAATCTTACTTCTTATGGAAGCTAGATCAAAACCAGTTGAAAAGGATTTTATTTCCAATTAGTGATTATACCCGAGAAGAAGTTTTGTCTTTGGCTAAAAAATTCAAGCTATCTTTCCTAGTAAAAATAAAGAAATCGCAGGAGATTTGTTTTATCCCAACTGAAGTTAACGAATTTTTAGAAAAATATCTTAAAGAAAAATCTGGTAAAATAGTTGATGCAGCCGGGAAAATAATCGGTGAGCACAAAGGACTGTGGTTTTATACAATCGGTCAGAGAAAGGGGATAGGGCTCCCTGCCGGTCCTTATTACGTCTTAAATAAGGATAAGCGAAAGAATATCCTAACAGTCACTAAAAACGAAAAAGATTTATATAAAAAAGAGTTAATCGTAAGAAACATCAACTGGATTTCAGGAAGCGAACCGCGGCTACCCCTAAAGGTTCAGGCGAAAATTCGTTACCGTCATAGGCCCGCTTCAGTAAAAATCCATAAACTAAAGACTGCGGGCTATAAACTAACATTTAATAAACCTCAGCGAGCCGTCACTCCCGGGCAATCAGTTGTTTTTTACAAGGGCCAAGAAGTATTGGGCGGCGGTATAATCGTCTAAATTCTGCCCGAGGTCTGACCTCGGGCAGAAACTAATAATATGAAAAATTTGTCAAAAAAAGGAATATTGATAGCTTTTGGTGAATTATTTTTAAAATCAGAAGGAGTAAAAGAAATGTTTCAAAGAAGACTGTCCCAAAACCTTTCTTTTTTTCTTAAAAAAGAAAATCTTGATTTTAAACCCTATCTATTTCATGACAGGATTTTTATTGAAATAGAAGAAACGAAGAAGGCAATCAAAATAATAAAAAAAGTTTTTGGAATCTCTTGGGTTTCAGAGTCATTTTTCCTTCCCCAAAATAATCTAAAAGACATCAGTAAGTTTGTCGCCGAAAATTATAAAGATCGGATAAAAAAAGATGAAGCATTCGCCATTCGTTTAAAATTAGAAAAAGGAATTCTTAAAGAAAGCAAAGAGAAAATAATTGAAAAAATCGCGGAGCCGGTTAAAAGAAAGGTAAATCTCTCTAATCCCCAAAAAGAAATTTTTATTGAGGTAAAAAAAGAAAGATGTTTTATATACTTCAAAAAGACAAAAGGGGCGGGCGGTTATCCGGCGGGGTGCGAAGGAAAAGTATTAACTTTAATGTCAGGAGGAATAGATTCGCCGGTAGCAGCTTATTTAATTGCCAAACGAGGCGCAGAAAATATCTGGCTTCATTTTCATAGCTTTCCTTTAGTCTCCAATAAAAGTATTGAGAAAGTAAAAGAGCTCGCCGAGATTTTTTTGAAATATCAACCATCTATAAAAATTTATTTTATTCCTTTTCAAAAAGCCCAGCTAGAAATTAAAACAAAAACTCCGCAAAACTACCGGATTTTGCTTTACCGAAGGTTGATGTTAAAAATTGCCGAATTGATCGCTAAAAAAGAAAATTGTCAGGCGCTGGTAACCGGCGAAAGCTTGGGCCAAGTCAGTTCCCAGACATTGCCGAATATTAAAGTTATTGAGGAGGCTGTTAGAACTCCGGTTTTAAGGCCTTTAATAGGAATAGATAAAGGAGAAATTATAGAATTGGCTAAGAAAATAGGAAGTTTTAAAATTTCAATAAGGCCCCAAGAAGATTGTTGTATTTTATTTACTCCTAGACATCCAACAGCGGAGGGGAAAATAGAAAAAATAAAATCTCTAGAAAAAGAACTAAATACAGAAAAAATAATTCGGCAGATCATAAAGGAGGCCGAAGTTAAAACATATTAATACTTATTGCCTCCCTCTTGGCTCTTGACAGAGATTCTCCGTTTTGTTACATAGGATATACCCCCTTATGGGGGGTATATAGAATTAAGACGTTCAATAAATATGAAAAAATCAATTAAAAAACAACTTTTAAACCGGATGAATTATATTTCCGGGCATTTAGAGGGAATTAAAAAAATGGTGAAAGACGATAAATACTGCATTGATATAATTATGCAGAACGAAGCGGTGTTAGCGGCGATTAGGAAAATAAATGAAATGATTTTAGAAAACCATTTAAATACCTGCGTTACCCAGGCGATTAAAGAGAGGAGCGAAAGAGAAAGGAAAAAGAAATTTAAAGAGCTTTTGAAAATTTATAAAAACTCTAATAAATAAAAAAACAATATGGCAAAAACAACAAAAGAACATATATATTTTGTTAAAGGAATGCACTGCGCTTCCTGTGAAATTCTGATTGAAAAAGAATTATTAACTTTGCCCGGAGTGAAATCCGTTGACGCCTCGGTTAATAAGGGAGAAATCTTGATTGAGTATGAAGGAGAGAGGCCAGCCGTTGAAAAATTAAACAGAATATTTAAGGAAAATAATTACACTTTTTCTGAAAAGCCGATTACCGCAAGAAACAATTCCGAGAAGAACGGTCTGTCAGTAATTCTTGGAACCTCCGCGTTGCTTATTATTGGCTTTATTATTCTAAATAAATTCGGATTATCGGGATTGGTGAGTGTCAACTCCAAATCCTCTCTGCCAATGTTTTTCATTCTAGGTATTCTGGCAGGAATTTCCACTTGCGCCGCGTTAGTAGGGGGATTAGTTCTCTCAATGTCAAAACAGTGGCTCCAGATTTATTCTGACAGCGACTCCTTTTTTCAAAAACTTCAACCCCATTTGATGTTTAATTCGGGAAGACTTCTTTCTTACACATTTTTTGGAGCAGTTCTTGGAGTGGTCGGTCAGAGGTTGCAAATATCTCTAAGGTTTACTTCTATTTTGGTCGTTGCGGTGTCGGTGATGATGGTTTTTCTTGCTTTTCAAATGCTGGGCGTTAAAGCATTCCGCAGATTTCAACTCACTCTTCCTAAATTTATAACAAGGTATATTGCCAAGGATTCTAATTTCCATGGTTATTATATGCCGTTTTTAATGGGCACTCTGACTTTTCTCCTACCCTGCGGTTTTACGATAACAGCCCAAGGACTTGCTTTAATTTCAGGGAGCGCCCTGCAGGGAAGTTTGATTATGCTTTCTTTCGCCCTGGGAACATTACCGGCACTTTTATTTGTTGGTATTTCCAGCGTTAAATTTTCCCAAAAACCCCACTTGTCTTATAAATTTCTAAAAGTAGCGGGGGTATTAATTTTGTTTTTTGCCCTTTTTAACATCAATTCCCAATTAAATGTTTTAGGATTGCCTAGTTTTAGCAACCTCGGTTACAGATCTCAACCTATAACAACAACTCAAGCAAAAAAAGAGGGTCTGCCACCAATAGTAAACGGCAAACAGATTATTAAAATGGACGCCTCTTCGTCCGGGTATAAACCAAACTATTTTAAGGTAAAAGTTGGGATTCCAGTGAGATGGGAGATTACGGATAAGGGGACAAGCGGCTGCACTAACGCCGTTATCTCCCGCAGTTTATTTGACGGAGAAATCAGCTTAACGCCAGGCAAAACGAGCATTAAAGAGTTTACACCGGCAAAAACAGGTAAATATAAATTCAGCTGTTGGATGGGAATGGTTTCGGGAGTTATTGAAGTGGTAGATGAAAATAACAACGGAGCAAGTGCCGCGTCCGCGTCTGATAATAACAACGATGTAATACCTTCTGGTTCAACCGGTTGCGGTTGCGGAGGAGGCAGCGGTAGCGGAAGCCGCTGTAGTATAAGATAAATTATGGAAAAAATAGTCCTAAAAATTTCAGGTATGGACTGCGCCTCGTGCGCGGCCGTTATTGAAAAAACGCTTAAAAAAGAAGCGGGAATCAAATCCGCTAATGTTAATTTTGCTTCGGAGAAACTTTATTTAGAATTTGATTCTGTTGAAATAAGCATTGCCAGAATTCAAAAAATAATAGAGAAGCTGGGATACAAAGCAACAGAAGAAACTACCGAGGAAGAAATGCACGACCATCACAAAGAGGCGAAAGCGCAAGAGGCCCAAAAATTAAAAAAGCGATTTTCTTTTGCGCTAATTTTCAGTCTGCCCATTATTTATATGGTAATGGGTGAAATGATCCCGCCGCTCGCGAGCGGCGGGATGCCAATGATTTTTGAAAATTATGGGACCATTATCCAGTTTGTTTTAGCGACGGCTGTTATTGTTTCTTGTCTTAATATTTGGACATCTGGTTCTAAAAATTTACTGCGGCTGGCTCCCAATATGGATTCTCTTATTTTTATCGGCACAGCTGTTGCTTATTTTTATAGTTTAACTGTTTCCGTTTTGATATTTTTGGGCGCAAAAATTGAAGCACATTTTTATTATGAAAGCGCGGTTTTAATTTTAGTTTTTATTTCTTTAGGCAAATACCTTGAGGCGATAACCAAAGGAAAAACAAGCGAAGCTATTAAAAAATTAATCGGGCTTCAGCCCAAAGAAGCGACGATTATAAAAAACAATGAAGAAACAAAAATTCTTATTTCCGAAGTAAAAGTCGGGGATATTATTTTGGTCAAGCCCGGTGAGAAAATCCCAGTAGACGGAATTGTTATTGATGGTTATTCGGGTGTTGATGAAAAAGCGATAACCGGAGAAAGCATCCCTGTTGAGAAGAAAAAAGGCGACGAAGTGATTGGAGCGACAATTAATAAAACCGGCGTTTTAAAATTCAAGGCCACGCGAGTTGGGAAAGACACAATGTTAGCTCAGATTATTAAGATTGTTGAGGAAGCGATGGGATCAAAAGCCCCTATTCAATTATTGGCTGACAAAGTTTCCCTTTATTTTGTTCCGACCGTAATCGGAATTGCTGTTTTGTCATTAATAGTTTGGTTGCTATTAGGACAACCATTCTCTTTTGCCGTGACAATTTTTGTGGCGGTTTTAATTATCGCCTGCCCTTGCGCTTTAGGGTTGGCGACTCCGACGGCGGTAATGATGGGGACGGGATTAGCCGCCCAAAACGGTATTCTGATTAAAAGTGGAAAAGCTTTAGAAATTGCCAAAGCCGTTAATATAGTGATCTTTGATAAAACTGGAACTTTAACCAAAGGAGAGCCAAGCGTAACAGACGTGATAAAAATCCGAGAAGATATTGATGAAAGATTAATTTTACAACTCGCTGGTTCTATTGAAAAAAATTCCGAACACCCTTTAGCTCAAGCTATCGTTGCTAGAGCAAAATCGGAGAAGCTTGAATTGTTTGAAGTAGCGTACTTTGAAGCTCTTCCCGGCAGGGGAGTAAAAGCTAAATGTCAGGATAAGATAATTTTGTTAGGAACACGAAAGTTAATAAACGAAAACCAATTGGATGCTGCGTCAGTAGAAAGAAAAATGCAGGAATTGGAAGATCAAGGGAAGACCGTAATGATTTTGGCGGTTGATAACAAAATAATAGGATTAATCGCGGTAGCTGATACTCTTAAAGAATATTCTAAGGAAGCTGTTAACATACTTCATAAACTAGGCAAGAAGGTCGCGATTCTGACGGGAGATAATCAGAGAGTGGGCAACTCCATCGCTCAACAAGTGGGAGTGGATAGGGTGTTAGCCGAGGTTCTTCCGCAAGAAAAATCGGCCGAGGTTGAAAAACTGCAGAAAGAAGGCAATGTTGTGGCTATGGTTGGCGACGGCATTAATGACGCTCCGGCTTTAGCTCAAGCGGATTTGGGAATTGCCTTGGGATCTGGCACCGACGTTGCCATGGAAACAGGGGAAATAGTCTTAATTAAAGACGACCTCCGCGATGTTGCGAAAGCTATTGGTCTATCTAAATACACTCTGCAGAAAATAAAACAAAATCTATTCTGGGCATTCTTCTATAATGTGGTGGGAATTCCGGTGGCCGCAGGAGTTTTATATCCTCTAACTGGATGGCTTTTAAATCCCGCGGTTGCGGCTTTGGCGATGGCTTTTTCTTCAGTGAGCGTAGTGACAAATTCTCTCTTGATGAAACGATACGAAGTAAAATCATAATTTTACAATAAAAAAGGGATTCTCGGTCCTTTTTTGTTTTTCTAAATTGTATTAGAATATCAATATGAGAAAATTTTTCTGGTTATTTACGGCATTTATTATTTTTAGCTTTTTTATAAAAGCTGATTTTAGCTTTGCCCAACAAAAGCCAGTGGAAATCAATTTTTTCTACAGCACCCTTTGTCCGTACTGCGCCAAAGAAAAAGAGTTTCTGAAAGAATTGAAAACCAAATATCCCGAGATTGAAATAAAAGAGTACGAGGTTATAAATAATCAGGAAAACCAAGAAATTCTGAAAGATTTTTATGAAAAGTATCAGGTGCCGGATCAAGAAAAAGGATATGTGCCGGTAACCTTTACACCAAATAAATATTTTGTCGGTTTTAACGAACAAACCGCCAAAGATATTGAGAACTGTTTGGAAACGTGTATTAACGGAGGGAAAGAAACGTCTCAAATAATTAAACTTCCTATTTTGGGAGAGGTAGATCTTTCTAAGGTGTCTTTGCCGGTCTTAACCGTGCTCTTGGGAACTCTGGACGGGTTTAATCCTTGCGCAATGTGGGTTTTGGTGGTGCTGGTATCTTTGTTATTATCGTTAAAATCCCGAAAAAAAATAGCTATAGTGGGAGGAACCTTTATTTTTGCCGAAGGGCTCCTTTATTTCTTGTTTATGACCGCTTGGCTGAATGCTTTTTTGGTGGTGGGATATGTTTCTTTGACAAGAATTCTTATCGGTGTTTTCGGAATTATTTTTGGAATTTGGAGAGTCAAAGATTTTTTTACCTGGAAACCCGGCGTTTGCAAGGTTGTTGACCATTCAAAATCTCAAGAAAAGCTGATTGAAAAAATGAAAAACGTTTTAAAGCCCGCCGCGGTTCCCGCTACGATTTTCGGGGTATTTGCTTTAGCTTTCGGGGTAAATCTGGTGGAGTTTTTCTGCTCGGCCGGTTTTCCGGTGATGTATACCCGAATTTTAACCCTTCAAGGCGTTGGGACGCTCCAGTATTATCTTTATTTGCTATTCTATAATTTCTTTTACATGCTGGATGATTTTATCGTCTTTGGTTTTGCTTTCTTTACTCTTAACCAATTTGGTTTTTCTGATAAATACAATAGATACTCAACTCTAGTTGCCGGAATCTTGATATTAATCTTAGGGGCTCTGTTAATTTTCAAACCCGGAATATTAATGTTTGTTTAGTTGGAATTACTTTACTTTCTAAGAAATCGTACTTAAGATTAAACATAGAACTTAAAAGTCGCTAATGGTTAAAAATAAAAAATTTAAAAATTATGTTTGAGTTAAATAAAAAAATAGCTATTGTTACCGGCGCCAGAAGGGGAATGGGAAAAACCCATGCTCTAATATTAGCCAAAGCCGGAGCAAAAGTAGTGGTTTCTGATATTTCTTTGGAGGATTGTGAAAAAGTAGTAGAAGAAATTAAAAAAGAAGGCGGAGAGGCTTTGGCAATAAAATGCGATGTTTCAAAAAAGAAAGAGGTTGATGAAATGATTGAAAAAACAATTGAAAAATTTGGCAAGGTGGATATCTTGGTAAACAATGCCGGAATTTGCCAGTTTAAACCATTTTTGGAGTTAACCGAGGAAGAATGGGAAAGAACTTTGGATATTAATTTAAAAGGATACTTTTTTTGTGCTCAGGCGGCGGCCCGGGAAATGGCAAAACAAAAATCGGGCGTTATTGTTAATATTGCCTCCGTGGTTATGGGACAAATAGGAATGGGGATGGCGGGCCTCGCCCATTATAGCGCTTCCAAGGGCGGTATCGTGGCTTTAACTAAAACATTAGCTTTGGAGCTAGCGCCGTTAGGAATTAGGGTCAACGCTATTTCTCCCGGCGTGATTGACACGCCGATGGTAGCTTCAGTAAAATTGGATCCAAAAGCAATAGAAGGAATACTTGCCCAGATTCCGCTTCGTAGAATGGGGAGGCCGGAAGAAATTTCCAACACAGTTTTATTTCTGGCATCCGACGAATCTTCTTATATCACCGGTGCCACTATTGTTGTTGACGGAGGATGGTTAGCGGGATAATTTCGCTCGGTAGACTACTCGGGGAGCGCGGCGTCGGCTCAAGCGATATAGGGAGTTATTCTCCGCCGCGCCTATTTCTCGCCAAGTCTCATTCTTCTTATCAGAAAAATAAAATTTTTATGGGCTCGGCTGTAAAGTGTCTCCCTCGGCAATTGTCCTCATTCCTCATATCTGTTCTTCCTAATTGTTATATCATCGGCGCAACTATAGTCGTTGATAGAGGATGGTTAGCGGGATAATTTCGCTCGGTAGACTACTCGGGGAGCGTGACTCGATTAAGGGTTTGGTTAAATTTCTTCAAAGATACACAATAATTTTCCCTAGCGAGGAAAATTTTGTTCAGCTCTCGGTGTTGCCGCTTCTCGCTTCGCGAGAATACCATACCAGCAACACCTACGAGGTGCTTTTGAAGAAATTTAACCTTATTAGATATTCCAAAACTACGGGGTAAAATTTGACAAAAGATAGTTTACTGATTATCTTATGATAAGGTAGCATAAATTTTTCAAAAAGCCGCCGCTGATTTAATGCGGCAGACAAGGTCGGTTTCATTAATTTATTAAATATCTAACTTTTATGACTCAAGCATATTGTGTAAAGTGCAAAGAAAAAAGAGATATGACGAATGAAAAAGAGGTGACATTCAAAGGAAAGGGAGGAAAAGAGAGAAGTGCCTTAAGTGGCATTTGTCCGAAATGCGGAACAAAAATGTTTAGGATTTTAGGTTTAAAGAAGAAATAAATAAAGAGAGAAGGAATTTATATTTTATTTTTTCTAAATTTATTTCTCCGGCGCATTAAAATGCGCCGGAGAAATCTAGTTTATAGTGAATTCTGCTAAAAAAGGAAAAGTTGCGCTGGTTTTTATTGTTTGTCTGATTCTACTAAATATATTCAGCTGGCAAGAAGTTTTTAATCTAGTAGAAAACAAGTATTTAAAAGTTATATTTTTTGATGTCGGTCAGGGAGATGCTATTTTTATTGAAACTCCGCAAAAACATCAAATTTTGATTGACGGAGGGCCGGATTCCGAAATTCTTGAAAAATTAGGAAGAGTACTTCCTTTTTGGGACAGAAAGATTGATTTGGTAATCTTAACCCATCCCGAAAAAGACCATATTTCCGGCTTGATAGAAGTTTTAAAAAGTTATAAAGTAGAATATATTTTATGGACCGGCATTATCAGAGATACTTCGGAATATAAAAAGTGGAAAGAGCTGATTAGGGAAGAAAGAGCAAGAATAATCATTGCGCAGGCGGGACAGAAGATTGTAGCCGGCGAAGCCTTATTTAATATTTTATACCCGTTAGAGAAGCTGGAAGGAGAACAGATTGACAATAGTAATGATACTTCTGTCGTTTCTCGTCTGGTCTTCAATCAAAACTCCCTTCTTTTTACCGGCGATATCTCAAAACAGGCAGAAGAAAAAATTACAGAGCAAAAATTCAGTCTCGCATCCGATGTTTTAAAAGTTAGCCATCACGGTTCAAAATATTCAACTTTTGAAAAATTTCTTGATGCCGTATCTCCAGAGATCGCCGTTATACAGGTTGGAGAAAATAACTATAACCACCCAACCCAAGAAGTTCTTGAAAGATTAAATAAACTTGGAATAGAGATTTTGAGAACAGATAGAAGTGGAGATATAGAATTGATAAGCGACGGTAATAATATTTTTAATAAAAACAATTAACCAAAGTCGAATTGCTAAATAAGAAAACGTGAAAATTTTAATATGATGATGCTTCATCCTAAACAAGAAAAAACAATAGTTTTAATAAAGCCAGACGGCGTGAAAAGAGGTTTGATTGGAGAAATAATTTCTCGGATTGAAAAAAGAGGATTAAAGATAATTTCACTAGAAATGTTTCAAGCGACAAAAGACCAGATAGACAGACATTATCCGAAAAATGAGGCTTGGATAAAGAGAATAGGGGAAAAGACATTAAAAAACTACCGGGATTATAAAATGGATGCCAAAAAAGAGTTAGGGACGGAAAATCCTTTGGAAATTGGAAAACAGGTTAGGCAATGGTTAGTGAATTATATGACCTCCGGTCCAATGGTTAAAATGGTTGTAGAGGGAGTCCATGCGATTAATATGGTGAGGAAAATTGCCGGTACTTCAATGCCGGGGGAAGCGGCAGTCGGAACAATCCGGGGAGATTTCTCGGTTGACGACGCAACCGCAGCCAATCGTGATAAAAGAGCCATCTATAATATTGTTCATGCCTCGGAAGATGAGACAGAAGCGGAGCACGAATTAGGTTTTTGGTTCGCCGCCGAAGATATTTTTGGATACCGAAGAGAATACGAAGAGATATTCTAGAAGAACAAATTTCTTTAAAACAGGAATTGAAAAAGTCAATATTGACGCGTTAGTAAACAAGCAATAAAATAAAAGCAGCCCTGCTCTTTCTAGCTAGCATTCTGGAACAAAACGTTATATTGGGAGTTCAATATCTGTTCAGGCCGTGGCCTGAACGTGAGACACCCACTTTTATTATTTTCCCAAAGAATCTCTGGAAAGAAGTAGGGCATCAAAAAACCCGGAATTTGTTGGTTCGGGTTTTTTGATTACTCGGGAGTGCATTATTACTGGGCCTGCCCGAAAGTTTTAACTTTCGGGGTGCCGGGAATCGCACCCGGTCTACTACCACCCCAAGGTAGCGGACTGCTGTTATCCTACACCCCGTTATTATTTTTTCTTTGCCAGCGCTTTAATACATTTCGTGCATGCTAAAACGCGTTTTCCGTTAGGGAGTCTCATCCATTGAAGGTTGGGGTACTTTCTTCTTTTGACAGTAGGATTAAATTTTCCGCGAAGTTTCTTTAATTTCCAACTCATCGCCGACTTCTTTCCGCAAATTGTGCATTGTTTTGCCATAAATTTTCCTAAGATTAATTTTATTTATATTTTCAATAATATTTACTGTATAAGATTTTTCTTTTTTTTTCAATACCATGGTATATTAGTAATATTATATGCTTGTTACAATTTTTTCTTTAATTGTATTACTTTTCTCAATTATCATTCATGAGATTGCTCATGGGAGCGTAGCTTATTCATTGGGAGACCACACAGCAAAAAACGAAGGCAGATTAACTTTAAATCCATTAAAACATTTAGACCCGTTTGGTTCGGTTATTTTGCCCTTACTTTTATTTATTACCAGAAGTCCAGTGCTTTTTGGTTATGCAAAACCTGTGCCAATTAATCCTTACAATTTTCGCGACCAAAAATGGGGGTCTTTAAAAGTAGCAGCTGCCGGTCCGGCTGCCAACTTTTCGATTGCAATAATTTTCGGGCTTTTAGTTAGATTTTTAAACTTGCCCGAATCGTTTTCTAATTTTTTTATAATTATTACCTTTTATAATATCTTATTAGGATTGTTTAATTTG
>Ga0210057_1007061_pt1 | contig 13763 bp, 8 predicted proteins | sample CryGeyCG2114_010_2_FD_183968 | JGI IMG/M metagenome (GOLD analysis project Ga0210057, IMG submission 183968) | Groundwater microbial communities from aquifer - Crystal Geyser CG10_big_fil_rev_8/21/14_0.10 (SPAdes) (version 2) | ecosystem: Environmental > Aquatic > Deep subsurface > Groundwater ... | reverse complement strand
CCATCCTTTTCTTTTTTACTTGCTTGGGTAAGAATTTTTATATTTTTAGGATTCATTGTTCACCTCCTAAAAATACATAGTTTTTTACTATATAAAACTTGGTCAATTATTAATGTCTTTTACTATAAGTTCATACTTGAACTTGAGTTGCCAAAATTCCTAAAAGGAATTTTTAGCACTCGAATCCTTCAGATTCGAGGGTTGCAGGATTATAAAAACCGGCTGGTGGTTTTTAACTTCGAATCCTGGAGGTTAATGCTCCCGACAGGATTCGAACCTGCGACCTATGGCTTAGAAGGCCATCGCTCTATCCAGGCTGAGCTACAGGAGCATAAAACTAGTTAGAATTCCAGTATATAAAAATTTGCTTATTTGCTTCTCTCTACAAATATTAAAATCATAAAACAATTTTCATAAAATCCTTGGCAATCTCAGAATTCTTAAAAATATCTTTAGCAACTTTCAAAACTGCCTTATCATCACTTTCATGTCTCTGACTTAAATGAATTAAAAATAACTTTTTCGCTTTTGCATTTTTTGCATTATTAGCTGCCTGCTCAACAGTTAAATGAAAATACTCTTTAGCAAGTTCCTCATTACCTAAAAAAGTGGCTTCCGAAATCAACAAATCAGAATCCTTCGCAGCTTTCAAAATATTTTTATTCTGCCGAGTATCCATAACAACTGAAACCTTTCTTCCTTCCTCAATAAAACTTACATCCTTAAAATTAACTTTCTTCCCATCAATCATAACATTTTTTCCTTTCTTCAACTCTCCAATTTTCCGATTATTTCCATCTACAAATTTCGCTAATTTCTTTTTATCAATTCTTACTTTATCTTTTTCAACAAAATTATATGCAAGACAATTCGTATTATGTTCCATTTCAAAGGCTTCAACAAAAAAATCATCACTCTCCAAAATTTTACCCTCCTTAACTTCTTTAATTTTAATATTAATTTTTTCAAGACTCACAAAAAGCCCCAATATTTTTTCCATAAATTTTTTTGTTCCAAAAGGTCCATAAACTTCAAGCGTTTTTCCATAATTATTCATAGCAAGCGTCTGTAAAATTCCCGGTATTCCCAAAACATGATCTCCATGCCAATGGCTAATAAAAAGCCGAGTTAACCTGCAAGGATTTTCTTTTGCAATCCTAAACTGTCTTTGAATTCCTTCTCCACAATCAAAAAGCATACTCTCGTCTTTATATTTCAAAAGAATTCCGGGATGATTCTTCCTAACAGTCGGCACAGCACTCCCAGTTCCCAAAAAAACAATTTCAATTTTTTCCGTCATAATTTACAAAAGAATAAACAAGTTATAAACTTAGTGATTAAATTATTAGAAAGCTAACGCTACATCTTATGACACCCAGAAATCCGGTGTCCATGAAAATCAAAAAAACTGGACTACTTTGAACCTTCTTTTAAAGCAGTTGAAGCAGGTGAGATAAATACAATTGTATCTCCTCTCAAAAAAGTTAAGCCTATATTCCTCTTAACTTCGTTGTTCTGCATTTCTTTGGCATTGTCAAGAACAATGTTGATGTGGATATCAAATGCAAGCAATGTGCCTACAAGCTGTTTATCACTTTTCAACTGCACCAAAATTTCTTTTCCTTTTGATTGGTTCAAAAGGTCAAGAGGTCTTTCAATTCCGTTAACCATTATATTTTTTTCACAACTAACTTTTTAAATCTTTGCCAAAAAAATAACAAATCAAGAAATAAAATTTCAAAAGGAAACTTTATAAACTAACTTTAAGAAGATAAAATATGGCTGTGAAGAAAAGGAAGAAGAAAAGAAGTCTTGGTAGAAAAATTACCGGCGGAAAATACAAAAAACCGAAGAAGAAAAAGAAATATGAATTAGAAAGAGAACCAAGAGTTGTAAAACTAAAAGAAACAAAAAGGAAAAAATTAAACTTGCGTGGAGGAAATGAAAAAACAGTTTTACTTGGTGCAAACACAATAAATTTAATTGACAAAAAAACAAAAAAGTCAAAAGTTGTTAAAATATTAAATGTTATTGAAACCCCTTCAAATCGTTTCTTAGCAAGACAAAACATCCTAACAAAAGGTTCTATAATTGAAACTGAAGCAGGAAAGGTAAAAATAACAAATCGCCCATCACAAGAAGGTTCTGTCCAAGGCGTATTAGTTGAATAATTAATTCTAAAAACACGGAACAAAAACTTTTAAAAAGCTTTCTACACTAATTTTATAAACCTTACTATAAAATATGGCAAATGTTCAAAGATGTCCTGAATGCAATAGCGTAAATTTAAATTACGACGAAGAGAAAGGAGAAGTTGTTTGTAACGACTGTGGACTAATTCTCGAAGAGAAAATGGTAGATACTGGAATAGATATGTCTGGAAAATTTGATAAATCAGAAAAAAAGGGACGAGGCGGAGCACCAATTTCTATGCAAAAGTTTGACAAAGGATTAACAACAAATGTAGGAGAAATTTCAGATATTTATAGATTAGAAACAAAACAAACTCGTAAATTCCTAAGATTAAAAAAATGGCAAGAGAGAGTTTCAACAAGTATTGAAAGAAATTTAAGATTAGCAATGGCTGAATTGAGGAGAGTTTCTTCTTACCTAAATCTTCCTTCAGTAGTTGGAGACGAAGCAGCAAGATTATACAATTATGTTCTCCAAAGAGGATTTGTCCGTGGGAGAAGCATGGAATCAGTTATAGCTGCATGTATCTATGCCGCCTGTCGTTCATACAACATTCCTAGAACTCTAGATGAAATAGCTCACGCATCAGACATTGAAAGAAAGGAAATCGGAAGAACTTACAGATTCATAATAAGACGAGTAACAATAAAAATAAATCCAAGTTCACCAAATGACTATATTTCAAGATTTTCAAGCATCTTAAAACTCTCACCAAAAACTCAACAGCATGCTCTAAAAATTCTAAAAAAAGCAAGTGATGAAGAACTAACCTCTGGAAGAGGTCCTGCAGGAATTGCAGCTGCTGCACTTTACGTCGCTGCGCTCCTCAACGACGAGAAAAAAACACAAAGAGAAGTCGCAGACGTTGCAGGAATAACAGAGGTAACAATAAGAAACAGATATAAAGAACTAATAGAAAAATTAGGTCTTGAAGAAAAAATGAAAATCCAAGAAGTTGAAAAAAAAGGAAAGGGTAAAGTAAAAAAATAAATTTCTAAAAAATTTTGATAATTAAATTCTCACCAAAGTTTTCTTCAATTCAATTTTCTTCGCAACTCCCACTAACATCTAATTTTCCTAATCACAAAATTCAATCAAGTCTAAAAGCAAAAGAAAAAATCTCTCTACCATCTGCTTTGCCAAAAGGAGATTTTCTTAAATTATTAACGATAACATATTTATTATCTGATTTTTGAGTAAAATATTGCTGAGAAAGATAAGCCCTTTCTTCTTTTAATAAATCGCTAAAATCAACATGCCTTTCACCTAAATTTTCTTCCTGACGTTCAGTCATTTTTTTCGCAGTTTCATAATTATCAAATAAATCTGTTTTCCTCGTAGCTGACAAACTTTCAACCACATGTTCATTTTCCCCGATTGAAAGATTTATTTTCAAATAATCAGTTAAATTAACTTCTCCATAATTCCCAGTCCCATTCATTTCTTTGATTTCCAAATCACTTTTTAGTTTTCTAAAATCAGGTTTAATAAAAATTCCATCAATAGTTAATCCACCTTCCTCTGTTTCAAATTCTTCCCAACCACAATTAGCATCAAAGTTAGCATGAGTCCCATAAAGAATTTGTTTTTTAATCTCTTTCTTAGAGGGAACTTCAACAAGCTTCCTCCCTTCTTTTTTTCTTGTAACATCTAAATAAAAAGGAACATTTCTTCCCGAAGCAATATCTCCTTGCAAATAAACATTTTCTTTAGGAACAAAAAAATACCCTCCTTGCAAATTAGCTTCCTCAACAGCATAATCTAATGCTCTCTGAAAATCATCCCGATAACCTTTTTCAATTTCAGCTAACTTTCTAACATCATCAAAATCAGAATCAAAATCCATTGAAACAGCATTTCTACTAGTTACCAAAGGTAAACCTAAAGCTCCGAGTGTTCCTTTAACTGCCCTTTCTAAAAATCCTCGTCTTGATATGTTTTCCATCTTAATATTATTACTATTACTTAGTTACAACAAGTATATAAAGTTTTCGTTAAAGAATTTCAATGAAGGAATCCTTGAGGGTCAACAGGTTCTAAGTCAAAAAAGTTCTGATAATCCAAAGCACTACCTTTTCTAATTTCAAAATGCACATGCGGTCCGGTGGACCTTCCTTCACTACCTATCATCCCAATTACATCTCCCGAACTAACCATATTACCTACCTCAACCATATTCTTAGAATTATGTGCATAAGCAGTTGTAAGTCCATCATCTTGTTTTATTACAATTATATTACCATAACCATTCCCTGTACCAGAATAAACAACTTCTCCATCTCCAAATGCTTTTATTTTTGAACCATAAGGCGCAGCAATATCTATCCCAGAATGAAGCTTATCTCTTCTAGTCATAGGATCTTTTCTATATCCAAATCTGCTACTAATCCGAACATTCACATCCTCTTCAAAAAGCCTATTAATCGTAAAATCAGGTTTAACAGGCTCTTCAATATTTTTGCTTACTTGCTCAGCCCCTACAACTTCTTCGGGAATATCTAAAATTATTTTTTTAACAGAAGAGACGGGATAACTAATAACTTCTTTAGCTCTTGATAACAAAGTTGACCTATCTCCATCAACGCTCGTCCCTGAAACTCCCCCAATAATTTCCTCATCACCTACAACATAGTTCCCAGAATTAAAATCATAAGGCTGAATTGAAGAATCAACATCCAATGCAGGAAGTCCATTTAATTTAACCTTTTCTAAAAAAGGCAATTTCTTCAAACTTCCACCATCAAAATTTCTTGCTTCATTTCCTAATCTTAAATAAGAATCTCCATTTTTACGAGCCCAAGGATTAACTGTAATCTTATTACTATCAAGAGTTAAATAAGCCCCATCTCCGTCTAAATAAATTTCCCCATTCCCATAACTTACAGGAGAATCAAAATTTAATTTCATATTTCCATACGCCTGATAATAATTGTCTTTAATATATAAAGCACTTTTAGAGTAATCAAAATTAGCATCATTTCCAAAATTGCCTCTCAAAAAAACATCCTCATTTCTCGTCGTAACCAAAACTTTATTTAAAGTAATCTCAGAGTTTCTTGGAATATATCCTTCAGGATTAGCTGAATCAAAAATTAATTTTCCATTACTAGCAACTGTTCCATCTGGAAGTGTAAGTTTTTTCCCTTCAAGAATATCGTATTCCACATTTCCTAATTCACTATCTTTAATATTTCCCTTGCCATCAAATGACGGGAGCTTTGCTAAGTTAGCTTCCCCATCAACGCTAACTTTAGTTGTGGGCGGAGAAAAAGGCCCTGTTACATATTCAACATGAGAATTCGCCGGAGCTTTAACCTTAAGTCCATTAAAATTATAACTTCCTCCTTTTTCATTTGTCGAAAAACTTGCTCCAACAATTGTCCCATCACTTCTCATTTCAATATACGATTCTCCATTTTCACTCGAAGCAATATTTTCAAATTTATCATCGCCAATTGTTAAACTCCCGCCCTCTTCTGTAAAATCAATCCTAGAAATTCCACCTTCTTTACTAAAAGAAATCCCTTGCGCTTTAATGCTTCCCTCTCCTAAATCTTTATTAACAAGGTTTGAAATATCTAAATCATCTCCACCTTCAATTATAACTCCATCAGCAGATATTGTATTTCCTTCCCCATCAATTTTCATCTCTCCTCCTTCCTCAAAAACCATTTTGCCAGAATCAATTAATGGTTGAACTTGATTATACAAACCAATAATTTGCTCTGCTTCCGGACTTATTTCAGCAACTACTTTTAATAATTGCCCCTTGATTTGCCCTTTCACAAATCCCCCTACACAAGTTAAACCGCTAGATTGAGCACATAAAATTAAATTAATCGCTTGCTGTGTTCCTGAAGGCATTCCTAAAAAATTCAAACCCTGATTTGTAATTACTCCAACAATTGGATTACTCTGCGCAGAAACATAGCTAAAACTAAAAACAGAAACTAAAAAAATTCCTAAGACAATTAACGCTAAAAATTTCATAACTTTTTTATTTTCTCCTAATAACATTATCCATACCTCCTTAATCTATGTGCAAAAGAAAAAACTTCAACACTCGTGTTTTTAGGTTCTTCCATTAAAATATTATAAAGTATAACAAAACTATCATCGTCTTCATAATATTCCTCATTCAAAAGTTGCGCATTATAATCAGTTGCTAATTTAGAATTTGTAGTTAAATCAATTACATTATCTTCAATATTTTGAACACTGCTAATCTTAGAAGCAAGAGCATACTCTAAATAAAAATTAGTGTCATAATAAGAATCAAAATCTCGTAGCTCATAAACACTTCCCTCTCCCTCACCAGTTGAAATCTTAACAGGAAAAACAACGTTAACTGAAACAATTCCTTCTTTAATAACAACTTCAGAATCAAAACGCGAAAAGTCAGGATCAACACTAACACCTTCAAAATCAACAGCTCCATCAACATAACTTTCTGAATCAAAGCAAGAAGAAAACTCTGACGCAAGCCCATAAGAAATCTCATCTTTTAAATCCTGTAAAGACGGAACAATTAATTTCCTATCATAATAAAAAGGAATATTTCTAATTAAATCATAATCTACATTTTCACCATCAACTTCGTTAGAATCATAATAGGCAGAATTTGAAGGCGCAAAATAATAACCTCCCTGCAAAGAGTTTATTTCAATAACCCTTTTCAAAGATTCATCAATACAATTCTGCACAGCATCCTTAACATTTTGAACTTTCGGAGGATAACTTGCTTCTTTACTAAATATATTCTTAAAAAAATCCGTGCCTCCGTTAATAACAATCACAAATACAACTCCTGCAACAATTAAAATTCCAAGGATTATAAAAATCGTAACCTGTCCTTTTCTGCTATTCATTCCTCTTCCTTCCTCTTTTTAACAGCATAAAAAATGCAAGAAACTAAACATTATAAATTTATATGATGATTAATTATTTTAACAATAATAAAAAATAAGCTAAATTATTCCTAACTTCAATTTTCCTTCAACCTAATATCTAACATCAAGTTTTCCTCACCAATCTTTAATATCTAATTTTCTTCCATCCACTTTCTCACATTCAATTTTCCTAACATTTTGATTTACATCTGGGGCGGGCGGCTGGGAAGTTGTGGTGGGCGAGAAAAATTTATCAACTAAAAACCAAGAAACAATACACTTAAAAATAAACACATCCCCATAATTACAAGCGGGGATGCCGGAGTGGTCAAACGGGGCAGACTCAAGGGCTGTTACTAAATTTTATTTAGTATGTTGAGCAATCTGTTAGCTTAGTGCTTACGAAGGTTCGAATCCTTCTCCTCGCATTTCATATTTTTAAGAGAAGGTTGGTTGCAGGAACTCTTAGAAACCCGCTGGTGGTTTGTAAAATCCTTCTCCTCGCATTTTAATATCGAGCGTAGCGAGATATTATAATTCCGAGAAGCGATTAGTTATTCATTAAAACAATTAGTTCGAATCACTTGAGCACATACTTGTGCGAGAGTTGCCAAAATTTCGTTAGAAATTTTTAGCACTTCTCCTCGCATAAAAAAATAAAGAAAAATAAAATAATTCCCCCTAGCCAAATTTTAATATTAAGTTTTCCTAACGTTTACTTAGGGCGGTAGGGCGGGGACGTTGGACTTTCCCCTTCTCCTCGCATAAATAATAAGTTAAACTAAGATAAAAGTTCTAAATATTGTTACCTCTAAAAAATAAGTACACAACAAAAAGTTTAAAAATGAAAAAGGTATGAAAAATAAATGAAAAATATTAGTAAAAAAATTTTAGAAGGAATATGTCTCACTACATTAGCTTTATCAACATCGAATTGTGCTCCTGTAGCAGTTGGAACAAGTCCTGCAGTATATGAAGGCGCCAAATATGCTGGAGAAGAGTGGAACAGAGATTTTCCAGAAGGACAAATCCATGAATACAACGTAGAAGAATTAAATCAAGAAAGAGTTAGATATAAATTACAAAGCTTCAGTGCATATGGAAACGAATTTTATGCTGAAGACATAAATCCAACTTCAAACGAAGAATTACCAATAGCCATCTATTTTGCAAACGATGTAAAAAGGGAAATTAATTTAGAAGATGAATCAATACAATTAACACCTAATACAATTTATGTTCCGATAAAAACAAAACTTCCGAATGGAAATAACGCTAAATCAATAACATTAGAAACATCTGGAAAATATGGAAAAAGGGCTATAAAAAATAATTATGATGCCAATAATAAAAGCTTGTCTACAAGAGTAACAAGAGAAAGCGATTTTGTATTTAGCATTGAAACAATAACAATTCCAATGAAAGATACAATGGAAGAATATTTTGCAATCAAAGTTGAAAGCAACAAAGAATGTAATAACGATTATCTTAACTTTTACCTTATTCCAACAAAAAACGCGAAATTAGAAATTGAAGAATCAACTGGAAAAATTACAATTTTAAATGATGGCAATATTTACAGGGCAAAAAAATCCGATGTAAAAATTATTGAGGAAAATAGAAATAAAAATGGAAATCCGACTAGAGCGATAGGCATTAATTAATTCTTAAGCTAAAACTGCAGCTTGTGCTCCAGAAGGCACCTTCAAAACACCTTCAGCATTTTTTAATAACAAATACCGCTCCCTTATTTCTTCTACATAATTATCTTGATCAGGATACTTAGAATTACATCCCCAACCATTATAAGCTCTTATTGCAAGTTCATCTCTAGAATAATAATTATCCACATTACATCCAGTGAAATGATACAAACAAATATTACCTTGACAATTAGAAAAAGGTTCACGAGTAAATTGTTTAAAGGGATTCTTACATTCATCCACATCTTGACAAGACAAAGTAAATAAGTTTTTCTTTTCTAATAAATGTTCAACCCCTTTTTCAATAGCAATTTTTGGATCATTCCAGCCTTGGACAACTGTGCCACATTTAGAATCTCCACAAAGTTGCATCAAACCTCCGTAACCTTCAGAATTCACTCTCAAATTTCTACAACTACTTTCCTGCATCATCAAAGATAAAATTAGTAAAGGGTCTACATCATTTTCCATTGCAACAAAATTAATATAAGTTGAATATTCATTACATTTATTTCCACAAGCACATCGACGATTAACTAAAGAATTATCTCGAGCATAAAAAATCGCCTTAAACGTATTAACATTTCCAGGAGTTAAATCATAAGTTATACTATCTTCACTTCCACTTCCACTCTCCTCACCTTCTTCCTCTTCACTTCCACTCTCCTCACCTTCTTCCTCTTCACTTCCACTCTCCTCACCTTCTTCCTCTTCACTTCCACTCTCCTCACCACTACCTCCTCTCTTATCAACCTCAATCGTCTTCTTTTCAGGCCATGGCGCTTTTCTAGCTAACTCATCATAAGCCCATGCCTTATCAAAAAATAATCTAGCATAATCTGTTCCAAGCAAAGTATTCTGTTTTTCTATTTCCTGTAACATTGCCAAAGCAACTCTCGCACTAGCTTCAGCTTCGGCAAATTGGCTATCTCCGACAGGAGTATCTCTTATTTTCTCAATTGTACTTTCAACCTCACTAAAAACACCCTCTTGATTTCCAATAATTCCTTCTCCCGAAAGTTGTTTAGCAATAGCATCTAATTCTTCTTTTGTCTTATTTTTTATTCCAATATTTTCCGGAGTTATGGAATTATCCACGCTTTCCAAATCTAACCAGCAACCTATTTTCTGGTCATCACAATATCCCATCTTAACCCAGCGTGTATTATCAACCGCGCTTCCAGGATTATCGCTCGAACAAATTCTTATAACTCCTCTTTCATAAATTTGCGGAAGCGCTGCATCTTCTACTCCTGCCTGCAAATTAGGATTAACAAGTCCTAATGCCGACGCTGTTCCTGCAACGCAAGCTGTCTCTGTTTTAATGTCCTGCTCTGTCAACTGATTCTGAACATATTTATCCCTGACATAATTTATCGCAAAACTCGTGCTAACCTGCTTAAACCCGCATTTCTCCTGCCCATTAATTCTAACGCATAATTGCTTAAACCCTGCCGGAGCTGTAAAGTCCTTTGCTTCAGAAACATACTCTCCTCTATTAACATAACCAGTATCAACCTGAACAATGCCAGTAGACTGGACAAACGAACTTCCCGTCGGCTCTTTCATATAAACACTATAATAAATTCCCTGATCTTGTCCTGCAAAAATATGATAAAACACTTTATACTGGCTAGTGCTCGGCGTTGTTGCCGTCGTTAAAGGAATCTCGTCAAACCACGCACTAAATTGATAAGGAGAATCTGGCTCTATAAGTGTCTTAAAATCATTAGCAAATCTTACTGAAACAAACGCCTTACAAATCGGAGTGCCTACTTCTTGAGTCGAACGAACTCTAAATGCCTTCAAAGCATTAACTGCATACTGGTCCTTAAAATAATCTATAGAACCTTGAGTATTTTGCCAAGCAGCTGCAACATTTGAATACTCTCCTCCGCCTCTCGCTCCACTACCGCTCAAACTTTCCAAAAGTTTAGGAATAATAACATTTATCGCAGGACTTATCTGTCTCCAGAAAAACTCGCACTTGTAAATCGCAGTTATCTCATCACAAATTCCGACATACCTTCCAGTCTCAACACTTTCCTGCAAACAATCCCTAGATGCTTCCAAGATTGAAACAAAATTCTCCACACCTGCATTAACTCCTGTAACACAAATCGGAACTGCAATTCCTTCTTTTGCATTCGGCAAACACATAAAAATGCTTCCAACAATTCCTGTCTGAATAACATCATCAACCTGATACTTCCCCCCCAAATCGCATCGCGAAGGCGGACAAATAAACGGATCGCAAACATTAAACATCAACTGACAATCTTTAACAGACATAAAATCAGTGCACTGCGTTCCAGAAATTGCAACAGCAGGACTGCCAACTTTCATTCTCCTTCCCAAGATATTTACAAAAGTAACTCCTGACTTATATCCCCTACCTGCATCTTCCAAAGCTTTTACTGCTTTAGAAACAAGGCCAGTAGTAGTTTGAGAAGGCAAACCAGGGAATTGATCCAAGGGTTGTCCTGTATTCAAATTAAACTGCTGGCAAATATCGTCGCCAAAACCAGAATCAAATTCCGGCCGCCCATTGCTTCCAATATTGCAAAGCCAAAAACTAGAAACTCTCCCACTATCCTCGAAAGTCGCCACATTATTAAAAACAGGCAAAGTAGGTTTAGTCGCTGCATACCAACCATTAGCAACATCAAACGGCACCATCGCAGGCATGCCCTTATACTCTCCACTTTCATAATACCGAACCTCCGGCGTCACCTGATAACTATTACTATAACTTCCAACAGAATATTTCCTAAACTCGCCGAACATAGTTTTTATTTCTTTTTCAGAAAGAGGACTATTGAAATTTAAAACATTTCCATCTTTATCATAAACATTTTCAACATAATAAACATCTCCTGTTCCAGTAGGTTTAAGTTTCAAAATATATTCAGTACTACCAATAATCACTGGCTTAATATTTTGCCCATTCTGAATTTGTCCAAATTGCCCCTGATTAATAGCCCCATCATAATAACCACTTACAGCTCTTCTATTTGTATTAACTACTTCAACCTCTCCAAGTCCAATAATTCCAGCATTTTTCAACTGACTCGCATAACTTTCTCTATCACTAAACGCTTGAACATCTGTCTGCACAACACTTAAACTATTATACAATTCTTTATTCGCAATTTCCTTCAATCTATCACTTCCAGAATTTAACAATCTCATATTCAAATCAAACTCTCTTAAATCTTCCCGCGTCATAACTTTATTTTCAGAATCTAATTTGTTAACTAAATCTCCAACTTTAATTGTTTCTTCTCCATTTTCCCCGCCAAGAATTTTATCACTTGAATCCCTATACTTTCCTTTTATCGTCGCCAAATATTCATCATAAGCTTTTTGGCTATCAATGCTTTTTCCTCCAAAAATTCCTCCATTATCTGTTGAAAATTTTTCATCAATTGCCTTATTTTCCTGATTTTGCTGTTTTATTATATCTGTAACTTCCTTAACATCTCTTTCAATATCTGAAGAATGTTTTATCAAACACTTGTTAATGCTTTCAGAACTCTTAGCAGATTCTTCAGCGCAAAAATCATTCCAACCATTTTCTCCTTTCATCACAACTTCTCTTGCAATCGCTCCTCCACCTAAACCTGAAAGTAAATTCTTAACTTGTAAAACTGCCGACGTCGTAAAACACGCTGCCTTTCCAGCTCTAACAATCTTATCTAAATTCTCATTAATATTTTTCCACTTCGCAATTGACTCATTCAACTGCCTAATTCTTTCAAGCGACCTTTCAGGAGAAAGTTGAATAGCTCTCTGCTCAATTCCTACTGCATAACTAATATTTGCAACACCATCAAGATACCTGACTTCTGGCTCAACTCTTAATCTCGCCAACTGCTCTGTTTTAATCTGGCGCACAAAAATTTTATTCCCGCAAACAACACTACTCTCGCCAATCCTAATAGTTTCTGTCTGCTTTACCCGATTTTCCCCACAACTTCCTTCAGCAGTTAAACTATTATCATTATAATCTTTCAAAATAACCAAACTATTTCCAGAAACTATAATCGTCTCCCCTTTTCTCGATAAACTCTTAACTTCCCCATCATTAACTAAAACATCAACGCCAACTTTTGAAGAATCAACACCCTCAATTCTTTCAAGCCTTATGTTATGCTCAAAACCATCAATACTAATTGAATGAATAGCATCGTTATAATTATAAACATCTGCAATTGAAGAGCCAAAATTCAAACCATATTTTTCAGCAAGTTGCGCAAATTCTTTTTCAGTTGCAAATTGCCCTCGCGACTTCGCAAGTTCTATAGCTTTTTTAACAGCTGCCTCGCCATAAACATCTAAATTATTTCCCACATCTAATTTATTACTCAAACTATTTGGAAATTTCTCCTCACCATAATCCTTTTCCAAATTTCTATAACTATCAACGCTTGCCTTGAAATATTTCTCAAACTCAGCACTTTGTGTTACAAAATCTTCCTGCCCAGCATACTCAACAAAACTAACTTCTTTACCGTTATCTCCTCCAACTTTTACAACCAAATAATTTTCATAAACAACCACAACACCTATTCCATCGCCAAAATTAACTTCCGTTTTAGAATTTTCAACATCTCCACTTGAAGCAACCAATCCAATAAAATCATTAACCTTCCTCTGAACACTTGCCAAAGTTTTATCTGGACTTCCTAAATCAACTAAAACAACAAAATTTCTATTATTTGCCCCATTCTGTTGTTTATAATTCTCCCTGCCAGCTCCCGCTAAATAAACATTTTCAAATATTTTATCGCCGACATTTTGCGTATGTGTGCTGCTTTCATATTCTAAAACAACTGGTTTATTTTTTATCTCTAAACTAAATTGAGAATTTTGCGGACAATTTATTGTAACGCTTCCTGTTCCAAAACCGTTATTAATAACATTTGAAACAACGCACTCTTCCCCAAACTTGCTCCCTTTATAGACGTTAAATTCA
>Ga0210057_1007060_pt1 | contig 13764 bp, 18 predicted proteins | sample CryGeyCG2114_010_2_FD_183968 | JGI IMG/M metagenome (GOLD analysis project Ga0210057, IMG submission 183968) | Groundwater microbial communities from aquifer - Crystal Geyser CG10_big_fil_rev_8/21/14_0.10 (SPAdes) (version 2) | ecosystem: Environmental > Aquatic > Deep subsurface > Groundwater ... | reverse complement strand
TGAGCTATCTCTTTTAGCTTCACTTGCGCAAGGATCGTTAGCATCTGCTCATAAAAAACTCGGGAGATAAATATATGTTTGGAATTCTTTCATACGGATATTATATTCCTCGTTTTCGGATAAAAACTGAAGATATTGCCTCAGTTTGGGGAAAAAATTCCACTGATATTATTCATTCATTGGCAGTTAAAGAAAAATCAGTAGCTGGAATCGATGAAGACTCATTAACAATGGCATATGAGTCATCTTCTATGGCTTTAAAAAGCAGCAAAGTGAAAAAAAAAAATATAAAAACAGTTTTTTTTGGTTCAGAGTCGCCGCCTTATGCAGTAAATCCAGCATCAACAACTCTTGCACATTTTTTAGGAATAGAAGAACAATATTTAGCGTCTGATATGCAATTTGCATGTAAAGCTGCAACAGGAGGGATTATTATCGCGAGTGGTTTAATCGCCTCTGGTTTCACAAAAAATGCATTAGTAGTTGCATCTGATAAAGCAACGGGGAGACCTCATGATGCTCTTGAATATACAGCAGCTTCAGGATCGGTTGCTTTATTGCTTGGAAAAACAAATCTCGCGGTACGAATTATTGATATGACATCATATTCATCAGACACTCCAGATTTTTGGCGAAGGGAGGGAATAAGATATCCATCTCATAGCGGTCGTTTTACTGGTAAACCTTCTTATTTCCACCATATTTTTCAAGCATCAACCTTGATACTTAAGAAAAATAAAATGAAACCAACAGATTTTGCTTATGCTGTATTTCATATGCCTAACGGTACATTTCCGCTTAAAGTTGGAAGTATGTTAGGGTTTACGGAACGTCAGATATCTCCCTCGTTAGTTGTTAACACATTGGGTAATTCATATACCGCATCAGGTTTAATGGGTTTAGTCTCGGTATTGGAGATTGCAAAAACGAATGATTATATTTATTTTGCATCATACGGTTCAGGTGCTGGTTCTGATGCCTTTATTTTACAGGTTACCTCAAAGCTACAAAAAATAAAACATGAGTTTAAATCAGCAATGGAAAATAAAGAATATATTAACTATGCACATTATTTAAGATGTATGGAAATTATATGATTTCAATCCTAGGATATTATTCAACCCAATTTGGTGAATTATGGGAACGATCTCTTTTTGATCTTGTGAAAGAATCAATTGATTCTCTCTTGAAAGAATCAAAAATAGAAAAAAAAGAAATTGACGCAATTTTTTTTTCAAACATGATGTCCGGTATTTTAGAAAATAATCTGCATGGTTCTTCAAAAATTGCACAATTACTAAATACTCATATTCCTATATTTCGATCTGAAGCGGCGTGTGCTTCAGGTGGTATGGCTGTATACCTCGCGGTTCAATATTTAAAAGCTAATCCTGGCAAAACAGTGATTGTAGTTGGAGCTGAAAAAATGACTGATTTTTCACCAGAAGAAGCGGTTGAAGGGCTAATGGCTGCTGCTTCTGGAGAAGAACAAGAAGCTGGTTTAACATTTCCCGGGTTATATGCTCTTCTTGCTCAAATATATTTGAATTCATATCATTACAAACATGAAAACATTGGGGCAATTTCTGTAAAAAACCATTTCCATGGTTTTTTAAACGAAAAAGCTCATTTCAAAAGAAAAGTAACATTAAAGCAAGTACTCAGTAGTCCTAAAATCGCATCACCGCTTGGAGTTCTTGATTGTTCCCCGATATCTGACGGGGCTTCAGCAATTATTATTACATCGAATACAAAAAAAATAAAACAAGCAAAAAGAACATGTTCCATATTGTCTTCAGAAATAGCTTCGGATAGCATTTCATTTATGGAAAGAGAAAGATTGGATAGTTTAACATCAACAGTTGTTGCGGGAAATAAGGCATTTAAAGAAGCAGGTATAAAACGAAGTGATATTAGAGTTGCTGAACTTCACGATTGTTTTTCGATCGCTGAAATTCTTGGGATGGAAGATTTAGGCTTTTGGAAAAAAGGCGAAGGCGGAAAAAGAGCTTTAGCATATGAAACTATGCTTGGAAATTCTGGTTCTATTATTGTAAACACGTCTGGAGGATTAAAAGCAGCAGGTCATCCTATTGGTGCAACCGGAATCAAACAAGTTGGAGAGATTTTTCTTCAATTAACTCATCAGGCAGATAAACGTCAAGTTCACGATGTTTATTATGGTTTAGCACACAATGTTGGAGGGTCCGGAGGAACAGCAGTTGTAACAATTTTAGGTATTTAAAATATATGATTAGTCCAGTAAAGATATGGAGGCGCCAAAAGAATATTCGAAATATGTTGGGTAAAAAAGGAGTAGTTCTTTCATGGACAATCATTTATACTCCATCAAACGATTTTAAAAAAAGCGCACCATACCCTGTATTATTGGCTCAGCTTGATTCAGGAGAAAAAGTTGTGGGACAATATGTGGGGACACTGTATAATGACTTAAAAATTGGAATGCGCATAAGAACAATTCTACGAAAAACTCGAATAACTCATAACGAAGATATAATTTCATATGGAATAAAATTCACCAACGAAATATGAACAAGATACAATATCGAACTCCAGCAAAAATTATTTTTTCAGGAGAACATGCAGTTGTTTATGGAAAACCAGCGCTTGTTTCTGCAATTGGAAAATACCTGACATTCTCTGTCTGGGAGGGGAAAAAAGAAATAAAAGATCCACATATTTTGTTTGTGGTAAAAACAGTTCAAGCTTATTTAAAGAAGAAAAAAATAGAGATGGTAAAAAAGAACTACGACTATTTAATTGAATCAACTATTCCAATAGGACGAGGACTTGGTTCATCTGCTGCTTTTTCCGTTGCATCTGCTGCAGCTTTTTTGGAATTTTTTTCCGGAAAACAATTTGAAAAAGAAGAGATAAACAATATTGCATATCAAATTGAAAAACAATTTCATTCTCGACCTTCCGGCGCTGATACTTCTGCATCCTGTTTTGGAGGGCTCATTTATTTTAGAAAAGAATTTGAATTTTTAAAAACAATCTCGAATTTACATATAAAAATACCAAAAATAATTGAAGAGGATTTATATCTCATCGATTCAGGAAAACCATCGGAAACAACTTCTGAAATGGTGGAAATAGTCGGCAGGGAGTATAATAGAGATCCGAAAAGAATGGATTTTCTATTTTCTGAAATCGAAAAAACAACGAAGAGACTAGTTGTATCCTTAGTAAAAGAAGATAAAATTTTTTTTCAAAAAACAATTATTAAAAATGAACTATTACTTGAGAAAATAGGAGTAGTTTCAAAACAAACAAAACAATTGCTTATATTTTTAAAAAATTTCGGGGTAGGAAAAATGACGGGGGCGGGAGGAAGAAAGGGTGGGTCAGGTTATATTATGTTTTATAATGTTAATAAAGCTAATATTGAAGAGAAATGTAAAGAATTACAATTATCCTGTTTTAAGTTTATTTCTGAAGAAAAAGGAGTCTTAAAACTATGAGTATTAAAGTATCTGCACCTGGAAAACTGCTTTTGCTTGGAGATCATGCTGTTGTGTATGGATATCCCTGCTTAGTAACCGCCGTTGACAAAAGATTGTATGTAGAGGCGGAACTTATTGATGCGCAGGAAGATGAGATCATAACACCACAGGTAAAAGAAAGCCGGTTTGTGTTGGAGTCAATTGCATATTTTAAAGAAAAATATCAGATTGAAAAATCAGTCCGAATAAAAACAAAAGGTGATTTTTCACATCATGTTGGACTTGGATCATCTTCAGCGGTAACTGTTGCAACATTTAAAGCATTAAGTCTTTTGTTTCAAAAAGAAATTACTCTCAAAGAACTATTTGAAATGAGTTATCATGTGAATATTATTATTCAAGGCGTTGGTTCAGGATTTGATATTGCAGCAGCAACATTTGGCGGAACACTTGAATATGTTGTTGGCGGCAAAGTTATAGATGCTCTTCATATCAGTGATTTACCTCTTGTTGTTGGATATTCAGGTACAAAAGCCGATACTCCCTTTTATATCCGTAAAGTTGCTGAAGCTTTTAAATCCAAAAAACAAGAAATGGAAGACATTTTTAAATCTATGCAAGTCCTTGTTGAGAGAGCTAAAAAAGGGCTTCTTTCACATAATTTGGCAACTGTCGGAATATGTATGAATGAAAATCAAAAACTTCTTACTAAACTTGGAGTAAGCACGCCTAAACTAGAAAGTATGATTAAAGCAGCTATTGATGCAGGCGCTTATGGAGCTAAGTTGTCAGGAGCAGGAGGAGGGGATTGTATGATAGCCCTTGTTGATAATAAGAAGCGTAATAAGGTAGAGCATGCAATCGAACAAGTTGGAGGAGAGATAATTCATGTAAACGTTAATACTGTAGGTGTTACTATTGAAACATAGTATATGAAAGCAACTGCAATAGCCCATTCTAACATAGCATTTATCAAGTATTGGGGGAGAAAAGATGAAATACTTCGATTGCCGGTAAATGGGAGTTTATCAATGAACTTGAGTAATTTAACAACTATTACAACAGTTGAATTTAATGAAAGATTACGTAAAGACGTAGTCACTATTAAAGACGGTAATAATAAAAAGGACCCATTGCGAGTTATTACTCATTTAAACAGAGTTCGTGATCTTGCGGGTCTATCTTTAAGGGTAAAAGTGGTCACTCAAAATAGTTTTCCATCATCAACAGGGCTTTCCTCATCAGCTTCAGGTTTTGCTGCGCTGACTTTAGCAGCGGTTCAAGCTATAGGACTGCATTTATCTGAAAAGGAATTATCAATTTTGTCCCGGCAAGGTTCAGGGTCCGCATGTAGATCGATTCCTAACGGATTTACCGAATGGGTTGATGGAAACACATCTCAAACATCTTATGCAGTATCACTTTATCCGCCTGAATATTGGGATATTGTAGATGTAGTTGTAATAGTAAGTAATGAAAAAAAAGTAATTCCAACTTCAGAGGGTCAAAAAAGTGCTCAGTCAAGTTCTTTTTATTCAAAACGAATATCCTTGATAAATAAAAAAATAAAACAATGTAAAAAATACTTAAATAAAAAAGATTTTGTTCGTTTTGGGAGCCTTATAGAAAAAGAAGCTCTTGAAATGCATGCGATTATGTTAACCTCAAGTCCACCTCTTATATATTGGTTACCGACAACGGTATTACTTATGAAAAAAGTTATGGAGTGGAGAGGAGAGGGGTTATTATGTTATTTTACCATTAATACAGGTCAAGATATTCATATTATTTGTCAACAAAAAGATACAAAATTTGTTGTTCAAAAGCTTCAAACAATAAAAGAAATAAAGAAAATTATTATAAATAATCCAGCGAAAGGAGCTTATTTAACTGAAAATCATTTGTTTTAACATTGATATTAAGGACTATTTACCGTAGGAATGGTAAATGTAAATCCTGGTCCAATAAATTTTCCTCCCAATACATTATTCATAATAACATTAAAAACAACAATGGCAAACACCATAAGAAGCATTCCTACAATTGCATTCACAATTTTTAACTGAGCTTTTGTTAATTTTTCTTTTTCTCCTCCAGATGTAAGCCAGTCATATGCTCCCCAAAGAAGATAGACTAATAAAGCTAAACTTGCAACTAAGAAAAAAATTTGTATTCCAGTGCTAAGCAACTTGCCCAATCCTCCAACAGGATCATTTTGAAATTCGTTCATACCAGCAGGTGCATTTATTGTGCCAATTGCTTTTTCTACATCTGATTGTGCGAGTAATTTCATATAGGAATATCAACTTTTAATATCATTCCAATAATTTTTACAATGATAAAACTGCAAATTATAATAACAAGACCCAAAACAGCAAAAGATAGCGTTTGTTGAGCTTTTTTTAGTTGTTCTTGTTGTCCGGCACTTGTCAGATAAGTAAAAGCTCCGACAAGAAGCATAATAAGAAAAATAAAACCACCAAAACTGATAAGGAGAGGAACAATAACGTTGACCAATGTACTTATAGTACCAATACGTGCAGTTGGATTTACCGTAGGATCAGCAAGATTTAATGCGTATACCATATACTCATTACTATATATAAAGTTGAAGTTTATGTCAATATGAAAGCATTTTTAGGTATAATATTTAAATGATACAAAATATTCCTGCTCATATTGCAATTATTCCTGATGGAAATAGAAGATGGGCTAAAAAAAAAGGATACCCGAGTTTTGAAGGCCATCGAATCGGGGGAGAAAAAACACTTCCGGCTCTTATAAAAAAAGCAAGCGAAATGGGAATTTTATTTTTCACTTTTTGGGTACTATCTCCACAAAATTTAAAGCGAGAAAAACAAGAGGTAGATAACTTATATCGTCTCATGCGAGTATTTCTGCAAAACCGACTTAATGAATTTCATAAAAAAAATATTCGGTTGTGTATTATCGGCGATAGAATACAGTTGCCAGTTGATTTACAAAAACTATTAAAAAAAGCAGAATTACTGACAGAAAAAAATTCAAAGATTACTGTTATTTTTGCAATAAATTATGGAGGAAAAAATGAAATAGTAAGAGCGATAAGAAAAATATCCCTTCAACAAAGTTCAGGGCAAGCAAATGTCAAATATCAAATATCAAATGTACAAGAGGAAGAAATAAATAATTATCTTGACACTGCGGGGGTTCCTGACCCAGATCTTATTATTCGAACAGGTGGAGAGAGACGACTATCTGGTTTTATGCCTTGGCAAAGTGAATATAGTGAATTATATTTTTCAGACATATTATTTCCTGACTTTTCACCCCAAGAACTTGAAAAAACAATTTTAGATTACAGTTCCCGGGAAAGACGATTTGGGAAATGATATACCACTTCGCTTTGATTTTTGTGTAAATATGGTATATACCTACTGTAGCTTTCAAATGAGAGGATAGTTATGTAATAAGAATTAATTTCAAAATCAAAGCTTTGGTTGGGTATAAACCCTTGCAATTTGAAAGCAGAAGGGTATAGAATAATACATTCTATGTTTAATCCACAGATTAAAATAACAAATAAAATTTTGTTATATATTTCAAAGATTGAAGCAGCTGAGGAGGTAATCCGTCACTCACCTCTTTTACCACTTTGGGAAAAACAATTTAAAGAAGATGCTATTATTCGATCGGCCCATCATGGGACCCATATTGAAGGAAATATGTTGCATAAAGATGAGGCTAAAGATGTTCTTTTAGGTCGAGAGGTAATTGGAAGACCCCGAGATATTGAAGAGGTTATTAATTATCGAAAAGTGATTGATTTTATTGATGAGGAAGCAAAGCAAAAAATAAGTAAAATAACTGAACCGTTGATTAAGAAACTTCATCGAATCATAACAAATAAAATTTTATCCCCTGATCAAGCCGGTGAATATCGATTAAAACAAGTGGTTATTCGTAATTCATCAACGGGGGAAATAACATTTAAACCGCCAATTCCGATTGAAGTCCCATTTTTAATGCGTGAATTTATTTACTGGATAAATCAAGAAAATCAAGACGAATTACATCCTATATTGAAGGCGGGTATAGTCCATCATGAGTTGGTTCGAATCCATCCGTTTATTGACGGAAATGGTCGTGTTGCTCGGGTTTTAGCTACTCTTATTCTCCTGCTAGGAGGATATGATATTCGAAGATTTTTTTCGCTTGAGGAATATTATGATAAAGACGCAATATCTTATTATCATAGTTTACAAAAAGCATCAGCCGGAGATTTGACATCTTGGCTTGAATACTTTACTTTTGGAGCATCAATTGAATTTAATAAGATTAAAGAAAAGATACTCAAACTTTCACAAGATGTAAAGTTAAAAGAAAAAATTGGAGGTAAACAAATTTTTTTAACAGAGCGGCAAGTAAAAATCATTGAATATATTCAGGAAGTTGGTTATTTGCAAAACAAATCGTTTAATAGCATTTTTCCGGATATTTCCGAAGATTCAGTTCTTCGAGATGTGCAGGATTTGGTGAAAAAAACCCTCATTAAAAAAATCGGAAGCACCAAAGCTGCAAGATATGTTATGATAAATACAAATTCTTAAGTTAGTTTTATCCACGCTTCATAAGTCGCCAGATTCCATATATACCAAATAGTCCAGGGAGAATAAACATCATACTATATTTAAACATATCTTTTTGATTGTCATCGATTTGTGGCAAGGGATGGAAAACGACAGATCGAGATCGAATACCCGACAGAGCTCCACCAGATACAAGATTGTCAATAAGATTAAAAACAAATTCAACATTTCCTCCGCTTTGTGTTAAAAATTTGTCTTCAACAAAACGGGAAGAGGGAATAATAATAAGTTCACCATTTTTTTTATTTTGTAATTGAACAACCAAAGGATAAGATTGTAATTCTTTTTTTGTTGGTTGAGGAATTTCCTGCGGATTCAGTTTAAAAGGCTCTTTTTGTACCCAAGAAAGAGGAGGCGATTGAACTAATATAGTTGACGTAATACCGGGTTTTTTTGTTAAAGAAAGAGATGATCCCCAAGGAAAAGTAAGCGACTCAATATTAGAAAGGGGACCGGCTTTTGAATAAAAATTATTTGTTTGAAACCAAAAGGGATATAATGAAAGAAAGCTTTGTCCTGCGTTACCAAAATTAATAAGCTCTGCTGAGGTAGATAATACTAAATTATTCTCAAGTTTTATTCCCCAGTCAGAAAACAAAGAGAATAAATTATGATTTGCAGTTTCGGTTGAAAGATTTTCTGTAATCCAAATACCATCTGCTAATACAAGTAATTTCCCCCCATTTGAAACGTATTTTTTAAGTGATGTCACTTCATCATCGGAATATTTTGTAGTACGATTATCAAAAACAATTAAAGCATTATAGACCGGATCAATTTCTTTTTCTGCTGTGGTATCCTTTTTTAAAGGAGTGATATTGTATTGATTAAACAGGATAGAGCCAATCGTAAGATACGGATCGTTTTGTCCTGTTGCCAGTTGATCGTCTCCTATTATCCCAATTTTTGGCATTTCTTGTTTTGTTAGTTTGAGAATAACGGAAGATAGATTATATTCGAGATTTGATAAATCAGTTAATTGAGGAATACTCATTTTTTTATCATTGTAATAAATACCTAACCCCAAATATGCTGTTGCAACTTGATATTTATCTTTATCAAGTTGAGAGAATTGAAGTTCTTGGATCCCTATATCTTGGGCTTCGAGTCCTATTTTTTCATCTTTTTTTGGGTCAACTGACACAATCTGAATTTTATTATTGCCTTCTTTTCGATATTCATTAAGAAGATCAATAACATCTGATTTTATTGGGATAAGTCTGGTTGGAAGATCGGACGTGACGAAAAGTTTGAGCGTAAGGGGCTTATTTATTTTTTGAAGTATTTTTTTAGTAGAAGGAGTGAGAGAATAAGCATGTCCTTCGGAGAGATCTATTTTCAAAGCGATTGGAGAAAATACAAGTTGAATTGCTGTAAAAACACAAAAACCAATTGTATATAGAACCGGCCGCTTCACCTTTTTTAGCATTTTTTTTATTCTTATTATCTGATTAGATATTTTTTTTCTCATAATTAATCTTTTTTTTCTAAATCAAGTACTGTCAATATAATAAACAGAATTGTTCCGCTGAGGAAAAATAATATTGATCGAAGATCAAGAGTTCCTTTAATAAAATTCTGTAAATGAGAAAGAGGAGCAAAAAATATCAGTATATCTTGAACAAATTTTGGAAGGATACCGGAAAATAGATCTGAAGATATACTGAGTAGAATAAAGAGAGTAATGAGAGAAATGAGAAATGAGACGATTTGATTTTTTGATTTAAGGGAAAAAAAGATTGAAATTGAAAGAAAAAAGGATGAGAACATAATAATACCCACATATCCAACAAGAATTTCCGGAATATAAATATGGGTTGATATGGCAAGATAAATTGGGAGCGCAAGTGTAAGAATAAAATTAATAACTATGAGACTCAATAGGGCAAGAAATTTTGAAATGACAATTTGTGTTTCTGTTATTGGTAAAGTAAGAAGTAACTCCATCGTGTTTGTTCGTTTTTCTTCGGAAAAAATACGCATTGATAGCGCGGGGATAAAAAATAAAAGAACCCACGGAAGAAATGAAAAGAATTGCTTCATAGATGCGATATTGACGATAAAAATATCCTTTATAAATAAGAAATTAATGGTTGCGGCGAAAAGAGAGATAACAATATAACCAATCGGGTTATTGAAGTAAAATTGGACTTCTTTTTTAAATAACGTTTTCATGTTATTTTAACAACTTTTTTAAATAGCTTCTCAACTGCTCCTTTTCCTTTTGGTTTTACTCCTTGGTATACAAGTTTTCCTTCGTTAATAATAATAATCTTATCAGCGATTGTTTCAATCTCGGAAAGGATATGGGTTGAAAAAATAATAGTTTTTTGCTTGCCGAATTTTTTTATTAGGTCTCTAATTTTTTCTTGTTCTATTGGATCTAAGCCTGAAGTAGGTTCATCTAAAACAAGTATTTCAGGAGCACCCATGAGGGCAGCTGCAAGACCAACTCGTTGTTTGTATCCTCGTGATAATTCCTCGATTTTTTTTTGCATTACTTCACTTAATCCAATAGAATCAATAATGGATTTAACGTTTTTTTCTTTTTTAATTGAAGAAATAAAGGAAAGATATTCAACAACTTTCATTTCCCCGTAAAGCGGATTGTTTTCCGGAAGATAACCGATTTTTCTACTTAATTCATACCGCTGTTGATAAGGTGATAGATCATTAACTGTTATAGTTCCTTTAGTTGGAATAAGATATCCGACAAGAAGTCTCATTGTTGTTGTTTTTCCGGCGCCATTTGGACCAAGAAGCCCGATTATTTCACCCTGTTTTGCAGTGAATGTGAGATCTGATATTGCAGTTTTTGTTCCAAATATTTTATTTACATGCGAGAATGCAATCATAGAAATAATTTATATCATAAACAAAGAAAAATGACAATATGGATTTGTGTTTAGCTTCAAGAAGGGTAAAGAGGCGACTTCGTAATTTTTATTTTGTTACGACAATCTAAATAACATAATTTGTTGCATATAAACGACTGACTAATATACATAATGTACATTTAGTATTTTATGATTGATTAATCATTTATTATTTGTTTTAATTAACAAACCATGATCACTTTAAAAGACGTTGAAAAATTAAAATCAATTTTTGTAACCAAAGAAGAATTTTCTACGACTGTTAGAGAACTTATTTCGTTTATTGGAGAACGATTTGAAACACTTTCAGAACAAATGAATGAATTTCGCAGCGAGGTGAACGAATTTCGTACGGAAATGAGAGGCATAAATCGTAATAACCGAACAACGCTTGATAATCATGAAGTCCGCATAAACCGTCTTGAGTATGTGGGAAAATAACGATCTCCAAATATACAAAGTTACGAATACATAATTACAATTATTCGAATAATTGAATTTTTACTATAAGAGTTATTTGGAATCAATAATAAAATCATCTCGCTTGGAAGAAGGAGGAAAAAGGAGTAAAATAGAGGTTATGAATAGGTTTTTCTCCACTCTTGAAATGCGTTTCTTTCTTAAAGTTGTGTTTATTGTTGCGGTTGCTTTTTTTGTATTTATCCTTACCAACTATTTGAGTTTATATCGGACTGCATTATCGTATACAGAGAATATACTAAAAGAATACTCACAAGCTTTAAATAGAGACTTTAAACTAATTAACGGAAAGCTTAACTCCATAGCATATTATCAAGATACAACGCTCCCTTACGATAATACAGTTTATATTATTACAAAGGATGGTTTTGTTATAGAGCGATCAAAACACTTTACTGGGCTTCTTGATACAGCTAATTCGACTTAATTGCCAAAATATACGGCTAAAAATAATACTTTAGATTGTATTAATAGTGAAAAATACTTAGAAATTGTAATCAAAAATAAAAATTAGGAAAAGTTAAATCCTATAAAAGTAAAATCTATAAGTTAATCGTTAGTTATATCAAATCTTATAGTCAGCAAACTAGCCGTATGATTTGGCAAATATGCTTAAATATTCTTTATTGAAATATCCAGATATTGAAGATGAAATGGTTTATTCAAGTGAAGGTTTATCTATTAGCAGTGAAATTCTAAAAGACGTAAAACAAGTCGGTGATTTAATAAAAAGCAAAATCGTATGACAGTACAAAGTGTCAATAAAATTTAAATATGATTAATAAGATTAAGAGGTGGAAATTGGATTTTAGAAAACTGGTAGTTCCACTTGATTTACTTTACTTTATTCTCCTTTATACAGTTAGTGTTTCGGAAACATTTATGTATGTATCCGCGTTCATTCTTGCGATACTGAATTCGGTTTTTCTATTTACAAAAATGAAAAAAGTCGGCCTGTTAAAATCATTAGCATTTTTACTACTGATTAATATCCCTATTTGGGTTTTTGTAATTCTTCTAACTTATTCCAAATACCAATCACTACTATTTCAAACCATTGCCTTCGCTTTTGTGTTTGTTAGTTTTACCACAATAGTTACATTCATACTTTTGGTTGTAAACCGAATTATTCAAGCCGGAAAGCTAAAATTAACACTCGCTGTTATAATGCTTTTTGTAGCTCTTTGCTTTACCGTCTCAATTCTCGCATATCAACGCTTGGTAAATGAAGGTTCTATGATTGCGGATAAACAATGTTTAAAAGTAAATCCTCTCATAATTCAAAGAAAAAATAGCTATGTTAAATCAATGGAAATAATACTTGCGAAGGGAAGCGAGATAGATTATATGAATGAATTAAATAAGTATATGGATATATCGAATAAATATGTTGAAGAACAGAAAAAATGGTTGCAAGAAGAAAAAGCATTTATGAACAGAATTGATTATAAGCTGTTTTTACCTTCACAAGTACAAACGGCGAATCAACTTCAATTTGATTCGCGGGAGGCAGAAATGAAGTCGACGGTTGCAATAAATAAAATGTTCAGTTTTCCGAATGATCTGGAGAAGCAGAAAGAACTTTATAATGAGGTTGTAACCGAAACAAAAATAGCAAATGAAGCTAATAAAAAATCTGATCTTCTTTGGAAAACAAAACCAAAATTTGATCTGAGAATACGATTTATTAAATTTCATCCATCAAAATGTTCGAAGGAAAATTTAAATATTCCCAAAGTTCCGGATTTTTTTGTACCTCCAAAACCAATCCAAAGTGGGCCTATATCATATTTTAAAACCACTCTGAGAATGTGAGAAGTTGATTCAAACGTTTTTTTTGCTTGACAATAATTTCGGGACAGTGTAAAATTGTAATACAATTTATTACATTATATTACAGCTATGAGAAGCGTTATTAATATATCATTACCACTTCCTTTGACAACTATTGTCGAAAAGGAAGTAAAAAGGGGCAACTATGCCAGTAAGAGCGAATTTTTTCGCTATCTTCTGCGATTATGGATTGAAGGAAAACTTGCCTATGATCTTGATCAAAGCAGGAAAGAACTCCAAAACGGGAATGGTAAACTTTTGAAATCTCTTTCTGATTTGAGATAATAACTGCACTGTGAAAATTTACTATTCATCAAAGTTTGCAAAAGAATATAAGCGTTTACCTGTTGCAATAAAAAATCTTGCAGAGAAAAAAGAAATAATTTTCCGGAAAAATTTTCATACTCCATCTTTAAAAACCCATCCACTTATCGGAAGATTAAAATCATATTGGGCTTTTTCTATTAACTTTCAGTATCG
>Ga0210057_1007058_pt1 | contig 13774 bp, 11 predicted proteins | sample CryGeyCG2114_010_2_FD_183968 | JGI IMG/M metagenome (GOLD analysis project Ga0210057, IMG submission 183968) | Groundwater microbial communities from aquifer - Crystal Geyser CG10_big_fil_rev_8/21/14_0.10 (SPAdes) (version 2) | ecosystem: Environmental > Aquatic > Deep subsurface > Groundwater ... | reverse complement strand
GCGGATTTTTTAAATGGAGAACAGAAAAAAGCGCTTGCAGCATGAGACAAGTGATGCTCGCAAAAAAAAAGCTTTTTAGGCGGGATGCCCAAGTTTTCAACAATGTGACTTTTTATCCAAATTTTATTAAAGAACCATTCTTTCATCGAACTTCTGAAAAAGCTCAGCGTCTTAGGAGAGAAAGCTAAAGAATTCAGAAATAATCTTTCGAATTTTAAAAATGGTTTTTCATAGAAAACAACATGCGAGAGGTCTTTTGCAGAGATCTTTGCTTTTTTCAAACAATAATCTATTGAGTTGCGAGGAAAAGAAGAATCGTGCTTAATTCTTGAAAAACGCTCTTCCTCTGCTGCTGCAATAAGCTGGCCATCTTTAAGAAGAACCGAAGCACTATCATGATAATAAGAAGAGATGCCAAGTATATACATTTTCCTATTGCTTTCTTGCCCAATCCAGATTTTGCTCAATATGTTTTCTTTCCATAAATGCAGTCTTTCTTTTGAAGTTGGACTTAGTGAAAAAATTTCTGAAAAATAATTTTATAAATATAGCAATTGGAGCAATAACTAAAAAGTAAATTACAATAAGAAAAACATCTATTTGGAAATTTCCTATTTTTTTAGATAAACTTTTCCATCGAACCCAAGTTTTAGACATCTTAAAAGAAAGGATAAATAAAAGGTGCAAGTCCTGTACTTTGAGCAAAAAAGAGAACAGCCATTACTACAAGGACTATAAAAATTATGGGTATGGCCCACCACATTTTATTTTCCCAAAGATAACCGAATAATTCACCGATAATAGAAAACTTAATGGCAATTGAGCTTGTGTACTTTTTAAGCTTTGACATAAATTTTATTATAGCATAATATGCTAACATAGATTATACATATCGGAGAAAATTATATAATTCTGCTATGAAAAAGAAAATTTTACTTTCTCTTTTTTCATCATTTTTTACAATTTTAATTTTAGAAATTTTTTTTACAGCAACAAACTCATTTGGTGATATTAATGCTACCTATAGGAGACGCGACTTAGTCTGGCAAGAAAATTTTGTTAAGCTGAATTCTGCAGGATATAGAGATAAAGAATATTCTAAGGACAGGAACGAAGATACATTTAGAATTTACTCACTTGGAGATTCATACACATTTGGCTGGTTGGTCGATTACCCGCAAGATTCTTATCCTAAAATCCTGGAAAAAAAATTAAATAAAAAACTTTCAAAAAAAGTTGAGGTAATAAATGCAGGAACACCAGGCTTAAGCATCACAGAAGAGGTTACGAGATTTAAAACCGAAGGAATACAATACCATCCTGATATGGTTTTATTAGCTCTGAATGATGACGAGGCTTTAGTAAGCCGGACATACTTTAAAAGGAAAGATCACTTTATACCGGAATTTATCAGAGAACTAAGAGTTTATAATTTGTTTTTTGGTTTAATCTTTACTAATATTTCGGAGAAACAAAATCACAATTTTCTCAGTAATCTTTATATCGATAAAAATTCCAAGGATTGGAGAGAGTTTGAGAAGAATGTTCTTCTGTTAAAAAAAGAGGCGGATAGGTATGGTATTGGCTTTGGAATCATAGTTTATCCCCATATTCATCCAAGCCAGCCAAATAATAATTATGATCTTCATGAATACAATAAAAAATTTGAGCAATTTGGGAATAAGAATAACATAATTATTATTGACCCCTTAGAAAGATTTATTAATTATTCTTCCAAGGAAAAACTTGTTGTTAATCCCGCAGATCCTCATCCGACCGGTGAAATGAACAAATTGGTTGCTGAGGAATTCGTGCGAGTTTTTAACTACGAAAATTTTATAAAAAATTATCAAAGACTTATACCAAAAATATCTGATATTAATATCAATAAAGACACCTCCTCTATTGGCAAATATAATTTTATAAGAAGTATTAAAGCAGATTCTGAAAGTAAGAATAATTTTCCGTGGATATATTTCGAAGAAAAAAATAACGATTCCTACATCCAGGAGATTCCTCTAACAGATCTTAAGTTTCGTAATGTAAACTATGCTATTGATAAGATGCAGATTTTCAAGAATGAATTAAATACAGTCGGAGCTGACATTCTTTATTATTTAAAACCGCAAAAAAAAGGAGAGATTCTCTTACCGGACGAACTATATGGTTATCCTGTCATTGGTATAAATAATATTTATGCTATATATGTTGTAAAAGGAAATAATTTTGGCGATTATATACAACCCCAAAACATCATACATAAAAATAATAAATATCTAATATCTTTTAAGGCAGGGGAAAATTATAGTTTGTACAAATTAAACATTAAGGTGGGTGTAAGGAAAATTGACATTGATAAGTATGGCAAAATAAAAAATACGAGAAAAACAGTTCTAATAACAAAAAAAATAGATAAAAGCTCTAAAAATATAGAAATCTTATGTCCCCAGAACATATTTGCAATTTCTGATTTTTTTGATGGTGAAAAAAGGTTTCCATATGTTTTCGTTGATAACAATTTTAAAATAGCAGAAACTGCCAAGATTGATGGAAACAAAATTTTGCTTACCTTTAAAGAAGCTATTAAAAAAGGCCAAGAGATTATATTATACGGCGTGAGTGACTATAAACTAAGTGAAAATGAACAGTTAATAATTGAGGCAGAAGAAAAAAACAACTAGAAATTTCAAGCTAAAGTTGTTTTTGAGCTTAAGAAGATAAAATTTATCTGTTTATAATAATATTTTTATAATTTTTTGTCACATCAACCACTTCTTTACTATTGTAATCATAGTAAATTATAAAATCTTTTTTGGGATCAAAAGAGCGCTTAAAAGAATGTCGTATTCCCTCGGTTTTCCATTCAATTTCAGGATCCATTCTCGGGATAAAAATAGTTCTTTTCTTTCCGTAAAACATATTTAAATAGTTAGATCCCCAATCTCCTACTAGAGAAGGGGTAAATACAATCGAATCATCCTTTAGCTTTGGGTGGAGAGTACTTTTAAAATAAGCCATGATTTTTTTTGTTGCGACATTATGTACAGATTCTTCATTCAACTTTCTATTTACAGAGAATACTTGGCTGGAAACCCAAATCACTATTAAGAAATAAATAGTTATTCTTGCTATTTTTGACTTATCATAAATACTTGCCAAAAAAATTCCCCAAAAAGTTGCAAATCCGATACTTGGAATAAAAGCATATCTGTTACCGGTTTCTAAGTGACTTATTGTATCCTCTCCTCTCATGTATAAATTTAGCGTGAAAACAATAGGCAGAAATATTAGAGAGGCAATAATAACCGGTCTTAGTTTTTTTTCTCTTTTAAAAAGAAACACCAATGTCAAGAAGTAAATTAAAAAGACAGGCAGATATAGATATTGAATTCCATGATTATAAATAATTCCTGCAGAGTAAGACATATTAAAAAATGGTAAGATTTGCCTTATAAAAAAATCTGGAATGGACAGAAGCGTTAATTGTCTTAAAAATTGAACAGTAATTGCATTTACATTCTTAACAATAAATTCGAGGATATTTTCTTTATTATTTAACCATGAAACGAGATTTAATATAAGCGGAATATAAAGAATAAATATAGCAACCATGAGATAGAACAAGTTCATTGAAAACAATAACGCTCTTTTTTTAAAAGTCATTTTTTTAATTAAGATGAGACATAATATATATATCCATAAAAATGGCACTGAAAAAAAATTGAAATGCGCAAGAAGAATGGACAGAACAAGAAGAATTAGAGAAACAAAATAATAATAAATTTTTTTTGTATTGATAAACTTTAGAAATAAAATAAATGAGGGGAATAAAAGAATAAGAAAAAAAACTCTTTGGAAAAAGTTTGCATACGAACCAAATGCAAACATTTCGTAAATACTGTTATAATTTAATCCGAAAATACTAGCTCCAAAAAAAGCAGCAGACTTCTTACCCGTCAGTTCATAAACCATGAAGTAAAACAAGGTTGAGAGAATTATGAGTGTAAAAAAAATGATAATCTGATATAAGAGAAAATTATCTCTAAATATAGGACCTAAAGTTCCAAAAAAAAGAAAAGCTCCAAAGTCATATCTGAAAAAATCACTGAATTGTCCACGAGATATGCTCGCTCCTAGTTCTTTTAAGTATGAGTTCTGATAATAAAAGTACAAATAACCCCCTTCTCCAATGGGGGTAAGGAACAATATTCTATGCCAAACTATTGCTATAAAACCAACTAAGAGAAAAGGGGCAAAAAAAAATTTTATTGACTTTGACATTAATTTAAAAATAAAATAATTCTTTTTATCTGACAATAATTGTTTTGTAATTTTTTGTCAGATCAATTACTTCTTTACGGTTGTAATCATAGTAAGTTATAAAGTCTTTATTTGGATCAAAAGTTCGCTTAAGATCATTTCGCCATTTAAATTGAGGATCCATATTAGGAATAAAGATTGTATTTTTCTTTCCATAATACTTATTTAAGAAATCTGATCCCCAGTTTCCCATAACTCTTGGTGTAATAACGATTGAATCATCCTTTAGTTTCATAGAAAGATCATTTTTAAAATAAGCAATAACTTTTTTTGTTGCAATATGACTAACAGATTCTTCTTTTATCCGCTGGTTTATTGAAATTAACTGCATCCCAATCCAGATAACAATAGCTATGCTAACAAAAACCTTTCCTTTGAAAGATTTATTATAGAGAGAAGCTAAAAAAATTCCCCAAAATATAGAAAATGCAATGCTTGGAGCAAACAAATATCTGTTCCCCGGTTCCAGAATAATAACTTTTTCATTTCTCATAAACATGTTTAGAACGAAAATACAAGGCAGAAATAATAGAGATGCAACAATAACCGGTCTTAGTTTTTTTTCCCTTTTAAATAAAAATATGCCCGCAAGGATATATATCAAAAACACTGGAAGGAAGAGATACTGAATTCCATCGCTTCTATATATAAATTCTGTATAGGAAATATTTAGGACTGAAAAAGATTCTCTAAGAGAGAAATCAGGAATAGAAATAACTGTAAGCTGTCTAAAAAAATGGAATATTAATTCCTTTAGATTATCAGCAATATAGACAAAAATACTTTGTTGTGTATCGTTTCCATCGATCAGATTCATTATTACCAAACTATTTACTGTTATTAAAGTGCTTAATATGTATATTGTAGTGCAACTTAATAAAAATATTATTTCTTTAATCTTCATTTTCTTTGTAAAAACAACTCCTAAAAAATACATTAGTAAAAAAAGTATATAAAAGAAATTGAAATATGCCAAAAATGCTGAGACAATACCTAATGTTAAAGAGCTTAAGAAGTAGGATATCTTTTTAGTTTGTATAAATCTTATAAAAAAAATAAAAGATGGGAAAAGAATTAGGAGAAAAAAAATTCTTTGAACAAAAAGCTGATATGCACCAGTAGCAATCATCTCAAAAACTGTATTGAAGTTTAATGTAAAAAAAATAGAGGCAATCAAAGATGCAGATCTATTGCGAGTCAAGGCATAAACTATGAAATAAAACAAGATTCCAAGTAATATAAATGTTAAAAGCAAGATAAACTGATATAAAAAAAGGTTATCCTTGAAAAAAGGCTCTAAATATTCAAAGAAAAGGTATCCCCCTAGATCAACCCTGAAGATTTCATTATCTGTTCTCAATCTATTAAAAAAGTAGAAAAAACCTTCTCCTGTAAATGTAAGAAATAAAATCTTGTACCAGGAGATCGTTGTTAATATAAAGATAATAAAAAGAAAAAAAAGATTTTTTCTAATTCCAATCTTAATTTTTTGGAACATAATCAACTTAAGGCATTGCTTTATTCATATTTTATAATAGCTTTATAGTCTTTTGTTACATCAATTACTTTTTCTCTTTCAAAATCATAATAAATTATAAAGTCCTTTTTCGGATCAAAAGACCTTCTAAATTTTCCAGATCCCGCAGAGCTGTAAGGGCTAGCATATCCATTGCTCCATTCAAACTGGGAATCCATTCTTGGAGTAAAAATTGTTAGTTTTTTCCCATAAAATTTATTTAAGAAAAAAGATCCCCAGTTTCCCATGGGACGAGGAGTTAGAACAATAGAATTTTCTTTTAATTTTGTTGACAAACTGTCCTTGAAATAGGAAATGATTTTCTTTGTGGCAATATGATAATTGGATTCTTGTTTAATTTGCCTATTTATTGAAATTAATTGAATACCTATCCAAAAAGCAATTATTAAATAAATAAAAGGTTTTGCTTTTTCCGACCTATTATATATGGTTGCTAAGAAAACTCCCCAGAATATAGAAAAAGCTATTGATGGTGCATATAAGTATCTACTACCAGGCTCTAAAAGTGTTACAATTTCCGCCCTCATATAAAGATTTAATAGAAAAATACAAGGAAAGAATAACAAAGAGGCAATAATAACCGGTCTTAGTTTTTTCTGATTTTTATACAAAAAGATTCCTGCAGCTATATATATTAAAAAAGTAGGAATATAAAGATAATGAATTCCGTTGCCGTAATATATAGCTTGAGTAAAACCTATATTAAAAATAGCGAAGAATTGTCTTAAAATAAAATCAGGAACGGACATAATCGTTAATTGTCGGAAAAAATGAATCAATATTTGGCTTGGGTTAGTAAGAAGAAAGTCTAAAAATCCTTCTGCGGGCATCATACTGGGAATTTTTAAAAATCTCGGAAGGTTTATAATCAGAAACATTATTATCAGATAAAAGAACGAACAAATAATTAAAAACCTTTTTTCTTTAAATTTTATTTTCCTGGTAAATATTGCAAGCAAAGCATAAAAAAATAAAAATGGAACATAAAAGAAACTGAAATAAGAAAGAAATACTCCTATGACTCCTAACAATAAAGAGGCTAAATAAAAAATTGTTCTTTTAGTGTCTATAAATTTTATGAATAGAATAAATGAGGAAAAAAGAATTAAAAGGAAAAAAACTCTATCTGCAAAATTATGATATGCGCCGATTGCTATCATCTCAAAGGCAGTATTGTAGTTTATGCTAAAAAGAATACTTGAAATTAAAGCAATAGATTTATTTTGAGTAAGTCCGTAGACAATAAAATAAAATAAAATTCCAAGAATAATAATTGTAAATAGAAGAAGTGATTGATACAGGAAAAAATTATCCTGGAAAATTGGTTTGATTAAATCAAAAAGTAAAGCAGCTCCAATGTTGAATCTGAAAAAATTATTATCGATTCCTGTAAGGGGGTCTTTCATTACACCCCTGAAAAGATAAATATATCCTTCACCAGTAAATGTTTGAAATAAAATTTTATACCAGGCTGCAATCGTCAAGAGCGGAATGATAAAAAGAGGAATTACTTTTTTTTTCATATCGATAAAGTATATTTACTTTAAAGAAAAATAACAAGAGAAATAATTGATATTAAATAAGCTATCTGTTATAAACTGATTATGAAAAATGACAAAAAAAAGTATGATGTTTCCATTATAATCCCCTGCCACAATGAAGAAGAAAATATAGAGAATTGTATAAAAAGAATCCCAAATCTAAATTTAAAAACGGAAATTGTGGTTGTGGATGACGGCTCTAAAGACAATACTGCCGAGGTCGTAAGGAAATTGCAAAAACGATACAAAAACCTTAAGTTAATTTCTTATAATACAAATAAAGGAAAAGGGCCTGCTGTTAACACTGGGATGACTAAAGCAATGGGAGAAATTCTAATCATCTTAGATGCAGATATGGCTGTACGCCCTGAAGATATTCCAAAGTTTATTAATCCATTGCTTACAAATAAGAATATTTTTGTAAATGGAACCCGATTCCAAAGAAAGATGGAGAAGGGTGCTATGAAAAAATTTAACTTAATAGGAAATAAATTAATGGGCTATATGTTTAGCAAAGCTATTAGTCAGAAAATAACTGACAGCCTGTGCGGAACAAAAGCTCTTTATAAAAATGACTTTAATAAAATGGGGGGAATTAGTAAAGATGACCCATGGTCTGATTTTTCCCTCATTTTTGGTGCAGCAAGATTAAATTTAAGAATTATTGAAATACCAATATCGTACAGAAAAAGAATTGCAGGTAAATCAAAGATGAAACTTCTTAAGCACTCTTTTCAGCTTTTCAGAGTTTGGTTTAAACAGTATAGTATATTTAGGTCAGCCTCAGCAACATGTTAAAAAATATCTTAATTACGGGTTCAGGAGGTCTTATTGGAGGAGAAGCTGTAAACTTTTTCTGTAAAAATGATTACCAAGTAATAGGAGTCGATAATGATATGCGTGCCTATTATTTTGGGAGCGAAGGAAGCACAAAAGGAAGGATAGAAAAACACCTAAAGATTTATAAAAATTATAAGCATTTTAATTGCGACATAAGAGACGAGGAAGATATCGAAGAAATTTTTAAACGTTTCAAGCTTGATCTTGTTATCCATACAGCAGCTCAACCTTCCCATGATTGGGCTACCAAAGAACCTCATACGGATTTTAATGTTAATGCCAATGGTACTTTAATTCTTCTTGAAAACTTCAGAAAATACTCTCCTGAAGCAGTTTTTATTTTTTTATCAACCAATAAGGTTTATGGTGACCGCCCTAATTTTCTTCCTCTTGTTGAAAAAAAAACAAGATTTGAGATTAATTTCTCTCATCCATATAAAGATGGTATAGCTGAGGATATGACAATTGACAACAGCACTCACAGCCTCTTTGGCGTATCAAAAGCGGCAGCAGATTTAATGGTTCAGGAATATGGACGTTACTTTAATATCAGAACTGGAATTTTCAGAGGAGGATGTCTGACAGGATCGGGACATGCAGGGGTAAGGCAGCATGGGTTTTTATCATACCTGGTAAAAAGTATCATAACAGGAAAAAAATACACAATCTTTGGTTATAAGGGAAAACAAGTGAGGGACAATATTCACTCCATTGATTTAATTAATGCTTTTTATAATTTTTACCAAAAACCCAGATATGGCGAAGTCTATAATATCGGGGGATCTCGTTTCTCAAACATTTCTCTTCTGGAGGCTATCTCTAAGGTAGAAAAAATTTCAGGAAGAAAGTCAATAGTAGAATACGTTGATAAGAATAGAATAGGTGATCACATCTGGTACATATCATCCGTAGAAAAGTTCAAAAAACATTATCCAAACTGGAAATATAATTATGACATAGATACTACTATCGATGATATATGCCGAAATAGTGCCTTTGCTAAAAAGGTTTTTTCCGTTTCGGTTGCTAAAAATTTGGATTACTGGAAAGAAAGGAATTGGTATTATCACAATCTTTTAAAAAATTCCTTTAAAGAATTGGTATCTGAAGGTTCAAGAGTGTTGCAAATAGGATATGGATTGGGAGATATTCTTGCCGCCTTATTCCCTCGTAAGGCCGTAAGCGTTGACACAGACGAAGATGTAATTAGTATTTCAAAACGAAGATATCCTCATATCAAATTTTTAAACATCGCTCCGGAAAAAATTAATATCAACGAGAAATTTGATTATGTAATATTTCCAAATTCAGTAGACCATTTTGAAGATATTATAACTGTTTTGGAAAAAACAGCTGCTCATTTAAATACCAAATCAAAAATTGTCATTGCAACGATCAATCCGCTTTGGGATCAGCTCCTGTTTGTCCTGGAAAAATTGAAGCTTAAAAAATCCGGCAATCCCAGGAATTGGCTAAGGATTGAGAATTTAAGAAATTTAGTTGAAGTGTCGGGTTTCGAGGTAATCAGCTCGAATTTTAGAATAATTCTCCCTGTGCATATCCCTCTTCTGAGCAGAACATTAAACCGACTTGCTAAAAATTCAAAATTTCTTTCTCGTTTTTGCCTTGAGCAATTTTTGACCGCCAAAAAAATAAACATTTCCATAAACAAAAATTTAACGTGTTCTGTAATTATTACCTGTTTTAACCAAGCAGAAGAAATTAAAGATTGTTTCCCGCTAATTCCAGAAATGGGGAAAAAAACAGAAATTGTTATTGTCGATAATGGATCCGATAATAAAAACAAAACAATACTAAAAAACATAATAAGCAAACACAAATATGCGAAGTATTTTCCTTTAATATGCAACAGTCGTTATTCTATTCGGCGGTTTCATTCCAAGACCTATGTGTGGTCTTTTCTCATGGTAGTATAACAGATATTGTTCAACCTCACGGGTTAAGGCTGGGATTTGATTTGGATGAAAGTTACCCCATCCTAAACATTCTTTTCTAAGTGTTCTGTTAAATGATTCAATGTATGATTGTTCATTCTTCTTGTATGGTCTTGCTACTCGAAATCTGTCAGCAAAAGAAAAGACATTTTGCTTAAACTCTCCTTTAAACTCAGGACCGCCATCTGTCTGGAGCAGATCCGTATGTCCATATCTATTCCTAAAAGCATGGTTTAAAAAGTCTAATCCGTCACTGCTTGTGAGAGTTGGATAGAGTTTAACCGCTACATCACGGACAAAGGTATCAACAGCAGTAAAGGCAAATACCATGCCAAAATGAACTGTATCCATCTGGATTACTTCTCGAGGTTTAGTTGCTTGGGTAACATTTCCTCTTTTCTGATTTTTCTTCCATCTTGATCTTAGTTTGTATTTTTCCTTGAGGATTTTGTAGATTGTTTTAACTCCAAGATCCTGGTTGTATTCTTCATTCAAGAAATACCGGATTTTTTGTCCACAGCAATTATTGTATTTTTCCCTAAGCCTGTAGATTCTGGCTTTTAAAAGACCGTCTACTTTTCTTTTTACTCTTTCTCCCTTCTTACAGGTGAGATAGTGATCAATGAACAATTCCAACTCTCCTGTTTTCTGAATACCAAGAAGCCAACGGTAAACAGTAACCCTATCAACATCCAATTGTTTGGCAATATGAACTTGTGGAACTCTTTGTTGAGCCAACTCCCAGCAAAGAGTAATTTTAGTAATATTTAACACATCCATATTCTACTATGGACTGTTGCATTTCTAAGGAAACATACCGATATGTCAAGGCAATTTTCCTAAATAAACATGATGCTCAAAACAATGCGGTAAAAATTGGACTTGATAATGCTGGAGGAGATATATTGATTACCTATTACCCAGGTATGCTTAGTGATCCAAAAGAGTTAAAAAGATTTTATAATCTTCTTGCATCCGGCAGAGCCGAATTTATAAACGCCACAAGATTAATTTACCCTGTAAAAGGGCAAGCATTACGGCAGCTTAATATTACAATAAATTTAATTTTCAGCCGCTTCTTTTCCTGGCTTTTGGGACAAAGAATCACGGACATACTATCTGACAATAAAGCATTCTTCCGAAAAGATTATCTGAAAATAAAAAAGGGTATTTCTTCATTTCAGTTTGATCTCTTATTTCTTGCATCGAAAAATAAGCTTAATATCCTAGAGATGCCTATACATTACCGGGAGTATAGCGGGAAACAAAACTATTTAAGAAGTTTCAAACGAATCTTAATCCTTTTAAAGATGTGTTTCGTGGGCTATTGGAAGTTGAAAATTATACCTCAAGTTTCTTTGTTTGTAAACTTAAAAACTATCTTAGACTTAAATACGATTTTTAAGACAGGAAAACATGAAATATAATCACAGTTGAAACATGAGAGCCTTTTTAAAAGCGTTATCATCCAGATCAAACAAAAATAAGCTTGATGACTATAACAAGACTATCCTCCATGCTAAGATAATTCAAGAAAATAAGTTTTTAAAAGAAACCTATATAGACTTTTATAATAAATTAAAAAGAGGTATTCATTCTAATACTGAAAATAAACGAATTATAGAGTTAGGAAGTGGTGGCGGGTTTATAAAAAAGATTATCCCTAATGCAATTACATCGGATATCATAAAAATTCCGGAAAATGACCTTAATTTTTCAGCACTTGCTATGCCTTTTAAAAATGAAGAGGTTGATGCTTTTGTCATGATCGATGTCATGCATCATAGCGGAAACGCTAAGTTATTTTTTAAAGAAATAGCTCGCTGTCTGAAAAAGGGAGGAACGGCAGTCATGGTAGAACCTGCTAATACCTTTTGGGGAAGATTTATTTGGAAAAATTTTCATCATGAAGATTTTAATCCAAAAGGAAAATGGGAATTCAAACAAGAAAGTCCTTTGAAATCGGCCAATGGTGCTCTTCCCTGGATTATTTTCAGAAGAGACAAATCAAAATTTTTAAAGCTTTTCCCAAATCTTAAAATTGTAGAAATCCGGGCTCATACTCCGTTTAGATACATAATAAGCGGGGGCTTAAGTTTTCCCCAGTTGTTACCTTCGTTCACCTACCCTTTAATCGTATTTTTAGAAAAGCTTTTATCTCCCTTAAATAATTTCATTGGTATGTTCTATACTATAAAGATACTAAAAGAATAAGATGAAAGATTATTTAATTTTTTTAAAAAACTCATTAGATCTTGACTTGCGGACTATATCTTTTTTTCCCTGGAATTCCAGAAAAAAAATAGAATTTATATGTAAGAAATACTATGAGATCTTTAAATTAAAAAGTGGATTAAAAAAATTTATACTCGGAAAAAGCCATGTTCGGTTATTTAATAAAGACATATATTATGACAGTTCTTTTGGTTTGGCTGTTTACCAAAGTATGTATGCAAGACTCGGTAAATTGATAATGAAATCCAACTTGAAAGATATAAAAACAGTTATTGATATCGGCGCAAACGTAGGATTGTTTTCTTTAATGATTAAAGACCTATATCCCAAATCCAAAATATATCCAATTGAACCCATAAAAGATACTTATGAATGCTTGTTAAAAAACCTTAAAGATTTGGAAAATATTTTTCCCTTTCAAATTGCTATTTCTAAAATAAGCGGGACTCGGTACATGGAGTTTAATAAAAATGACTCGTTAATAAGTAAGCTTATTGATAAATCAATCTTTAAGGTAAAAAACAAGGGAATAGAAAAAGTTAAGGTTATTTCAAAATCTCTTGATGATTTTTATGAAAACAATAAATTAAAAATTATTGATCTTTTAAAAATAGACGCAGAAACATTCGAACTGGAAGTACTGCAAGGCTCCATGAAGAGTCTTGAAAAGACAAGATATGTTTTAATTGAAATAACAATAGAAAATAATAATAATTACACTTTTAGCGAGCTCGTTAGTATTTTATATAACGAAAATTACAATTTCCAACTAATTGCTTTTAGAAATTATCTTGATAAGGGAGATGGGGTTTTACCAGTGGGTGACTTTTTATTTGAAAATATCAGTTTGTTAAAAAATAATCAGAGAATGCTGTTTGGATAGATAACCTCTCTTGGAATCTTTGATTCAATGAGAGGAAGTTCCGGAAAAGTTTCAGATATCCTATCCAGTTCATATAGGCTTACATCATCTAGCCATACCGTTTCCGCATAGGTTTTTTGAAGACTGACAGTTATAAAACGAGCGTTCGGAGGAGCTTTAACGGTGGTCTGCCTTTTTACCCAATTTTTTGTTCCGTAAACTCTCGCAGAAACAGACTTGTTTAAACCACCCAAAGCCTGTTTTTCAAAATCACGATCCTCATAAAAATCTATTCTTAAAAAACCGTCCCTTGCCCTTTTTGTTAATTCTTTTTCCGTTTTTATAAACCCAACCGCCGTGTAAATCTTTCCTGGGGTTATAGGAATTAATTCTGATGTATATCTTGTTGTCACATGTCCATCAAAACCTTTATATATAATACTGCCTTTTTCTGCTTTCCCTTCATTTTTGTCCCAGTTTAAAC
>Ga0210057_1007054_pt1 | contig 13783 bp, 20 predicted proteins | sample CryGeyCG2114_010_2_FD_183968 | JGI IMG/M metagenome (GOLD analysis project Ga0210057, IMG submission 183968) | Groundwater microbial communities from aquifer - Crystal Geyser CG10_big_fil_rev_8/21/14_0.10 (SPAdes) (version 2) | ecosystem: Environmental > Aquatic > Deep subsurface > Groundwater ... | reverse complement strand
TCTGGTGCTCCCGGTAGGAATCGAACCTACATTTTAACTTCCGCAAAGTTATGTCCTATCCATTGAACGACGGGAGCCCTTCAACGGGTGTCAGTATACTGTTTTTTGCAGGTTTTACCAACACAAACACCATCGGATTGTCGCCCCCTACCCACCAAACCCCATACACTAACTCAAAACCCCAACCGCTCCATGATTTTTTCAGAGATGGGTTCGTGCATTTGCACTTCGGGCAAATAGTGCGCGAAGACCTCGTGTGCCGCTTCCGGGTCGGTATCGCCAAGCGGCAAGACAAGCATCGGCATAAAAAGTTTTTCAGATTTCACCAAAATACGCGGGTTGCCGTCGCGAAGCTCTATCCAAAAACTCTCCAGGGTGTCGTGCGGGAAAAGCGTGTCATCAATATGCAATCCGTCGCGCGAAATACCAAAGACGCGCGCCTCCGGCTTGCGAAGCACTTTCAGAATCAGCGCCGCGGTGCCGACGACAACAAAAATACCAAAAATCACATTTCCGGTGATGAATGCGATTACCACAAGCACAAGCGCCACGGCACCCACGCCCCAAAACCAATCCACACTGCGTTCGTAGTGGTGATATTCAAATGCGTGCCAAGAGAAATCGTAATTCATTACTTAAGTATTATGTATTACGGGATATGTATCAAGGGGGAGCGCCGCGTCATCGTCTTCCATACCACATATCATCAACCCCATACCCCACTCACGGTGTCACGGTGTTACCGCACCCCTGCGCGTATCCCTTAATGGTATCGGTTTCAAGACAAAAACCAAGCGTATATGTGGCGCCGTTTGATTGGTATGTGTATGGCGTGCCCGCGTTCGGGTCTGTGGGGACACTCGGTATAGAACCGGCACCCTCAAGCGCAACTGAAAGCGCATCTGTTTCGCCATTAATATCAATTTCCGATACGGCAATCGGGAATACGGCGTTGTCTATCGCATACAGATGGAGCGCCTTGCTGATTTGTCCCATGTCATCCACACGCTTTGCGTCGCGGCTTTTCTGTCTGACCGAAGAAACGAATGCCAGCGTCACCGAAGAAAGGATGCCAATAATTGCAATAACCACTAAAAGCTCAAGAATAGTGAACCCGCGCGAATACTTCATACCGAAAGTGTAGCACAGACTTAACCGCCCGATGTCCACTGCTGGGAATTTCTAATTGCTCTAATTTATAAAAAGCGCCGTCGCCCTAATGGGGCGACGGCGCCGTTCGTATACTTAATTCCTAATACTAGATACTTAATACTTCATCATATCTCTGATATGATGAACGCCATGAACATCCAAGAACTTTTAGGTAGTAACCAGGGTTTGTGGCTCACACTCGCGGTGTTGTGGAGTTTGCCGTGGAAGGGGGTTGCGCTTTGGAAAGCGGCACATCGCGAGGAGAAGTGGTGGTTTGTCGCGCTTCTCATAGTGAACACGCTCGGACTCCTGGAAATCGCCTACATATTTCTCATCGCGCGGGACCGTGGTGTGGAAAAAGTCTACAAAAATAACTAGAGAACCGACACACTGTTTGGTATACTGGATGAGTGGAAAGGCACAAAAGAAATCCAAACACAGAGTGTAATATCTGCGGGAAATCCATTTATAGAAGACCTGCCCAGGTAAAGTTAAACAGTAGGCGTGTTTTTTGTAGTTCAAATTGCTACGGCGTTTCTTGTAGAAGGGAACATCCATGTATTGTTTGTAAGAAACCGATACTTGCTGGATTGCACAAGAAAACATGTAGCAGGACGTGTGCAAACAAGCATAGAGCAGGTATAAAATACAAAATTGGTGGACCGAAGGATAAGGTCGTCAATGCGCTAGCGCTAAAAAAGCGCCTTATCGCTCAGCGGGGCAAGGTGTGTGAACGGTGTGGGTATGATAATTACAAAATCCTACATGTACACCACGTGGATCGGGATAGAGACAACAATAAATTACAAAATCTTGAACTCCTGTGCCCGAATTGTCACGCAGAAGAACACCATTCAAAAAGGATACAAAATGAGGTAAACTAAAAAGCCGACGGAGGAGTCGGATAGTGGTTTATTCCAGCGCACTTGAAATGCGCCATGCTGCAAGGCATCGTGGGTTCGAATCCCACCTCCTCCGCCAATTTTCACTTTCGCCCGAAACGGCGGGAGCGAGCGTGTGGTGTGATCTGATAAGATCTAGCGACTATGTTCCCAGAAATTCAAAAAGGAAAATATCGGCACTATAAAGGAAAAGAATATGATGTCATTGGCATCGCACATCACAGCGAAACGTTGGAACCACTTGTGATTTATCGCGCGCTTTATGATTCAAAAGATTTTGGACCAAACGCACTATGGGTGCGACCACTTTCAATGTTTATAGAGAAGGTGGTCATTGACGGAAAGGAAATCCCACGTTTTGAATATATTGAAGAATGAAGTACGCTCTTATTTATGTCAACCAAGAAAATACGACGACGGTAGTGTTGTATACATAATTCCTAATTCAAGATTCTTAATTCTCGTATGAAATACCTCGGCATTGATTACGGCACCAAACGGATTGGTATCGCGCTTTCGGATGAAAGCGGCGCGATTGCATTTCCGCACTCTATAATTTCTGCGGACGAAAAGGCGGCGAGCGCCGCGACGGCGCTCGCCGCAACGGAAGGCGTCACCGACATCGTTGTTGGCGAATCGACTTGGCAAGGGGCAGACAACCCGGTAATGAGCTCCGCGCACGAATTTGCCACAGCATTGGAGGAGAAAGGGCTCCGTGTTCACTTAATATCCGAAGCTCTCACCTCATACGCCGCGCGAAGTGCTCCGAGCAAGCCCGACCAGTCCCGAAATCTCAAGAAAAACCGAGAGCCCGTGGATGCTCACGCCGCGGCGCTGATTTTACAACGATATCTTGATACAATACGGGGGTAGTATGACAGATATTTCGTACAACGATTTCGCGCAGGTGGAGCTTCGTGTTGGCACGATTCTTTCCGCTGAAGAAGTGGAGGGGAGCGACAAGCTCTTGCGTTTGGAGGTTGACTTTGATGAAGGCGAACCGCGACAAATTGTATCGGGTATCCGCTCGTCATTTGCCGACCCCGAAACGCTCGTCGACAGGCAGGCGGTGTTTGTGACCAACATTCCGCCGCGCGAAATGATGGGGCTCAAAAGCGACGGCATGATTATTGCCGCACGCGAAGGCGACGCCATTGTTCTTATTTCACCGGATGAACCGCTTCCGCCGGGCACGCGCCTTGGATGAGTATGATTTCTCGAGCCCGCGCATACATTGAGTCGTTGAACGACCGCCTCACGGCGTGGATGCTTGTGCATGCAGACACGCCACGCGCGCAGTTTTGGCTTTCCGTCGTGTCTTTTTTTGAAGCGACGATATTACCCCTGCCTCCGAGCACCCTCATGCTCGCCATGGTGGCGCTCGGCGAAAAAAAACGCTGGTTCTATCTTGCCACCATCACCACCCTCACCTCCGTTTTGGGCGGGTTATTCGGCTATCTCATCGGCTATGCGCTCTATGACACCCTTGGTATTTGGCTTATCACCCACTACGGTCTCGCGGAACAAATGATAAAGGTCGGTGAACTATTTGCCGACAATGCGTTTCTAGCAATTTTTGTGGGCGCGTTTACCCCGATTCCCTATAAAGTATTCACTATCGGTGCCGGGTTTTTCAAAATCAACCTCGCGATATTCACTCTCGCATCATTTCTTGGGCGCGGCTTGCGTTTTTATGTGCTGGCGTATCTGGCAAAAACACTGGGGGAGCACGTCTCAAGGAAGATTATTCACTATTTTGCTCTGCTCGTTATCGTATCCATAGGCATACTTATCATTTTTGTTGGTTGGCAGTCGTTTTAGAGTTGGCCCACAACACTCTGCATTGTGTGGAGGAACTCTGTCCGCACATGAACACAGCAAACAATTCATTTTTGCACCACAAAGATTTTGTGTATCGGTTTCCACTCTCTCAATGGAAGTAAAGTCGGTGTGCGGGTATACTTGAAGCATGTATACGCGCATTCGCACGGCTCTTATACGCGCATTTCCGGTGCCGCAAGCGGTCGCAATGCCCGCCGCGGGTGTTGATATTTCAGACCACTCCGTAAAAGTTGTTTCGCTTACTTGGCAAGGAATGCGTCTCGGCGTTGACCGGTACGGTTCGCGCGCGCTTCCTGATGGAGTGGTGGAAAACGGAGAAATCAAAGACCGTGGAAAGCTGGTGGCTACGCTCCGCTCGCTCAAAGAGACATTCCAACTTCACTTTGTACGCGCATCACTTCCCGAGGAGCGCGGGTATCTCTTTTCAATGGATGTGCCGTGCGTTTCTCCGGAGGAATTGTATGGGTTGGTGCAATTCCAACTTGAAGACCACATCCCCATAACCGCATCCGATGCGATTTTTGACTATCATATTCCGCCACACGAAAAAGCAGTACGCGCGGGGGAGCATACACACATTGCCGTGGTCTCTGCTTTTCCAAAAGCAACAATCACTGAATATCAAACACTTTTTGAGGAGGCGGGTTTGGTGCCGGTTTCGTTTGAAATCGAAGCGCAAGCCGTCGCGCGTGCCGTGGTGCATAAGAATGACGTTCGTGTGGTGATGATTGTGGATTTTGGCAAGACACGCTCGGGCATCACCATTGTTGAAAAAGGTGCCGTACAATTCACCACGACCATTGATGTGGGGGGCGACAGTATCACCAGGGCAATTCACGAGGCGCTCCCCAACGCAACGGATGAGGAAGTGGTGGCTATTAAAAATGAGCGCGGCATCGTGCGTTCTGCGGGAAATGAGAAAATCGCCGAATCACTGATGACGACAGTATCGGCGCTCAAAGACGAAATGAATCGCCATGCCTTGTATTGGCACGGCCACGAGGGCGCCGCCGAGCGTGCGCATATTGCAAAGATTTTGATGTGCGGGGGGAGTAGTAATCTGGCGGGGCTCGTGCCGTATCTGGGCGCGGCACTCAAGATTCCCGTTTCGCACGCCAATGTGTGGGAGAATGTGTTTTCGGTCGGCGCGGTGGTGCCCCCGATTGTCGCATCGGAATCACTCGGCTATGCGCACGCAATCGGGCTTGCACTCGAACATCTCGATAGTTAGTCATGCTTTGTCACATGCAACAAAAAAGCATAAATCTTCTTCCCAACGACTACAAGCGTCATGTGTTTCGCGAACGATGGATGCGCTTGAGCGCTTTTCTGCTCATGCTTCTTTCCACCATTGCGATTGCCGGAGGCATTCTACTTGCGCCAAGTATTTTTCTTGCGCGCACATTGGCGAATACCACCGCTCTTGAGCGAGAAACAGCCGAACGCGGATTGGAAATTAATGCCAGCGTTGAAGGATTGCCGGCACTTCGATTTATTCGCCAAGAGATCGCTTTTGTGCGGGGGTATCAAAAAATTCCTCAACCAAGCCGTTATGTCAGCGAAGCGGCCGATGCCGCATCTTCCGCGATTTCACTTTCGGGGGTTGTGTATCGTGGCGGAGAAGAAAACAGTGTGGTGGTGGAGGGAATTGCGCGCAGGCGCGACGACCTCATCGCATACCAGAAAGCTCTGGGGGCGCTTTCATTTTTTGACGAACCAGAAATTCCCGTATCGGCGCTCGCGCAGAGTGTCGACCTCGCCTTTTCATTAACGGTACCCATTCGCGCGGAAGCCACACAATAATCGTATGCCAAAATTCGCACCACAAACAAAAACTTTTCTTATTATTACGGCGCTTGTATGCACTGTGGCGATTACGGGCTTTGCGTTTGTTGTACGAACGGCACTCTCTTCGCGTGATGCGTACCGCAAAGAACTCGCGGCGTACGAGGGACTTTCGGTGCGCGCGTCAGCGAACGAATCGGAACGAGACATTCTTCGAAGCGCCACCGATGATTTACATAAAATTGACGCCGGATTCGCGCACGCAAAGGCCATTGTGGATGTTATTCAAGAGTTTGAGGAATTAGGGGATAGAGCGGGGGTAACGGCAAACATTGCATCTGTGCAAACGGGCGAGCAGTCCGATGGACTTGGCGCGCTCGAGCTCGAATTGGTTGTCGATGGTTCGTGGCAACGCATTATGCAGACAGTTCGTTTGGTGGAAGAAGGCACCTTTTTTACCACCATTGAGCGCGTGGGTATTGGACAGGGAGGGGGAGGTAATGCCCGATGGCGCGCGGTGCTTTTGCTCTCTATCCCATTGGTTCCATAATCTATGGCAGAAACACACAAGAAAACAGAAGAGAAAACCCCCGAGACACCAAAGCAAACCGCGGTTCGTGTTGAGGAATCGGTACGACACGTTGTTCGTCATGCACTACACCCAACGATGACAGATTTGTGGCTCTCGGTGCTCGGACTTTTTGTGCTCCTCGGGTCAGGGTGCATTATCTTTAGCACGATAATGTTCTTTTCTCTATTTCGTTCGGGTTATGATGGAGAAGTGTTGCTATCGGGGGCGCCGGGGTTGGACAAGCGGGAGGTGCTTGATGCGCGGGCGTTTGTGGATGCGCGCGCGGCGCGTTTTGAGGAGGTTCGCATAAACCCCCCACGGTTCATTGACCCGTCGTAGCGTGCTCGTGTAGGGTATACATGTCCCCATAGCTCAATGGACAGAGCAGCGGGCTTCTATCCCGTCGATCCAGGTTCGAGTCCTGGTGGGGACACCGACGAACTAAGTGAGGAGTGCCCCCACAGAAAGCCATGGGGTGGCTTTCGTCAGGACTCGAAAACCTTTTGAGATATTTTATACACACCCTCAATCCAACCCATCATCTGGAGGTATTTTGAGGTGTCGCACACGTATATTGCAAAAGTACCATACGGAAGAGTGTCTTTTTTATTCTTACTTGCTCTATTGTTTGGTTTAGAAGTTTTAAACAACTGCTTCTTTGGTATACCGCTTATTTCGGACCAGTACACCTCGGCCTTTTTATTATCTAGGTGCGGATGAAGGTGAATGTGACCTCGAAATTTGTCTTGTGGAACACTGCAAAAATCTCTGAAAAATCTCATCATAATCTGAATCATCCTAGGGTCACTATTTGTAAACTGCAGTGATCCTCTGTTTCTCTTTGCTCCCTCAGCCCAATAGAGCGCGATGCCAATATAAAACAACTCTTTTTTTGAAATAAAAGATATCTCTTTTACGCCTGAGTCAATATATTTTTGACGTCGTCTGTTTTCATTTTTCAATCTCGAGATTCTACGCTTCTCTATCGCATCTTTCGTGTGACCTTTTTTGGACAACTCTTGTCTTTGTGCCCTGGTGAGTTCTATGTCTCGAACCCACACGCTCACACTACCCTTGGAAACACCAAGTTTTTGATGGATTTCGTTTATCGATATTCCTTGCTTTCGTAGGTCTCTGGCGCGCCCCCGCTCCTCTGTTTTCATAAAGAAGAGCATATCATATATAATATATTACTCAACTGTTCAACTATTCACCACATGATATGGAAAAAAATAATACCGTGGTGTATCATTTGAACTACGAGGGCGTATAGCTCAGTTGATTAGAGCGTCCGGTTTACACCCGGAAGGTCCCTGGTTTGAGCCCAGGTACGCCCACATTTTTTAAAAAATAATTATGATACATTCATGTCTTCACAACTAAGCAGTCAAATTGAGAAGCTCATAGGAGAACTTCAGGCGCATGATGCAGAAGTTCAAAAGGAAAAAACAGAGCTCGAGCAAGTGACGCATAATTTAGAAAAAACGAAAGAGACAAAGCAGGACGCGGAACGAGCGGTAAAATCTGCAGAGCAAAAAGTACGTGAACTTGAGGGCGAAAAAAGAAAACTGGAGAGTGCTATTCAAAATGCTAATAGTGAGCGCAGAAGAATTGAAGAAAGTATCAAATCTCTCAAACGTCAACTGGAACAAATGGAAAGCAAAGAGGAGAAGAAGTAAAAACTTTTCCACACGGTATGTTGGTGAGCAAACGATAGCAGGGTAAACTGTCCCAGTTTGCAAAAAAGTAAAATTCTCTCTGTGGTGGCGCGGTATCGTTCTCGATTTGAGCACGAAGGTGTCCCAAAAGTGCGCATGAATCCGGAGACACTCTTCACTTCTCGGGAAGAGATGCTTGCTCACGCACACTATCTATTAGATGGGGTAGAAGAATACGCGCGAGATTCAAAACGAAAAGGAAAAACCGGTCGGCACTTGGGTTCAATACAGACGCTTTTGTGGGTGGCGGGGTGGTATACACTCGCGGAAATCATGGAACACAATAAGCCCGACGATTCCACCAGCGCACCCAAGAGTGTATAGTTTCGATATGCGGTGGGTTAGGAAACATCCGGTAGCGCATGCTCCCTGCATGAATACAGCGACGCGTCGCTGTATTTCTTGGTAGGCGTTACGATACTTTATATACTGGCATGTTTGATAAAATCAAAATATTGTACGAAGACGACGACGTTCTTGTGGTGAATAAACCGACCGGGCTTTTGGTGCATCCCGATGGTAGGACGAAGGACCTGACATTACAAGATTGGATTCTTGAGCATTACCCAAACAGCACACACATCACCGATGTCGCTCTCCCGTCTACGGATCAAAAAGACAATTCACTACCAACTACCGACTACCAACTACAAACTAAGTACGGGATTGTGCATAGATTGGATAGAGACACATCAGGAGTTCTTTTAATTGCAAAAACACAAGAAAACTTCGAGAATTTGAAGAGGCAATTTCAAAGTCGCAAGGTGGGGAAGGAGTATCGCGCGTATGTGTATGGCACGGTGAAAGAGGACGACGGCGTGATTGACCGCCCGATTGGCAAAAGTGCGAAAGATTTTCGCAAGTGGTCGGCACAGCGTGGCGCGCGGGGCGCTCTGCGCCCCGCGCGCACTCGCTATCAGACGCTTTCACGCGGAGACGGGTGGTCGTACCTCGCCGTATTTCCCGAAACCGGTCGCACGCATCAAATACGGGTGCACCTGAAAGCAATCAATCATCCGGTGGTATGCGATGCCCTCTACGCGCCAAAACAACCCTGCATTCTGGGGTTTGACCGTCTCGCACTTCACGCACACAAGATTTCCTTTACCGGGTTGAATGGCGCAGAACACACCATTGAGGCGCCGTTGCCGGAAGAGTTCAAAAAACTTATTAACTAAAGAACCTCGAGCTTATTAGTTTTGAGCACGCAGGAGAGGGAACATCAAAAACGGCTCAACAAAGCTCTTTATTACCACCAAATACTGTCACTCTTGACAAAATGGTCATATAGGTGTACCAGGGTACTATAAGTTCTTTGAAAGCACAGTTGCAATTTGACCGCGGTTTTGAGGGCCAAAACAGGCCTTCAAAACCGCGGTCAATAGAGGCCGTTCGGTAACCTAGGCCCACCTACGGGTGACGCCAGGAGGACTCGTACATGACGACCCTTACCGGAAAGCAGGCGGGCAAGCTCATCGAGTTGTTCGCCGACACGCAGTCCGAGCAGATTCAGGCGCTCTTCGCGTCCGGTCTGCTCACCGACTTGCGCGATGGCAACATTGAAAAGGTCAACCGCGAGGAGTTCCGTCGGGTGCTGGGCATCATCAAGCCCCTCAATTTGCCCACGGACCCTCTCGCCGCCTTTTTCGAGACCCGTAAAGGTCTCTGGGTCAGCAAAGGGTTTCGGGAGCGAGTTCTCTCTCCGGCACTCGAGATGGAGGAGACCGCTCCGGCTTCGGTCGGAGAGCCGCTCGGCCTCTCGAAGAACATGATCGACGACGAGATCCGAAAGGAACTCGGCGAGAACCACGTATTCGAGAACCCTCGCGCGTTTCTGACCATGCTTGTTTATCTTATCGACAAGCAGTGGGGCGGCGCGCAGGGCACCCTGCGCGCCAACGGGTACGCGAACATCTTCTACGTTCGCGGCCGCAATGAGAAGGGCGAAGAGGAGGTCTTCGTGGTCAGCGTGGACTGGTTCGCCGGCCATGGTGGGTGGCGCGCCGGCGCGTGCCGGCTCGGCGACTACTCATGGTTCGAGGGCGACCGCGCGTTTCCCAGCAACTGATACTTGAACTCTCGGTACCTCGACACTTCGTCTTGGTACCTTGGATTCCTTCCCTCGCGCTTCGGCGCGAGGGTTTTTCGTATTTTGGATTTGGTATACTCTCGTTTGGATACTAGGCGCGCATGCTTGCGACCATGTGTTTCAGGCCGCTGAATTCTAGAATTATGTGAAGCAGTGTCATGTCAACCACGTGTTTACATGAGCGTCTTTGCACGATTTTTTAAAAATCAAAAACAGTTGGTGGCTGAAACTGGAGGACTTTGATGTCCCACACTCGATTCAACCCGGAGATTTTTCATGGGGGATTTCAACGGGCGGTGGTAAGGATGGTTTCGGCCACGGTAACGTGCCGGTCTTCGTGGTCAACGTGAACTGGAACGCCGACCATGGTAAGTGGAACGCCAACGCGTACCGGCTCGACGACAACACATGGAACGAGGGCAACCGCGCGTTTCCCAGCAACTGTGGTGATTCTCTCGCGCTATTGTGCGGGAGTTTTGCTTTCAATACCACGCTTCCACCCACCAAGCATTCGTCCGACTTCGTTGAGATATTCAGAAATTATGGAGTAGTGTTTTGTTTGCAGGGCGCGCACTTCCCATGCAATCTGCAAGAAGAATTTGAGCACATCAAGTTTTATGGATGCCATGAGAAGGTGCGGAATCTTCTTCTCTTTGGTGAGAATGCTTGCCGTCACCATGGCTTCCAACACTTCAACAAACAAACTGTCCACCTTCTCCCCAAGGGTATAACGATTTGTTTTCGGAAAACGCTTCAGATATTCCTGCCACATCTTATATGCCGACTTCAGTTTTTCAACAACGGAGAGTGTTGCGGGGGGGGGCAGACATAGGTGAAAATTATGTGGTGTAATAATAACACATGAAAAAGTTTCTCGGAAAGTATGAAGACGTCATATCGGTAGAAAACCTCCTTCTAGCATGGGAAGAATTTGTGAAAGAAAAACGTAGTAAGAAGGACGTGCAAGAATTCCAACTACACCTCATGGACAATATCCTTGCGCTCCACGCAGAACTTGCAAACCACACCTATATGCATGGTTTATACCACACATTCAACATTTCAGACCCAAAGCCACGAAATATTCACAAGGCATCTGTCCGCGATCGTCTGCTCCACCACACGCTACATCGTGCACTTTACCCATTCTTTGACCGCCTATTTATCACCGACTCATATTCATGCAGGAACGGGAAGGGGACACACAAAGCACTCAATAGGTTCACCTCATTTGGGAATCGGATTTCCAAAAACCACACAAAAACATGCTGGGCACTCAAGTGTGACATACGAAAGTTCTTTGCGAGCATTGACCATGAAGTGCTCATAAATACTCTCAAGAAATATATTGCCGACGAGAGAATAACCAACTTACTCACCAATGTTATCCGAAGTTTTGAGACACAAAGAGGAAAAGGACTTCCGCTCGGCAATCTCACCTCGCAACTCTTTGCGAATGTGTACATGAATGAGTTTGACCAATTCGTGAAGCAGACACTCAAGACAAAGTACTACATCCGCTATGCCGATGATTTTGTTTTTCTCTCACACAAAAGAGCGTATCTCTTTGAAATACAGCGATGTATCGCCATATTCCTTACCAAGCAATTAAAGCTCTCATTACATCCTGACAAGGTATTCTTAAAAACTCTTGCGTCTGGCGTGGACTTCTTGGGGTGGGTGCATTTCCCAGATCACCGAATATTGCGAACCGCGACAAAGCGGAGAATGCTCAAAAATACAATGCGGTCAGATGCCTCAGAAAACACAATTCTGTCATATCTTGGCATGACACGATGGGGAAACGCACAAAAAGTGCGCGATACTGTAAAACGAATTCGTACCCCCTGCAGGATGTAAGCAGTAAGCTATGACCTTGCCCAACGCTTCCAGGCGTGCTACAGTGTCTGGGCTCAAAATATGAATGCAATTTTAGAAAAAGTCGCCATCTCACCGGTCAATATGGAAGAGCGCCGTCGTATCAATATCTCGGCGGGAGACACCGTGCGTGTGTGGCAGAAAATTGAAGAAAAAGGAAAGACGCGCCTTCAGGCATTTGAAGGGACGGTGCTTGCGCGCAAGCATGGCAATGAGCCGGGCGGAACATTTACCGTGCGCCGCGTGACGGGGGGTATTGGTGTGGAGAAAATCTTTCCACTTTACTCACCAATGATTGACCGCATTGAAATTGTGCGTCGCGTAAAGACGCGTCGTTCAAAGCTGTACTATATCCGTGAGAAAGCGGCTCGTGAGATCAAGCGTCAGATGCGTCGCATGCGCCTTGTGTCTGAATCGACAACAAGTGATATGGAGGAGCAAGCCGCCAAGGCGGCCGCGGATACCGCGGATGCAAACACGGATACCGCAGATGTTGCAACAAAAGATACGGAGACACCGGTTGTCGCAAATGAAAACACTCCGAAAGAGGAAACTCCAAACGAAGAGATAGCAAACTAAACATCCGCCCAGAGGCGGATGTTTAGTTGAAAAACACACTCTGTTCGTGCATACTGTTGGCACTTGCGCAGGTGGCGAAACTGGTAGACGCGCTACCTTGAGGGGGTAGTGGGCATTACGCCCGTGGAGGTTCAAATCCTCTCCTGCGCACAAGAGAGAACAAGTTGCGGATTTAGAATTTGGAGCGATTTTGCGGAAGCCAAAATCGCACTATCAATTTCTTTTCCGCCTGCGGCGGAAGCCGTGAAATCCCATAATTCCCCCCAGCGTATGGAAACCGTTTTGTCCTTGATTTCAGGGTTAGAGCCGATTTTCTGAAAAAACTTCTTCCATTCCAAGTGATTGGAAGTTTTTTCTAAATCGGCCGCTTCTTTCAAGGACAAAACGAAACTCCGCAAAGGTTCGACCCAATTCTTTCTCTGTTGCCCAAAATTTGTTTCTGATTCGAGCAAACCGGCTTTTTCACGCATGAGCAGGTCTTTGCGTTGTAGATACATTTCGCGTGGAATATCGCCGTCAAGAAAAACTGAAACGAGCTTGTCCAGTTTTTCTTCGTTTGCTCGAATCTTCTCTTTCAAATTTTTGGCAACACTTCCTTTTTCAGAAATTGATTCTTTTTCCCAAGCGGTAATCTGCTTGTCCATTTCTTCAATTTCAGAAAAAGGAAGTGACACTGTTTGAAGCAGTGTTTGCAATTGTGCGGCGAGTACCTTTTCTTGCGTGTACGGCTGTGCGCACTTTCCATTTTTCTTGGTGCAACGATAGTAGGTGTAGCGTGTGCCAAAGCGGTTGGTGGCATATTGCGCCGTAATCGCACAGCCGCACTCGCCGCACTTTGCAAACCCAGTGAAGGCGAACGGTAGCGCAACTTTGGATTTTCTCGGCTTCTTGCGCGAAGTGAGCACTTTTTGGACTGCTTCAAACAGTGTCGGAGAAAGAATTGGCTCAAAGTTTCCGTTGTGCCACTCATCGCGATGTTTGATAAAACCAAGATATGCTCTGTTGGTCAGCATTTTCACAACGGAAACTTTGGCAAGTGGCGTTCCTTTTTTCTGGACAACGCCGTGATCCGCCAAAAAATCCGCGAGAGATTTCAGGGTATATGTTCCCGTGGCGTATTCCTCAAACGCTCGCTTGATAACGCGAGATTTCACTTTGTCAGGTTCAATATTTTTGGTCTTGTAGTTATTCACATAACCAAACGGAGCGAGCGTTAGCCATTCGCCACGGCGGATTTTTTGGCGGATTCCACGCTTTACATTTTCCA
>Ga0210057_1007053_pt1 | contig 13787 bp, 14 predicted proteins | sample CryGeyCG2114_010_2_FD_183968 | JGI IMG/M metagenome (GOLD analysis project Ga0210057, IMG submission 183968) | Groundwater microbial communities from aquifer - Crystal Geyser CG10_big_fil_rev_8/21/14_0.10 (SPAdes) (version 2) | ecosystem: Environmental > Aquatic > Deep subsurface > Groundwater ... | reverse complement strand
TTGGGCCCGTTTTAGTTTAGAAATGCGGCGGAGAACAGCCGACGAAAGCGCGTTAGTCGGTTCGGGACCAAAAAAGCTGATGGAAAAAATATTCACTTATCATTAAGAACCAGCTGTGTTATGATAAAAAACAAGATTGGGGGTGATCAAATGGATGAGGCAAGCCGCGTTAAAATTCAAGTCGCCCAAGATCCACGAAATCTGACCGATTTGGAACAGAAACATGTGCCACAAATATTGTTGGCAGATAATTTTGTGCGCATAAAAATTGGTCAAATTAGCCATCCAATGGAAGAAGAGCACTACATTGTTTGGGTTGAGTTTTATGCCGATAATGAGTTGGCTGGCCAAAGAGATTTCCAGCCAGGCGATTTTCCCGAAGCGCAATTTAATAAACCAGATAGTGGGGCCAGTAAGCTGAAAGCGGTTATTAATTGTAATTTGCATGGCCGGTGGCAAAATGAAATTAGCATTTAAAAATGTCTTTTTTTAAGAATATAATTCAATTTTGGTTAAAAATTTTAGCCAAGCTGACTTTGTGGCGGTATCGGCCCCAAATTATTGGCGTTACCGGCAGCATGGGTAAAACCTCCACCAGGGAGGCGATTTATGCTGTTTTAAAAAACCATTTTTCCGTCCGGCGCAATGTTAAAAATTATAATAACGAAATCGGCCTGCCTTTAACTATTTTAGGGCTGGAAAGCGGGGGGCGCTCTTTGGTAGTGTGGTTGTTGCTTCTTTGTCGGGCTGTTTTGTTTTTATTCTATTGTCCGCGCTATCCTAAAATTTTAATCTTAGAAATGGGGGTTGACCAGCCTGGTGATATGGACTATTTATTGAGCATTGTCCGCCCGCATTTAGCGGTGATTACCGGCGTAGGCAAAATTCCGGTGCACGTTGAATTTTTTTCTGGGCCTCGGGCGTTGGCGCGGGAAAAGGGTAAAATTATTAGACAACTAAGCAAACAAGATTTTGCCATCTTAAATATAGATGATGAGCTGGTGGCTGAAATGGGTGGCAAAACCAAGGCAAAAGTTATTACCTATGGTTTTTCTGATGGGTCCAGTTATCAACCCGCCGAGCTTGATTTTAGTTATGCCCTAGATAACGAAACCTTGTTGGGCATTCACTTTAAAATTAGTGCTGGCGGCCAAGTTATTCCTTTCCAGCTGCGTGGTGTTTTGGGTCGCCACCAACTATACGCGGCCTTAGCCGCGGTCGCGGTAGGTAAAATTTTCAATTTAAATTTGGTAGAGATTTCTAACGCCCTGCGTAATTTCCCCGGATCACCTGGTCGGATGCGCTTACTGGATGGCGTTTTGGGGTCTTTTATTATTGACGATACCTACAATGCTTCGCCGTCAGCGGTATTACGGGCGCTGGAAACATTGGACGAAATTCCGGTGGCGGGTAAAAAAATAGCGGTTTTGGGCGATATGCTGGAGTTGGGCGGTTATGCCCAAAGAGCGCACCAAAAGGTAGGCGAGCAAGTTTTGCGTTCGGCTGATATTTTTATAGCGGTCGGTCCTTTTATGAAAATTGCCCTGCAACACGCTAAAAAAATCGGCTTTGCCCCGGAAAATCTTTATTTTTTTCAGACCAGTGCCGATGCGGGGAAATTTGTTGAAGGCCTGCTTGGTCCGGGCGATTTGGTTTTAGTTAAGGGTTCGCAAAGTATGCGGATGGAAAAAGTAGTTTTAGAAATTATGGCTTATCCAGAAAATGCGCGGCAGCTTTTGGTTCGACAAGATAAAAAATGGCAACAGCGATAATTCATTTATCCACAACCGGGGTGGTTAAAAATTTGACTGCGTCCAATTTTTAGCATAGAATGAAGTAGGTTTGCGGTAAGTTTTTCTGATTTTTATGATTGGCAACTCCCAGAATTCCAAGTTAAGCAGAAAATCACCCTCCCTTGTTCATTTTCTGCCAGACGTTTTCCAAGACGCCCCAATTTGGGGTTGTTTTTTATTTTTAAAATTAAAGTTCTTTTAATAAAGGAGGGAAAGATGGGCCAAACCGGGATTGAAGTAAGGCTGAACTTAATGAAGGGCCTGTGTATGCTTCATTGTCGGGTGCCTTCTTGCGTCCCAGCTCTGCTGGGCGAGATCGGAGAAAACGGGCGTATATCTTATCGCGGTTTGTCCTCCGACGCCAAACCGGAAGCGGCGGTTGAGGCGCTTTGGGACCGAGCGCCAGAAGATATTGTTCATTTTATCCAGGCCAATCCAGACGGCGTTTGTGGGCTGATCCACAAAGGCGGCTGTAATTTGTCGCCGGCGGATATGGCCGAGCTGGTAAAAATATCTCTGGCTGGCGGCCTGATCTTGCGAGTGGTTCGTTAATCCCGACGTTTGTCGGGATTTTTTTTAGATTTGACAAAAATAGTTATCTTAGTGTTTAATGCTCATTAATTAACAGCACTTTCAATTTGACAAAATTGAGTAAAATTTATTATAAATAAAATCGCTCTTATTGCCTCAAATAAGCCATTTGCGCTATTTTTGCCCCATTTATAAATCTTACGCATATGCGTAAGAAATATAAATTTTTTAAAGTTCAGTTTTTAGCAAAAAGGGTGGTTAATCAACTATAAAATAGTTGATTCTTTCTTGTTTTTTGGTTATAGTATTTTTGTTATGGCCCCATCGTCTAGTCTGGTCCAGGACGCCAGGTTCTCATCCTGGTAACAGGGGTTCAAATCCCCTTGGGGCTGCATAAAAAATAAATATAGTAATTAAAGGTTAATAATTTTTTTGAGGGGTTTGCCTTATTTTTCTGCGAGCGAAGCGAGCAGTTAAAAATAAGAGCATCCCGCACCGAATGGTTGCGGGACAAATCCCCTTGGGGCTGCCAAACCAATTAGTGCTCGTTTTTAGATCGGGCTCTTTTTTATTTATTGCCTGTTTTCTGTTAAAATAAAAATAAGTATAAAAAGCTAACAACCCAAAAGTTAAGAAGCTAAGCATATGCCTTTTTGGCAAATTGAGTATCTAAAAATTGGAATTGTGGAGATTAGCACCTGGTCTTTCCTAACTGCGCTGGCTTTGGCCGTGGGGCTTTTTTTGTATTTTTTAGCTTTGCAAAAAAACAAGATTAAAATTTCCGAATTTAATTTTTTGCTCAAGGCGCTTGGTTGCGTTTTAGCTATTTTTTTAGGTGCCCGCCTGTTTAATTTTTTGGAAGGGGATTGGCTGGTAAAAAATTTCTGGCACTGGCAACTGGGTGGTTTTTCTTTTTGGGGCGGGCTGATGGGCGGTTTGCTTTGTGGTTTTGTTATCTGGCGTTTTTCAGCTTTAAAGAATTATCCCTTTTTAAAATTGTTTAATTTAGCCGCGATTCCCCTGACCGTGGCTTTGCTGATTGGCCGGTCGGGTTGTTTATTGGCGCAAGATCATCCAGGTATTTTAACCTCTTTGCCCTGGGGAATTGTTTGGCCTAACGGTGAGATTCGGCACCCGGTTGTTGTCTATTTACTGTTGAGCCATTTGGGCTTGCTGGCCTTTTTGCTTTTGCTTAAAAAGTTAAAAGCAAAAACTTCTTGTTGGTCAGGACTGCAAAAATCACCCATGGCCGTCTTTTTACTTTGGGTAGGCGTCAGCCGCTTCTTGCTTGATTTTACCAGGATCCGGAACGAAATTTTTAGCGAAAAAATGCTTGCCTTTTTAAGCTGGAGTCAGTGGATGGGTATTTTAGCCATTTTTGTTGGGTTTTGGCTTTTATGGCGAGCCAAACCAATGTCGTTGATAAAAACAAATAATAATCTGAAACAAGACCATTAATACTTTTTACCAAAAAACAATTACAGCGGTTGCTCAAGAACTGAACGTGCCTTCTTGGCAGAGGGGGTTAGATGAGGCGGAGTCCCGGCGGCGACTGGAAAAATATGGCCCCAATCGGCTGGAAACAACCAGCCAAGATTTTTGGTTAAAAATATTTTTGCGGCAATTTAAAAATCCGCTGGTTTACATTTTATTAGTGGCTGGCTTGGTAACTTTGTTTTTGGCCGACTGGACCGATACGGTTATTATTTTTTTCACTCTGCTTTTAAACGCGCTAATCGGCTTTTACCAAGAAAGAAAAATGGCAGCCGACTTGCAAGCGCTTAATCGGGCGCTGCCTCAAAAAGCAACGGTTTGGCGGGGCGGAATAGAAAAAGAAATAGAGGCAAGTAAAATTGTGCCCGGAGATATTATTTCTTTTAAGCTCGGAGACCGAGTTCCGGCTGACGCCCGCCTTTTTGATGCGCACTATTTAAAAACAAATGAAGCAGCGCTAACCGGCGAGTGGTTGGGGCAATTGAAACAGACAGCGCCACTGGCCTCTTTTGGTCTGGCTTTAGGCGACCAAAAAAACATGGTTTTTATGGGCACTTTTGTGGAAGAGGGCAAGGGTCGGGCGTTGGTTGTCGGCACTGGTGGCACTACACAAATCGGCCAAATTGTTGGTTACGTGCGTGGAGTGAAAAAAGAAAAAACGATGCTGGAAAAAAGATTAGCGCGGTTAAGCCGTTTTTTGGGCCTTTTTATCGGTTTAGTTTCGCTGGCTATTATTTTTTTTGGCGTTTTGGCCGGTAAAAATTTTTTTGAGATGTTTCTAACCGGTGTGGCCGTCGCGGTTTCGGCTATTCCCGAGGGGCTACCAGTAGCCATTACTGTTATTTTAGTAGTGGGCGCTAAAAAAATCTTAAAAAAACATGGTTTAGTCCGTCGCCTCCGTTCAGTCGAAACACTGGGCAGCACCACTATTATTTGTACCGATAAAACCGGCACATTGACCGAAGGCAAAATGAACGTGGTGCGTCTTTTGACTGGAGCCAGAGAAATTTTGCACGATGGATATAAATTTTCACTGCCAGAAAATCAAAATAGTAATGCGGCCCATTTAACGTTGCTTAAAATAATTACGTTGGCCAACGAAGCGGCGGTGGAAAATCCGCAGGACGAACTGGCCAAATTAAAAATTCATGGTCGGGCAACCGACAAGGCGTTGTTGCTGGCCGGCCTGCAGGCGGGCTTACGCAAAGAGGAACTGGTAGCGCAATATGTCAAAATAGACGAGTTGCCCTTTGATGCGGCGCGCAAATATTATCTGGGGCTTTACCACACCGATCACCATAATGTTTTGTTTTCTGTCGGCGCTCCGGAGATCTTGCTGGAAAAGTGCGTTGAAATTGATTTAGACGGTAAAATTAAAAAATTAGACGAGCAAAAAAGAGCCGAGATTCAAACGGCAATTGCCCGGCTGGGCCGTCAGGGTCTGCATGTGCTGGGTGTGGCTAAAAAGGATTTTTTACAACGGGAAGTAAAAAAAATTACTGGTACCCTAGATAAACTGCAGTTCCGCTTAGTTTTTGTCGGTTTGGTCGGCTTAAAAGATCCACTCCGGCCGGGCGTTAAAGAAAACATCCGACAGGCCCAGCAGGCGGGCTTAAAATTGACACTGGTCACTGGTGACCACCTGGATACCGCGCTGGCCATTGCGCGAGAATTAGATTTAACCCCTGATGGCGCCAAGGAATTTTTAACCGGCAAACAGATTAGCTTACTAGACGCTGAAAAATTAAAAGCAACCGTCCGTCAAGTTAAAATTTTTGCGCGGGTTGATCCCAAAGATAAATTACGAATTGTTCAGGCCCTGCAGGAAAATGGCGAGGTAGTGGCGATGACCGGTGATGGCATTAACGATACGCCGGCGCTCAAAAGGGCTGATATTGGATTGGCGCTGGGTTCGGGCACGGATGCGGCGAGGGAGGTAGCCGATTTGGTGATGCTGGATGACAGTTTTGCGGTTATTATTTCGGCTATTAAGCAGGGGCGGGTTATTTTGGACAATATTAAAAAAACTTTGGCCTACCTGCTGGCTGATAGTTTTTCAGAAATAATTTTGATTGTTGGTTCAATTGTGGCTGGATTGCCTTTGCCGATTCTGCCCGCCCAAATCTTGTGGGTTAATTTGATCGATGATGCTTTGCCTTCAATGTCGCTGGTCTTTGAAAAAGCCGAAGGTGATGTGATGCGCCGGCGACCCCAAGGCCGAAAAACAAGAATTTTTGATGCTGAAATCAAGTTTTTTGTTTTCGTTATTGGTGTCGTCACTAACCTTTTACTTTTTGCCCTTTTTTGGTGGTATTTTCGACAAAACTACGACTTGGAGCACATTCGGACCATTATTTTTGCCGCCTTAGGTTTAGATTCGCTGATTTATGTTTTTGCCTGCAAGTCCTTGCGGCAAAATATTTGGCACATTCGACTTTTTAATAATAAGCACCTTTTAGTGGCAGTGGGATTTGGCCTGTTGATGCTGTTGGCTGCCATTTATCTGCCGTTTTTACAAACCCTATTAAAAACCCAGCCGCTTTATGGTTTTGACTGGGGCGTGGTGGCGATTCTTTCTTTATTGGACTTGTTATTTATCGAGCTGGGCAAGTGGCTTTTCATTTGGCTAAAAAAGGCGTAAGGCGTAGAATACTATTTATCCGGAGGGAAACAATGTCTTGGCGAAAGCTGGTTGATGCTGTCTGGCAAAACATTCACGAATGTCAAGGTGATATTTTCTGGCATTCTGTTTGGGCGGCGCTTTTTATTTTTTTTCTTCCCCGCGCTTTATTTGGCGCCGAACTTGGCCAGATTGTTTTTCTTTTAGGCATTTTCGCCGTTGTTCCTTTTTGGGCCTTATTATTTGGTTTTGGCCTGTTGCCGATTAATTGGTGGTTCAGCTTGGCGGGATTGCTGGCTTTTGTCTTTTATTTTGCCAGCGCTTCTTTGGTAATTTGGTTATGGATGCTTTCGGTTTCCCTGATATTGAATTTGGCGGGGCCGGTTACAGTGGCCACTGTTTTTGCGGCCTTGTTTGCCGGCGCTTGTTTGGTACTGTTCATTATAGTCACGGCCATTGGTTGGTTTCAAGAATATAAAAATCGTTAGCCGCCTGGAATCCTCCGGGCGGTTTTTTATAGCTAAAAAATAAATTAAAAAGCCCCGGCTCGTAGAGCTGGGGCAAAAGGTTAAGGCGGAGACAGCGTGCTGTCTCCGGAAACAATAGTGTCTCCGGCTACGGCCGGAGATAAAAGAGCAAATTACCACCAAGAGCAGAAACCGCGATAAACTGCTCTTGGTGGGGAGGTGGCCCTTCTGTCGTCCTAGACCAAAGTCAGAACGACGCTAACGGGCCTAATCTCTCTGGCCAGGGAGAGCATTTGCCGCATACCTCCAAGCGGGCTTTAATTGGGCAAACGCGGTTTGCGGTGAACCGCCTTGCTCGGGAGATTATGCTTTTTTGGCATCAGCTTCACGTAGTGTGGCCTACACCCTTCTGGCCGAAGCTGTCACAACCTCTCCCCGGTTGTGAATACGGTATCAGGTTATCATAACGGCAAATTTTTGTCAATAGCTACCTTCATTTTATGATTTTGGTATGATACAATATAACTTATGGAAACAACTGCTTTATATATTTTGGTTGTCTTGGCGTTGGCTATTTTTGCCCTGCAGCTTTGGCTGTGGCGGAAAAACCAGCAGCCCAAAGAGGCTGCCGGCACAATGTTGTTACTGCAGGAACAGCTCAAAGAAATCAGGGGCACACTGGACAATAAGCTGGGCGATTCAGCCAAAATGTTTCAACAGCAATTTGGCGAAAGCGCTAAAATTATCCGGGATGTAACCGACCGGCTGGCCAAACTGGACGAAACTAACCGCCAGGTGGTTGGTTTTGCTGATCAGTTGCGCGACCTGCAAGATATCTTAAAAAATCCCAAGCATCGCGGGGTGCTGGGCGAATATTACTTGGAAACGGTGCTCAAAAATGTTTTGCCGCCCAAAAATTACCAAATGCAGTATGCGTTTAAAAATGGGGAGGTTGTGGACGCGGTGGTTTTTGTTAAGGATAAAATTATTCCGATTGACTCCAAATTTTCACTGGAAAATTACAACCGGATTTTGCAGGAAAAAGATGAGCAGCGCAAACAGGAACTGGAAAAACAATTTAAAAATGATTTAAAATTGCGGATTGACGAAACCGCCAAGTATATTCGTCCGGGTGAAAACACTATGGATTTTGCTTTTATGTTTATTCCGGCCGAGGGCATTTATTATGATTTGTTGATTAACCAAGTGGGGGCCATTAAAGTGAATACGCGCGATTTAATTGAATACGCCTTTAAGGAAAAACACGTGATTATCGTTTCACCCACTTCCTTTTTTGCTTACCTGCAGACCGTGCTGCAGGGCTTGCGTGCGCTTCAGATTGAAGAATCGGCTAAAGAAATCCGCCAGGCGGTGGAAAAACTGCAAAAACACCTTTTGAGTTATGAAGATTACCTAAAAAAATTAGGCAACAACTTGGGGACAACCGTTAATATGTATAACCGGGCCTACAAAGAATTTGCCAAAGTGGATAAAGACGTAGTGAAAATCACCGCCGGCACTTCCGAAATCGAACCGCTCAAAATCGATGGCCCGGATAAAGAAGAAGTTTTGTAAAATAATTATTTGATTAAATTTTATTAACCTAAAGGAGGGCGAGCGTCCTTCTTTTTTGTTTTTTTTCACGTATACTACGCGATATATCAAAACATGGGTCGGGCCGATGCTCGGCGTTGGACCGACCCATGCTAAATAATAAACCCCCTATTCCTAATTTCTAAAGCCCCCAATATATGCTTTACTTTCTCCCTTTTTTATTTGCTTTCACCGCCGCTTTGTGTTTGGCGCCCCTGTTACGGGCGGCGATTCGTTTTTCAAAAAATAAATCACTGGCGTTTTTACATCTTTGGTACCGATTGGGCGGAGTAGCGATTATTTTGTCTTTTGGGCTTGCTTTTTTATTTAACCGTAATTTAGTTTGGGATGCCCCCAAAATTGGCCTATTGGCGGCTGGCGGCGCTGTTTTGATCTTTGGTTTGCTGGACGACTATTTTAATTTTAAGGCGTGGCCGCAGCTGCTTTTCCATTTGGCGCTGGCGGTCGGGCTGCTTTTTTCTGGTTTTCGCCTTGATTTTTTGACCAATCCCCTGGGCGCGGCCTTTGATTTAAACCAAATTCAACTGGCTGTTTTCGGCCACAATTTTAATTTATGGGGATCGCTGGTTATTATTGGTTGGGTAATCTTGATTATTAATGCCTTTAACTGGTTGGACGGAGTTGACGGACTGGCTGGCGGCGTGGGGGTGATTGGTTTTTTAGCCCTGTTTATTTTGAGCGCTTCTTCTTTAGTTAACCAGCCGCCGTTGGGCATTTTAAGCTTAATGATGGCGGGCGCTCTGGGCGGGTTTTTAATTATTAATTTTCCGTGGCGGGGGCCGGCCAGCTTAATGCTGGGGACGTCGGGCAGTATTTTTGTCGGGCTAATGCTGGCGGCTCTAAGTATTTTGTCGGGCGCCAAAATTATGACAACTTTTTTAGTTTTGTCTTTGCCGATTTTTGACGCTTTGTGGGTTGTTTGGTCGCGTTTCCGGGAGGGCAAATCCATTTTTCAAAAAGACCAGCGCCACCTGCATTACCGTTTGCAAAAAGCGGGTTGGCCGGCCCGCCGGATTTTGCTGGCTTATTATTTGCTGACAGCAGCGCTGGCCTTATTGGCCGTTTTTGCCCAAACCACCGGCAAATTTTTTGGCCTGCTGGCGGTTTTAGTTCTTTCCGCAATCATTTTATTTTCCTTTAATCATCGTTAATCCGCTTCTATAATAGCTTTCCACAGGTCGGTCCTGTGAAAGTTATCCACAGGGGATATTGACAGGTTGATTATTTTGGCTAAAATACGAGTAGTATGCGTTATTTGCCGACCCAAAACTTTTATTTCTTTTACTTTTTTTATCCGTCCCAGGAGTCGGCTGCTTTGCATATATAAACTAAGGTAATACTAACCAAAAGATAGCAAACACCCGGCTCCAGGCCGGATTTTTTAATTTTTGTCCGCAAAAGCGAGCCGAAGGCGAAGTTTGAGCGGCTAACAAAAATTAAACCCCGCGATTCCGCGAAGCGGAATTTGTGGGGTCAATAAATAAAATAGTAGATTGGTCTCTGCCGGTTAGCGCCGTCTTAGGCGGCCTTAACCGATGGACGAGCAATCGATCCGTAAATTGTTCTTTAGCGTCAAAAATGGAGGGCAAATGACTGCCAAGTGGGTTTATTTGGGCGGCGATCCGGGCCTACCCGGAGCACCACCGGATAACAAGGAACAACCAGAGCAATGGCCACAAGAGGGAGAGGAGAAGCCGCAGCCATGATTTATGCATATTGGGGTGCTGGCGATGATGTTCCGCCTTATGGCGGCGACATTTTCAAACCAAGGCCCAAACCAAGGCCCAAACCCAAAGGAGAGGGAAATGTGCCAACAAAGCAAAGAGGTTAAAATTGCTAAACCCCAAGATGGCCAGCCGAAGCCTGATCCGCGGCCCGCACCCAAGCCGCCGCCAGGCGAGCAGGAGCCTCCACCACCTTGGGGTCTATTCTGGTAGGGCTGCCGTCCCCGCCCGTTCCGAAACTTCGGAACGGGCTTTTTTCTGCTTGACTTTTGTTTATTTTAATTTATACTAACTATGGACTGCGCGGCAGTTCATTTTTATTCAATTAATTATTTTTATGTTCGCAATAATCAAAACCGGCGGTAAACAATATAAAGTGGCCACGGGCGACAAAATTAAAATAGAAAAATTAACCGCCAAAGAAGGCAAACCGGTTGTTTTTAAGGATGTCTTACTGATCGCCAAGGGCGAGGAAACAAAAATTGGCCAACCCAAAGTGGCGGGTGCTAAAGTGGAGAGTAAAGTTTTGCGCACTCAAAAAGGCAAAAAAGTGCAGATGATTAAATACAAAGCCAAAAAACGTTACAGTGTTAAAAAGGGCCATCGTCAACTCTTCACCGAAGTGGAAATATTAAAAATTACGGCGTAATTTTTAATTAAACCAAGTAATCGATTAACCGACATACTCCATAAAATAAAAAAGGTTGCTTACAGGGCGGTGTTTTTTTTGTTAAAATATTAATGTAAGAATCTATTAAAATACAAATTCCGCGGTAGCCCCGACGAACTTTTGTTGTCGGGGCCCCGACCGAAGCGTCGGGGCTCAAGTGTTTTACTTTAAATATGGGAAAGTTGATTAATGGCTTGAGTTTATATTTTAAAAAGCAAAAGGGATGGGCGTTATTATATCTGTAGCACAACCAATTTAAAAAATAGGTTGATTCATCACAAAAAAGGCCTTACACCCAACAAAAAGAATTGGGGGTTTAAAACTATTTTTTGTCCAATATTATAAGTTCCTAAAAGACGCAAGATATATTGAGAGAAAACTAAAAAGTTTAAAGAGAAAGGATTATTTAGATAAAATTATAAGGGATAAATCTATTAAAATACAAATTCCGCGGTAGCTCAGTGGTAGAGCAGGTGACTGTTAATCACTTGGTCGCAGGTTCGAATCCTGCCCGCGGAGCCAGTTAGGAAATTGCGAGGTTTTGGATGTCGCCTCGCTTCGCTCGGCAACCAAATCATAAGGAATTTTGGGCGAAAATTTGAATTGGCGGTTCTCCATTTTAGGGAAAGAAAATTTTTGAATCATATGAGTTTTGAAAATCCAGCGTGTCTCTTTATCCATTTGTTTCCCTTCCCAATAAATAAATTGGCAAAGGAAAATCGCGGCCTTTATAGAGCCGTCGAATTTAGATAGTTTCGGGTAATACGCAACAGGCCTCCCGACTTCGCGGAGACAATCACTGAGCTTCATGGCTATATTTTTTCTTTAATTCCACGCGGCCAAAAGCAGGGTCGCTATAAACGGCCTGGTATAAACGCACAAGACGATTTGCCTTGTCGGCTGCTTCTTCGTCAGTCAACTCTATGTTGTGGCTTTTCTTATAGACGCACTTAAACTCCTCAATAGCTTTTTTCGGTAGCATGTGGTTCCCAACTTTTTTCAAGACCTCTTTTCCCGAGACCCCAAGCGGATCGGTATTTTGGCCTGTTAAACAAAACAGGCTCGCAAACACAACCAAAGAAAAATCCAAATAAATGGAAAATCGTTCAGTTGCGCTTGCGAGCCCGCAGACTCGGAAGATACGATTCACGCCTACCCCGCAGAATAGGAAATATTCAATCTCTCAACACTTTAATTTTATCAAACCTACGGGTGTCGTCAACAAGGGGCATGTGTAAAACCCTACACTGAGATACAAACCAACTTCCGACTTGGTATCTATTTCGCGATCCAATGCAAACTAATCCGATATAATCTGCTATATTCGAAATAACGCAATTCGCAAATAGTAAATTGACCAAAAAACCCTTTATTTGAGGCATAAAAATGAGTTGCCGGTGCCCTATATCAATCTACTGATATAGTAAATCTGGTTTATTGACTTGCTTGATACTTTTGTATATAATCGTATATAGTTAACTATAGCGAATTAAGATCAAGCTAATATGAATGAAAACAGATTTATACAACGAATAAAGGTTAACTCAGAGATACTTGGTAAAATCGCCAAGATTGACGAGTTCAAAGGCCTTTGGCAAGGAAGCCTCCGTTTGAGTCCGCAAATTCTTGGCCGGCTTAAGGCATTTGTAATTATCACCTCAACCGGCGCCTCTACGCGTATCGAGGGATCAAAAATGACGGACGCTGAGGTAGCTCGTCTTTTGCGTGGGCTGAAATCCCACCCTCCCAAAAATCGCGATGAACAGGAAGTGGCCGGCTACGCTGACCTCGTGGGGAGAATCTTCGATAACTACCGGACGCTAAAACTTTCGGAAAATAATATTTTACAATTCCATAGTATTTTATTGCAGTTCTCGGAGAAAGATCAGACGCATCGTGGTAAATACAAAGGCGGAGACAATGCGGTCATAATGAAAAATCAGCGCGGCGAGGAGATTATTCTTTTCCAGCCGACTAAACCGTATTTGGTAAAGCCGGAAATGGAAACAGCAATTGATTGGACAAACGAACAATTGGAGAAGAAAGAACTTCACCCGCTTTTAATTATTGCCAATTTCGTCTTTGAATTTTTGGCAATCCACCCGTTTCAGGACGGCAACGGCCGCTTGAGTCGCGCGCTTACAAATCTACTTTTACTTCGCAATGATTATCCGTATCTTCCCTATGTCTCGCTTGACGAGATTATTGAGAATAAAAAAGATAGTTACTACTTAGCACTACGAGCAACACAGAAAAATCATAAAACCGATCACGAGGATATTACCGCGTGGCTAAATTTCTTGTTAGACGCGCTTCTTGAGCAAACTGAACAAGCAAGACAATTAATGAACGCCGAACAGCCGGAGAAACTTTTGTCGGAAAGACAGGAGCAGGTTTTTGCTGTCTTGAAGGGCGGAGAAACTCTGGGCGTAGCCGAAATCGATAAGCGTCTCACTGGTTTGGTACCGCAGGTGACTATAAAACAAGCTCTCGCGCGCTTGGTGGCTTTGCGTTTGGTTGAACGAGTTGGCCGGGGCAGAGGCGTGAGATATAAGAAAATGTAAAAATATGCCAACAGAAACAGCCAAAAAAGAAATACATTACGGGTGCAAAAAGTGCGGCAACAAGGACGAATTTCATGCCTGCCCCGTAGTGAGTGCGAAGCATTCTACTACCGGGGTGCGACTTATCGGCGACGAGGCCGATCGGGAAGAAATTAAAAAAGTAAGAGAAAAATGAAAATCAAAGATTTACCAAAATCAGATAGGCCGCGGGAGAAGCTTGTCGCGAAAGGAGCCGAGAACCTTAAGGACTCGGAGCTTTTGGCTATTCTCTTACGGACCGGCAAGGCCGGAAAAAATGTCATTGATATCG
>Ga0210057_1007052_pt1 | contig 13788 bp, 12 predicted proteins | sample CryGeyCG2114_010_2_FD_183968 | JGI IMG/M metagenome (GOLD analysis project Ga0210057, IMG submission 183968) | Groundwater microbial communities from aquifer - Crystal Geyser CG10_big_fil_rev_8/21/14_0.10 (SPAdes) (version 2) | ecosystem: Environmental > Aquatic > Deep subsurface > Groundwater ... | reverse complement strand
GAAAGAAAGCCTTTTTAAATTTGAGGGTGTCTTCTATATCATGTTATGTTTATAATCAAGCATGCTTATTAAATATTTCTTTATTTTGGCGATTATATGGTGGCTGGTTTTTTTTCTGGTGCTGCCTTTTGGCCAGGAAATTCCCGATAAAGTGGAGAAGGGGCATGCTGATAGTGCGCCCAAAGACCCAAAGCTCGGAATAAAATCTCTGATCACAACATTAATTGCAGCGCCACTGAGTTATATAATTTTATATTTCCTGGATTTATATGGCTATTGGTAAGTTGGTATCTTTATTAAATTTATAATTCAGAATATTAAGGCAAATACCTAATGTTGAAAAGAAAGAAAACCCATCACTTCCTTGATTTCTTTTATATTTTCTTCTGAAATTTCTGCAGCTTTTTCAGCGCCGGCTTTAATTATGCCATCAAGATAGGTTTTATCTTTTTGTAATTCATTGATTTTCTGTGAAATTGGGGAGAGGGTGGCAACGGCCAGTTCAGCAAGCTCCTTTTTTAAACCGGCAAAACCACTGGAAATAAAACGTTCCTGTGCTTTTTTTACGGTAATACCTGATAAAACAGCATAAATTGTCAGTAGATTTAATGCTTCCGGTCTTCCTTCCAGAGTTTCAAAGCCCATGATGGAATCACTCTTGGATTTTCTGATTTTCTGGGCGATTGTATCGGCAGAATCTGTCATGCTTATCCGGGAATATTCCGATTCATCGGATTTGCTCATCTTTTTTGTGCCGTCACGCAAGCTCATAACTCTGGTTGCTACACCCATAATCAAAGGCTCAGGCAGAGGGAAAGTTTCAGTTTTTGTATCATGATTAAATTTTTGTGCAATATCGCGGGCCAACTCAAGATGTTGTTTCTGATCTTCACCAACTGGCACATGGGTGGCCTTATATAAAAGAATGTCAGAAGCCATAAGAACTGGATAGCTGTAAAGGCCAAGAACGGCATTTTCCTTATGCTTGCCAGCCTTTTCCTTGAATTGCGTCATGCGGTTAAGCCAGCCCAGCGGCGTGAAGCAGCTAAGAATCCAGGCCAGCTCAGCATGGCCGGAAACGGCAGACTGATTGTAAATGATATTATCTTCGGGATTTATACCGCAGGCAATGTATGCAGCCGCTGTTTTACGTGTGCTTTCCAGCAATTCTTTTGGATTTTGCTGAACTGTTATGGCGTGCATATCAACAATGCAGAACATGCATTCATATTTATTCTGCAGCTCAACCCATTGCCTGATAGCACCAAGATAATTGCCAAGATGCAAATTGCCGGTTGGCTGAACGCCTGAAAAAATAAGTTCTTTTGACATGTTAATTTCAACGGTTAGCAAAAACGGAATTATCTATAATTGCCGCCTAAAAGCAAGAAAAGATAGATTTTTGGGAATTTAGTGTTTTTTAATTGGAAGAAAGGTGGTGGGATATTAGCAGGATATTAGCAATTGTCAGGTCTTGGGGGCGTTTTATTGGGATTCAACATGCTAGAAGTGGCTTATTTTCTGTATTTAGCTGCAATCAACCTTATATTTTCCATAATATACATTATGCGACTAAATTGTCCTTAGCCTAGAAATATACCTAAAATATATACAACAATACAATAGCAACAAGTGAAGTTAAAGATGCTTGTCTGCCCCGACCTTCTATATGCTGTAACCAGTCATATCCATTCTTCAGCGCGAAACAGGTATGACAGCCCCAGAACTGATACCCAGCCATAAATAATAATGATTGCTCCATATCTCTTTAAGCTGCTTTACCACTTCTTGCATGCTCTACTACTTTAGCAATTTCTTCTGGATCAGCATCTTTGCGCAAAATAGCTCCTAAAGAAAGAATACCAACTACTTTACCCACCTCATTATCTACGATAAGTCGGCTAATTTTATGCCTGGACATAAGGTCAGCAGCTTCCTTCAGAGTATTATTCTCGTGTATATACCCTATCAGACATATATTGACTGACTTTTGCCTGAATTGGGTCTCTTCCTTCAGAAACTGCACGAATCGTATATCCCGATCAGTAATTATTCCTTCCAATTGCTTTTCTGTGCCTACCGGCAGAATTCCGCAGTTAATTTTTTTCATCTGCTTGGCGGCTTCCTGCAGGCTGGCGTCTGGGCTGACTAATACCGGATGTGGTGTCATCAGATCTTTTACTTTTGTATTTTTTATAATGCTCTCCTTTGGTTATGATTGTCTTTTGCCCCACTTCATCTTAGGAAATACAAAAAATCAGATTTTGGATGGAAAATAATTGATATTCGTCAAATAACGTTTATTTTTTTCTTAAGCAGAATTATATCAATCAAAATCGTGGTTGCTCTGACACTTCTGATTTGCCTTAATAAAATCTTTTTCGGATAACTATTGCATTTTCTTTGACAAAACATACAATGCCGCCTCCCATTTTTTTGTATAAATTAAGGAGATAACCACAGGTGGGTGATAAATATAACGTTGCTGTAGTCGGAGCGACTGGAAATGTTGGCAGGGAAATGCTTAATGTGCTTTATGAGCACAAGTTTCCTATTGGTGAATTGCATGCTTTAGCTTCGGCGAATTCAGAAGGTAAGAAAGTTAGCTTTGGTGAGACTCAAACTCTCACTGTAAAAGATCTGGCAAAATTTGACTTCAGCGGAGTGGATATTGCCCTTTTCTCCCCCGGTGCAAGCGTTTCTAAAATTTATGCGCCGCGTGCAGCAGAAGCAGGCTGTGTGGTTATTGATAACACTTCATGCTTTCGTTACGACAAAGACATTCCTCTGGTGGTTCCAGAAGTAAATTCTGTTGCGTTAAAAAATTATGCAAAGCGCAATATAATTGCCAACCCAAATTGCTCGACAATTCAGATGGTGGTTGCTCTCGAGCCGCTTCATGATATCGCCAAAATTAAACGGGTGGTAGTTTCCACTTATCAATCTGTTTCTGGCGCAGGAAAAGAAGGCATGGATGAGCTTTACAATCAAACCAAAGCTATGTTTTCAAATGATTTCAAAAATCCTGAAAAATTTACAAAGCGTATAGCATTTAATGTTATCCCGCATATTGACATATTCATGGATGATGGCGCCACTAAAGAAGAATGGAAAATGGTAACAGAAACGAGGAAGATCCTTGATCCTTCCATAGAAGTTAGCGCCACTTGCGTGCGCGTGCCTGTTTTTATTGGCCACTCGGAATCGATAAACATAGAGTTTTCTGATCCGATCAGTGAAGAAGAAGCCTATGAAGCTCTCTCTGATACTCCAGGCGTTATAGTTTTTGACAGGCGTGAGTCAGGTGGATATATGACACCAGCAGAATGTGTTGGCGAGGAAGGCGTTTATGTTTCCCGCATCAGGAAAGATCCAACTGTGAAAAACGGTCTGAATATCTGGGTTGTCTCTGATAATCTGCGCAAAGGTGCAGCTGCCAACGCAGTTCAGATTGCAGAAGAATTGATAGAAAATTATGGTTTATAAAAGTTGATAGTTGCTGCTTAATAGTTTATTGTTGCCGCCATGAGCGAACAAAAATCAGAAAAAATAAAGTTAAAGGAGAGGCCTCTCTCCCCTCACCTTACTATCTACAAACCACAAATAACTTCAGTTCTTTCTATTACGCACAGGGCAACAGGTGTTTTCCTTTTTCTGGGTGCTTTTATTTTTGTGTGGGAGCTTTCTGCTTTTGCTCGTGGTGGAGATGCCTTTGAATGTTATATGGGGTTTGCCACTAGCTGGCTTGGAATTTTTATTGCCTTTTTCTGGGTGCTTTCTTTATTCTACCATTTATTTAATGGCATCAGGCATATATTCTGGGACATGGGATTAGGTTTTGATATAAAAACTGCTGCTTTGTCTGGCGCTTTAGTTGTCATTGCGACTGTTATAACTACCATATATTTTTTCTATCTATTTTATAAGGCTTGAGAAATGAATTTTAAAACTTCTCTCAAACGTGCAAAAGGCCTTGGTTCCGCAAAAGAAGGGACAAAACACTGGCTTGCTCAGAGAGTTTCTGCAGTTGCCCTGATAATTCTTGTTATATGGATGATTTCTGCATTTTTGCAATTTCCTGTTGCTGATATTTACGGCGGCGGGCTTTCATTACTTAAAACACGTGAAATTGCAATGGAATGGATTTCACATCCACTTAATTCTCTGCTCTGTATCTTTCTTCTGATTGCAATGTTTTATCATGGTGCCCTTGGCATGCGGGTAATTCTGGAAGATTATGTGCATAATGAGCTGACAAAGGTTTTATCTATTATTGCGGTTAACATATTATCTTTTGCAGCAGCCGTAATTGGTATTTTTTCAGTTTTAAGCTCTTTTTTAAATGGATAATATAAACTCATGCCACAATCCTATCAGATAATTGATCATGAATATGATGTCGTAGTTGTTGGAGCTGGCGGTGCAGGTTTGCGTGCAACTTTGGGCATGGCAGAAAAAGGCCTTTCTACTGCATGTGTAACAAAAGTATTCCCAACACGTAGCCACACAGTTGCAGCACAAGGCGGCATCAGTGCCGCTCTTGGCAATATTTCGGAAGATGACTGGCGCTGGCATATGTATGACACTGTCAAAGGTTCAGATTGGCTGGGCGATCAGGATGCCATTGAATATATGTGCAAGAATGCCAAAAAAGCGGTTATTGAACTTGAACATTACGGCGTTCCATTTTCCCGAACGGAAGACGGAAAAATTTATCAGCGCCCATTTGGTGGCATGACAACAAAATATGGTGAAGGCCCTGCTGCTGTTCGCACCTGTGCTGCAGCAGATCGCACTGGCCATGCAATATTGCACACTCTCTATCAGCAATCACTCAAGCATAAGGCACAGTTCTTTATAGAATATTTTGCCATTGATCTGATTATGGATGATGAAGGTGTTTGTCGTGGTGTTATGGCTTGGAATCTTGATGACGGAACTCTTCATCGTTTCCGCAGTCATATGGTTGTGCTCGCTACAGGCGGCTATGGCAGAACTTATCTTTCCTGCACTTCTGCTCACACCTGCACTGGTGATGGTAATGGCATGGTAGCGCGTGCTGGTTTACCATTACAGGATATGGAATTTATTCAATTTCATCCAACTGGCATTTATGGGGCTGGCTGCCTTATAACTGAAGGTGTACGAGGTGAAGGTGGATATCTGGTTAACTCACAAGGCGAAAGATTCATGGAGCGTTATGCGCCAAGCGCTAAAGACCTCGCCTCACGAGATGTTGTCAGCCGTGCGATGACTATTGAAATAAATGAAGGTCGCGGAGTTGGTGAAAAGAAAGATCACGTTCTGCTGCGTTTGGATCACCTTGATGCCGAAGTCATACATAAAAGGCTTCCTGGCATTGCAGAAACAGCAAAAATATTTTCTGGAGTTGATGTCACTAAGGAGCCGATCCCGGTTATTCCAACCTGCCATTATAATATGGGTGGAATTCCAACTAATTATCATGGCGAAGTAGTTACTTTGAAAAAAGGTAACCCTGATACAGTTATACCTGGTTTAATGGCAATTGGTGAGGCAGCATGTGTTTCCGTTCACGGTGCAAATCGCCTTGGCTCTAACTCACTTCTTGATCTGGTTGTATTTGGACGTGCAGCAGCACTGCGTGCAGCTGAGGTTGTGAAGTCTGGTTCACCTCATAAAAATCTTCCTGATAACGCCATCTCTCCAGCTATTGATCGTCTTGATAAAGTCAGATTTTCGGATGGCACACTGACTACATCAGAAATTCGTGAAAATATGCAGCGCACAATGCAAACACATGCAGCTGTTTTCAGAACAGAAGATTCTCTTGCCCAGGGCGTAGAAAAAATTGACCAGGTTTATGCCAGCTATAAAGATTTAAAAATATCTGACCGTGGAATGATCTGGAATAGCGATCTTGTTGAAGCTCTGGAACTTTCCAATCTTTTACCTCAAGCCTCAGTTTCCATGCATGGGGCACTTAATCGCAAAGAAAGTCGGGGAGCTCACGCACGTGAGGATTATGCAGAAAGGGACGATAAGAATTGGATGAAGCATACAGTTGCATGGTGTAAAGAGAGTGGCGAAATAACTTTAGATTATCGCCCAGTTCATCTTAATACACTAACTGATGATGTTGAGTCTGTTCCACCTAAGGCGAGGGTTTATTAAATTATGGTTGAATTTGCATTACCAAAGAACTCAAAAATAAAAAAAGGAAAAACCCATTCTGCTTTAAAGGATGCGAAGAATATAAAAAAATTCCATATCTATCGCTGGAATCCTGAAGATGAAGAAAACCCACGAGTAGACACATATGAACTTGATATGGATAAATGTGGCCCAATGGTTCTTGATGCTCTGATAAAAATTAAGAATGAGATGGACAGCACCCTCACCTTCCGACGCTCTTGCCGTGAAGGAATTTGCGGGAGTTGCGCGATGAATATCAATGGAACGAACACACTTGCCTGCACACGTGATATTGATAAATCAGAAGATGTTAAAATTTATCCTCTTCCACATATGAGTGTGGTTAAAGATTTAATTCCTGATATGAAAAATTTCTATGCTCAATATGAATCAATCAAACCATGGCTTCAGGCAGAAACCCCTGCCCCTGCAAATGGCGAAAGAAAACAATCTCCAGAAGATCGGGAAATGATCGATGGGCTTTATGAATGCATTTTATGTGCCTGTTGCTCTACAAGTTGTCCAAGTTACTGGTGGAATGAGGATAAGTATCTCGGCCCGGCAATATTGCTGCAAGCCTATCGCTGGATTGTCGATAGTAGAGATGAAGCCACCGGAGAAAGGCTCGACGAATTGGAAGATCCATTCAAACTTTATCGCTGTCATACTATAATGAATTGTACAAAAACCTGTCCAAAAGGCCTGAACCCAGCTAAAGCTATTGCAGAAATCAAGAAATTGATGGTCGAGCGAAGGTAGTTATTTTGTTTAGGCAGTTGATGGTTCATGGTTGATAGGAAGATTATCCGCTCTTTTTCCAGTATGACAAAGCTATAGGCTTAGCAGAATATCTTGTGCAACTTTTGCAGGGTCAGGCGCTTGTGTTATTGGACGACCGATAACAAGATAATCTGCACCAAGGTTCATAGCGCTTTTTGGTGTAATGACACGTTTCTGATCATTGTGATCATCTAATTGTTGACGAATGCCTGGCACAACTAATTTAAATTCTGGGCCGAATCTGGTTCGAAGCATACCAATTTCATGGGCTGAACAAACAACACCTGATAAGCCACAGTTCTTGGCCATAGTTGCAAGATTTGTAACTTGAGCTTTAGCGCTGGTAGTAACTCCGATTTCATTGATATCTTTATCATCCATACTTGTAAGAACTGTAACTCCAAGAAGAATTGTATCGCCCTGCGCTGCATCCGCTGCAGCTTTGAGCATATCTTTTCCACCTGCAGTGTGAATAGTAATCATAAATGGATTAAGTTTACAGGCAGCCTTAACAGCTTTTGCAACAGTGTTAGGAATATCATGAAATTTAAGGTCGAGAAAAACAGGAAGACCTCGATCAGAAAATCTTTTTATTCCCTCTGGACCATTGGCAGTAAAAAACTCAAGGCCAAGTTTAATTCCACCTACATTGGAATTAATTAAAGAAATCAAACACTCAGCTTCTTCAATATCAGGCGTGTCAATTGCACATATGATAGGGTTATATTTCATAATATAACCCTATCATACACAAATTTTTCTTATTACTATACACTGTAATAATTGATAAATTCGATTGGATGCGGAGTATGATCAACGTCATAAACTTCTTCCATCTTAAGGTCGATATATGCATCTATCAGGTCATCAGTGAATACATCGCCCTTTTTAAGAAATTCTCTGTCTTTGGAGAGGCTTTCAAGAGCTTCCCTCAGTGAAGCAGAAACAGTTGCCACGTCTTTAAGTTCTTCCGGAGGAAGATCGTAAAGATTTTTATCCATAGCTTCGCCAGGATGTATCTTATTTTCAATTCCATCCAACCCAGCCATAAGCATGGCAGCAAAAGCAAAATAAGGATTAGCTGTAGGATCTGGGAACCTGACTTCTATACGCTTACCTTTTGGGTTAGCTACATAAGGGATACGGATTGAGGCAGAACGGTTTCTAGCAGAATAAGCAAGTAAAACGGGAGCTTCAAAGCCAGGGATCAACCTTTTATAGCTGTTTGTGCTGGCATTAGAAAATGCGTTTATAGCTTTAGCATGTTTTATTATGCCGCCAATGTAATAAAGGCAGGTTTCTGAGAGATCAGCATAACCACTTCCAGCAAAGAGAGGTTTATTCCCTTTCCAGATTGACTGGTGAGTATGCATTCCTGAGCCATTATCACCTTTGATTGGTTTAGGCATAAATGTCGCTGTCTTGCCGCGATTATGCGCGACATTATGCACTACATATTTATATTTCTGCACATTGTCAGCTGTTTCAGTAAGTGTGCTGAATTTAAAGCCAAGTTCACACTGACTAGGAGCAACTTCATGGTGATGCAGAAGTGACTGAATACCAACACTTCTTAAAACAGTAAGCATTTCCGCTCTGATATCATTAAGAGAATCAACTGGCTGAACAGGAAAATATCCGCCTTTTACTTTAGGGCGATGTCCAGTGTTGCCTTCAGCATAGTCCCGGCCACTATTATAAGGGGCTTCTTTTGAGTCAATGCTGATAAATGAACCAGACATATCAACAGCATAACGAACATCATCAAATATAAAAAATTCCAATTCAGGCCCAAAATATGCAGTATCGCCAATTCCTGAATAAGCAAGATAGGCTTCGGCTCTTTTAGCCGTAGAACGAGGGTCACGGGAATAGCCACTGCCAGTGTTTGGCTCAATAACATCGCAGAAAATAAGAAGAGTTGTCTGCTCTGTAAAAGGGTCAACTACAGCACTGTCGAGGTCGGGCTGTAAAATCATGTCGGATTCATTGATTGTCTTCCAACCGCTTATGGAAGAACCATCAAACATAAGACCATCTGTGAGAATAGCTTCATCTACTTCTTCTGAAGCCATTGTTGTATGCTGCCATTTTCCCTTTGTATCAGTAAAGCGAAAATCAACAAATTTAACTTTATTATCTTTTATTAGGCCTAAAACTTTCTTTATCTTGTCTGTCATTTCTTCCCCCCTATGACTTAGGAATAAATAAATAAATTAATTAAAAAATAATAAGAATCAATCATATTGCTTCCTTCCCTCTTTCCCCGGTACGAATGCGCACAACATCATCTACCGGTAAAATAAAAATTTTACCATCGCCTATTCTACCTGTATTGGCAGTTTGCTGAATTATTTTTACAACTTTTTCTGCCATTTCATCGGAAAGAATAACTTCTATCTTAACTTTGGGAAGAAAATCCACGACATATTCTGCACCCTGATAAACTTCGGTATTGCCTTTTTGGCGACCAAAGCCTCTTACATCAGTGACAGTTATACCGTGAACACCGGCATCCTGCAGCGCATCTTTTATCTCATCTAATTTGAAAGGCTTGATTATAGCCTCGATTTTTTTCATCTCTACAGACTCCGGGTTAAAATTAAGCACCCGGGATTCGACTCTTAAACTCAATTTTAAAAAATGTCAAAGGTGAATTAATTTTTATGACCATTCTTTTTTACGCTCCAGATGCTCATAATTATTGTATATGGGTTCATGGTCAGAATCAGGAGAAGCAATATAAGGAGTATCCTTATCACAAAACACAGAGATTAATCTGGTTAACCCATCTTTGGCCTCCTGCTTTATCCTAACTATATCTTTCACGGGGCTTTTTATATTTTCGGCAGATAACTCCCAATATTGAATATCTTTAACCAGCCCTCTCTCTAACCCGGATACATCCCCCTCCTCTACTATAATAGTTTCCAGGGAAAGCTGCGGTGAATAACCGGCTTCGACATCTTTGTTTTTAGGCAAACTACCTGTTTTATAGTCAATTATTGTTATATCTCCGCTTTTATTTATCTCAATTCTATCCATCTGTGCAGTAATAGTGAATATAGAGCCATTATCCAAGACAAGCTCCAATCTGCCTCTTTTTTCGGCTAAAACATCTTTTATATCTGCTCTGCGTTTAAGTTCCGTTTTTACAAACCAATCAGCAATTTTTTCAAATCTTGGCCACCATGAGGCCATTATAGCTGGCTTGTGCTCCAATTTCTTAAAATAATCAAAGCCATAACTAATCAATTTTTCTAAATTTTCTTTATAGGTTAAGGGGCTAAAATTAAGAACAAATTTCTCCAGCACAGAGTGAACTATCATGCCAAACTCACTTTGATCAGGCTCTCTATCCAACTCATCTATCTGTGAAAGATCAAGCACATATTTTGCATATACCGCATAAGGATCGCGCATCAGCTTTTCCACCTGTGTTACAGATAGTTGCATTGGCCTGGAAAAACCTGGGGGAACCGGTTTTGGCCGTAAAATTGCCAAGATTTTTTCTGGCTTATGTAAATCTTCTGCCCAATTGCTCCATGGCAAATCAGGTTCAAGATGTGCTTCAAGGTCAGCGCTAGATATAACCGCCTTCATACGCAAAAGCCAAGGCGAAGCAAAAGCTGGCGAGCCATTAATTTCTTCAGAATATGTTATGAATACTTCTGTTGCGCTGAGAAACTCACAAAAGTCATGGGCAGATAGGCCGATGGTAGATTCTTCAGAAAAGCCAAAATTCTTTCTCATGGCTTTACTCATCCATGGGCTAGACTTATCCATTGGCCAGATTCCTTCATTCACGCCAGCCAAAATAAATAGATCATGGTGTTTTAATCTGGCTTCAATCGGGCTTAGTATGGAAATTCTTGGCTGAGTCCCATAAGAAGGACGATAGGTTTTTCCGAGCCATATGGAATTAAAAAAGCTTTTGTAAGTACTCGTTTCTATAATTTTATCTTTATCAATATGAGAAAGGATTTCTTCTATAAATTCAGCAGCATCTGCACCATCATCGCCACTCCATAACCTTATGCCCTCCTTGCTTTCATTCGTTCTTGCAAGTTTTTCACAGCATTTTATGTGGGCTTGTAATATATCCCGCAAAGAAACTTGCTGGCGGGAATATAAAAAAGACAGATTTTTTGTTATCTCCTTCAAACCCTGCAGCCAGATAACTAAATATTCTTTATCATTTTTATCTGAATTTTCTACATTCTTTATAAAACCAGCAATACCTCTATTTATATAAACGCCGTGCAGAACATTTTTTTCAAAAGTTCTGACCAGCTTTCTATAAACGGCCGGCTGCATTGCTGATGAAGCCATTGGGTGTTTAAGTGCCGCCAGCATTGTCACTGGGGCAAAATCTGTTTCTATCATCTCCAAAACCAGTTTCATGAAAACTACAGGTGGAAATGCAGATAAAGGCCTGCCAGCAGAATCATCAATTGTAACTTTCCACCTACCAAGGGCAGAGGATATTCTTTTCGCCAGAGTTCTATCGTTAGTTATTACTGCAGCAGTTTTACTTTTATTCTCCATTACCTGACGGAGCATCAAAGCTATTATTTCAGATTCAATTCTCTGATTACGCGCAGATATAAGTTTTATTCCCTTAATATCATCAGACGTAATTTTTATATCCTTCCATTTTGAAGTTTCTGAAAAGGGCAGCATTACACTGGAAACAAATTTTTCTCGTCCTATATCTCTTGGAACTTGCCAATAATTAACATCGTGCCTTGATAATCCAATTTTATTGAGCAGATTCTTCATGGCGTTTTGTGGGTGATTGTTATTAACTTCATTCCATACAGAATCATCACATTCTTTATCAAGCCCTGGCAATATAACTAAACCTTTTTCTAATTCGCATATAACTGCCAAAAGCTCTGCAGTATAAGGCGTGCTACCCGTAGAGCCAGCAGCTATTACCGGATATTCCGGAGGATTCTTTTTCCACAAATCTATCTGACGCTTTATAAGAAGGCTCCTTCTTTCGACAGGATCTATTAAGCTCAGGCGCCTAAGTTCCGCTGGCCATTTTTGTGCAATTACATCAAAAAAATCCAGTGTGATCTGCCAATGGCTGGCGAGCTCTTCGGGAACAATATTCTTTAGATTATCAAAGCTAAGATTTTCTTTTTGGATTTCATCAAGAAAATTTTCCAGCTCAAAAGCAAGATGCATAGCCTGTGCCTGGTCAAGCATATGGCTATTTTTATTATCAGTAAAATTCCACTCCATTATCATATCAGCAAGAATCATTCTTCTCTTTATGGAAGAAATTGCCGTTGGAATCTCTTGTGATAATTCGGAAGAAAAAGTAATTTCATTTTCCTCCACATCACCAATAGCACGCATTTGCGGAAGGATAGTGGGTTTCCCATCATTGGCTTTTAGAAGAGCTTCTGCCAGGTTACGGCAAGCTCTTCTGCCTGGCAGTAATATAGTAATATTAGATAAAAGAATTTGGTCACTGCCGTATTTTTTTATAATGCCAGCAGCAACAGAATCAACAAAAGATACGGAAGACGGTATTGTGAATATTTTAGCCTGAACTGGCATATAACGCCTAAATCTAAGCAGCTTTTTTGTTTTTACTCAGAATTTTTTTAAGATACTGACCAGTTATACTATCTTTAGTCGCTGCAACATCTTCCGGCGTACCTTCTGCAACAATTTTTCCGCCTTTTGATCCACCACCTGGCCCAACATCAATTAGCCAGTCTGATGTCTTAATAACATCCAGATTATGTTCTATGACAACAACAGTGTTTCCGGCATCAACTAATTTATGCAGCACACTAAGCAGTTTTTTAATATCATCTGTATGTAAACCAGTTGTAGGCTCATCTAATATATAAAATGTTCTACCTGTTGATTTTTTTGAAAGCTCTCTTGCCAGTTTTATTCTCTGCGCTTCACCGCCTGAAAGAGTCGTTGCAGATTGCCCCAGCCTGATATAACCAAGCCCAACCTCTTCAAGTGCAACCATTTTTTCATGAATCAGTGGCATCTTATCAAAGAATTTTACCGCATCCTCAACTGTCATATTTAAAACATCAGATATGGATTTATCTTTATATTTAATTTCTAGCGTCTCACGATTATAGCGTGCACCTTCACAGGCTTCACATTTTACATATACATCTGGCAGAAAATGCATTTCAATTTTTATAAGCCCATCACCCTGGCAAGCTTCACAGCGACCACCTTTTACGTTAAAGGAGAAACGGCCCGCTTTATAACCTCGCGCTTTTGCTTCAGGTAAACCAACATACCAGTCGCGTATAGGAGAAAATGCCCCAGTATAAGTTGCTGGGTTAGAGCGCGGAGTTCTTCCTATAGGCGATTGATCAATCTGTATCACTTTATCTATATATTCCAGGCCTTCTATAGATTTATGCAGCCCAGGAATCTTTTTTGCGCCATTAAGTGTTTTAGCCAGTGAATTATATAAAGTATGAATAATCAGACTGGATTTTCCACCACCAGACACACCAGTAATGCTGCAGAAAACACGAAGTGGTATGTCAGCATCTATATTTTTGAGGTTATTAGTTACTGCACCTCTGATTTTTATACAGCGACTTTTTTCTATTTTTCTACGTTTGGGGATAGCAATGAATTTGTCACCTCTTAAATATTGACCTGTAATGCTTTCCTTTACGTTCATAATTTCTTCAAGAGTACCTTCCGCTATTACTTTTCCACCGTGTACTCCCGCACCTTTGCCTATATCTACAATGTGGTCGGCACAGCGCATGGTTTCTTCATCATGCTCAACTACAATGACAGTATTGCCCAGGTCTTTTAAACCCTTAA
>Ga0210057_1007050_pt1 | contig 13791 bp, 12 predicted proteins | sample CryGeyCG2114_010_2_FD_183968 | JGI IMG/M metagenome (GOLD analysis project Ga0210057, IMG submission 183968) | Groundwater microbial communities from aquifer - Crystal Geyser CG10_big_fil_rev_8/21/14_0.10 (SPAdes) (version 2) | ecosystem: Environmental > Aquatic > Deep subsurface > Groundwater ... | reverse complement strand
AACCAGTTTAAACTATGGGTAAACCAGCTTTAAAAAAATTCGATGTGGTTCTGCTGACGCTGGTAGTTTTAGTGTCGTTATTCGGTTTGATTATGGTTTACAATGCTTCGGTGGCGGAAGCCTTTGCGCTTTTCAGTGACAAGTACTATTTTTTGAAGCAGCAGGCCGTATGGCTGGTTTTTGGGATGGCGGCGCTGGCCGCCGCCGCGGTTACCCCTTTAAGTTTAATCAAGAAATTTTCACCGTTACTTCTTTTTTTGACCTTAATTTTGCTGATTTTGGTACTCGTTCCCGGGTTGGGAATCCAGTCTTTGGGGGCTAGGCGCTGGTTGAGCTTGGGCGGGTTAGAGCTTCAGCCGACCGAGCTGGCCAAGCTGGCTTTGGTGATTTATTTGGCCGCCTGGCTGGAAAAAACCCGGCCGTTCTGGAATTTTTTAGCAATTTTGGGCGTGTTTTTGGGTTTGATTACGTTGCAGCCGGATTTGGGAACGGCGCTGGTCATCATTAGTACGGGAGTCTTGGTTTTCTATGCTTCGGGGGCTTCAATTAAATCGCTTTTGGTCCTGTCCGGTATCGGGACAATAACCGGGTTGGGCCTGATTTTTTCGTCGCGTTACCGGCAGGAACGGCTGCTGACTTTTTTAAACCCGCTGCGGGACCCGCAAGGCAGTTCTTATCACATCCGCCAAGCTTTGATTGCCATCGGTTCGGGCGGCTGGTGGGGTTTGGGCTTGGGCGAGTCGCGGCAAAAATATCAGTTTTTACCCCAAGTGACGACCGATTCAATTTTTGCCATTATTGCCGAGGAGGTGGGATTTTTCGGCGGGGCGATTTTAATTTTGACTTTATTTCTGATTATTTGGCGCGGATTGACGATTGCCCGTTTGGCCCCGGACCGGTTTTCCGGTTTGCTGGCGGTGGGAATTACCGGCTGGCTGGCGCTGCAGATTTTTATTAACTTGGGAGCGATAATGGCTTTGTTGCCGTTAACCGGCGTGCCTTTGCCGTTTATTTCTTACGGCGGTTCGAGTTTGATTATCAGCCTGTCCGGTGTCGGTTTGTTATTAAATATTTCCCGGTTCCGGCAGAGCCCGAAAAAACGTTTATGAGATTGGTGATTACCGGCAGTCATCCAACTCCCGCCCAGGCGCTGATGGAACAATTGCCGAAAGACCTGCCTGCGCAGGCAGGTTGGACCGTGTTTCAATTATCCAGTGCCACCGGTCCGAAGTTTAAACGTTACGATTGGTTCGGTTCGCTGGTTGGCGGCGTCAGGCTGCCCGGTCTGGTCTGGCAGGTTAAGCGGAAACTTCAATTAATTAAAGCAGAGCTGGTGATTAGTTTCGGGGGGTTTAGCAGTGTTCCGGTTGTCTTGGCCGCCAAACTGCTTCATTTGCCGATTATAATTCATGAACAAACTTTCGGGGCCGGGTTGGCGTCAAGGCTGACTGCCAGGGTAGCGGATAGGATTGCCGTCTCCTGGAAATCAAGCTTAAAATATTTTCCAAGGCATAAAATCGTTCTTACCGGTAATCCGGTCAGGCAAACCATCCTCAAGGTCCGCCGCCGGCCGGAAAAAGTTTTGTATTTTAGCGGCGGCAGCCAGGGCGCGCAAATTATTAATCAAACCCTGGAACCGCTTCTGCCTGAATTGACAAAAAAGTTTATGGTTTACCACCAGTATGGCCGCTTGCCCCGGCCGGCCGGGCGGAAAAACTATGTGACGAAATCATACTTTTCCGTTGACGAATTGGCACAAATTTATTCCCGCTGCCGGTTGGCAATCGGCCGGGCGGGAATAAATACCGTGACCGAACTGGCTTATCTTAAAATTCCGGCGGTGCTGGTGCCTTTGCCGCATACCCAAAAAAACGAACAGGCAATTAACGCTCACTATCTGAAAAAACTGGGTTTGGCGGTCGTCTTGCCCCAGGATCAACTGACTCCGGCAAGTTTACTTGGGGCGATTAATCAAGTTGACCGTTTGCCCCAAACCCGGCGCGGTTTGGGCTTTCCGCGTTCCCGGGTGATGAACGCGGCGTCAAATTTATTCCGGTTATGTTCAAGCTTGTCAGTGTTGTAATTTTACTGGCCGCCGCCGTTGGCCTGGGCCAGCGGGGATATTTTAAAGTTCGGCATATCGATTGCCGTTTAAACCATTATCCCTGCCCGCTGCAGCTGGAACCGGTCTTGCTGTCTTTTGTCGGCCGGAATATTTTCTCGTTATCGTCCGGTTCTGTCTCCCGGCAGATTATGAGTTTTGATCCGACCCTGACCGAAATTAAAATCAGCAAGCGTTTGCCGTCGCGCCTGCTGATTGATTTGGGGCGGCGCCTGCCGGTAGCGGCGATCAAGGTCGAGCCGGACGGGCCGCGGTTTTATTTGGATAAAACCGGGTTTGTTTATTTACCGCCGACTTTAGTCAACCAGCCCCTGGTTGAAGTTATTTGGCCTAAAGAGCTGTCCCTGGTTGAAGGCGAATCGGTTCTAAGCCTGGATTTGGCCCGGCTGGTTAACACTTTGGCGGCTTATTATGTTACCTTTAGCCAGATAATCAGGCAGACTGACGAGACTTATTTGGTCAAAACCGTTTCCGGTCCGGAAGCGCTGATTTTGGCCGGGGCGGATTTTGCGCCGGCGGTTGCTTCTTTACAATTTATCTTATCCAATATTAAAATAGGGGAGCCTGTACCAACAAAAATTGATTTAAGGTTTGATAAACCAATCTTAACTTACTAAACCATTAATGCCAAAATCACAACTCATTTCGGCTATCGACATCGGCACTACCAAAATCACCACGGTGATTGCCTCGCTGTCTTTGGACCAGGAAAAAATTAACGTTATCGGTGTGGCGACCGAACCGGCTAAGGGTTTGCGCAAAAGCCAGATTGTGGACATTGACGAGACAATCGAATCGATTACTCAAAGCGTGGAAGCGGCTGAACGGATGGCCGGGTACTCGATTGCTTCGGCCTTGGTTTCGGTTTCCGGGACCCACATTGAATCGTTAAACTCAAAGGGGGTGGTGGCGGTGGCCGAACCGGAAGGAGAAATCGATGAACAGGACGTCGCCCGGGTAATTGAAGCCGCCCGGGCAGTTTCTCTGCCGTCGGCCCGGGAAGTCCTGCACGTGATTCCCCGGGATTTTAAGGTTGACAGCCAGGACGGAGTCAAGGATCCGGTCGGGATGAGCGGGGTGCGCCTGGAGGCCGAAGCCCATTTAGTCTCCGGGTCAAGTACGGCCATGCGTAACCTGGGTAAGTGTGTGGCGGAAATCGGCGTGGAAGTTGAAAGTTTAGTTTTTTCCGGGTTAGCCAGCGCCGAAGCGGTGCTGACGCCGACCGAAAAAGAACTCGGGGTGATTTTAATTGATCTTGGCGGCGGCAGTGCCTCGATTGCCGTTTTTGTGGACGGCGCTTTATCCTATTCTTCGGTTTTACCGGTGGGGGCGAAAAATATTACCAATGATTTAGCGATCGGTTTACGGGTCAGCCTGGAAGCGGCGGAAAAAATTAAGCTGGCTTTATCGGCTTTAAACGAGACGGAACCGGATAGCGATGAACTGGATGTTAAAAAACTGAATTTAAACGAAGAAGTCGGCAAGCTATCCCGTAAAACTTTAGTGGAAGGGATTATCCGGCCGCGCCTGAACGAGATTTTTACTTTGGTCGGCGAAGAATTGAAAAAATCCGGTTTCGGCGGTTCGACTCCGGCCGGGGTGGTGGTGACCGGCGGCGGAGCTTTGACGGTTGGTTTGGCCACGGCCTGCAAACGCTGTTTATCTTTACCGGTCCGGTTGGGTTATCCCAAAGGCCTGTCCGGTCTGGTGGACGAGATTAAATCGCCGGCCTATTCGGCGGCGTGGGGATTGATTGAGTACGGGGTGAAAAATGCCAAGGGGATAAAAGCCGACTCGTCTTTTAAATCGATGGGTAAATTTATCGGCAAGCTTCAATTCAAGGGGACCGTTGATAAAATAGTTAAACTGGTAAAATCTTTTCTGCCGTGATAAGCTAAGTTACTCCTGCCCCACTTTAATTAATTGAATTATGGCTTTGGTCAAACCGGATTTAAATACTTTTGCCAAAATCAAAGTTTTGGGGGTTGGCGGCGGCGGCAATAATGCCGTTAATTCCATGATCGCTTCAGGACAGATTAAGGGCGTGGAATTTATCAGTATTAATACCGATGCCCAGGCGCTGTTAGCCTGTCAGGCGCAAACTAAAGTTCAGATCGGCCAGAAATTGACCCGGGGTTTGGGTTCTGGCGGCAACCCGAAAATCGGCGAGCAGGCGGCGCAGGAATCTAAAGAAAAACTTCAGGAAATTCTATTCGACAGTGACATGGTTTTCGTGACGGCGGGCATGGGCGGAGGTACCGGGACCGGAGCCTGTCCAGTGATTGCCGAAGTGGCCAAAGAGTCCGGGGCTTTGACCGTGGCGGTGGTGACTAAGCCGTTTTTATTTGAAGGCACCCGGCGGATGGTGGCCGCCGAAGAGGGAATCGAGAAATTAAAAGAAAAAGTTGACACCTTAATCGTCGTGCCTAATCAGCGCTTGATGGACATAATCGACAAAAACCTGACTTTACTGGAAGCCTTCCGGATGGCCGACGGCGTTTTATCTCAAGGGGTCCAGGGGATTTCCGACCTGATTACGTCCACCGGCTTGATTAATGTCGATTTTGCCGACGTCAAAACCGTGATGGCCGGTGCCGGCTCGGCCTTAATGGGTATCGGTTCCGGTGTGGGCGAAAATCGGGCGCAGACAGCGGCCCGGTCGGCGATTGTCTCGCCGCTTTTGGAAACGTCGATCGAGGGGGCTAAAGGAATGTTGTTTAATATCATCGGCGGGTCGGATCTCACCATGCACGAGGTCAACCAGGCGGCCGAGATTATTTCTAAGGCTGCCGATGCCGACGCCGAAATTATTTTCGGCGCGGTCATCGATGAAACTTTGGTTGATCAGATTAAAATTACGGTGATTGCCACCGGTTTTGACGAAACCCGCCAGCGTTTGCGGGACATTTCCGGCCGAGCGGCCACCCAACCGGCCGTAGCCGAGTTAATCAACGACCAGACCAACGGCGAGAAAAAAGAGTTTTCCGAGCCCCGGGAAGAATCCGACACTGAACTGGACATTCCCGCCTTCTTGCGCCAGGGAAGATAAAGACATAAATCAAATGCGGCCGTCATTATGTTATGATTAGGTGATGAGACAAAAAGGATTTAGGGAACTGGCTTTAAAACTAAGCGAGGGTTTACTGATGACGGTAACGGATTTGTTGTTATTCCAGTTTTATCTCCTCGGCGCTTCCTGGGGGAAAGGCAAGACCAGCCGCGGGGCTCATCAGACGTTTGACGAAGCTATGGCTGGGTTGGCAGCGGTGAACTACCAGACTTTGAAGCGGGCGATCATTCATCTAAAAAGGCAGGGATTGATCAGGAGTTTGAAAGAGCCGGCAATTACCCGTGCCGGGAAAACCAGACTGGCCAGGATTATTCCCCAATATCAAAAGAAGCGACCGTGGGATAGAGTGCTGTACCTGGTTACTTATGATATTCCTGAAGTAAAAAGGAAGTACAGAAATGAGTTGAGAACGATGTTAAAAACGCTGGGGGCGGGTTATCTTCAGGGGAGCGTTTGGATTACGCCGTACAACCCGCAAACTCTTTTACAAGATTATGTCAAAAAACCTGGATTTGCCGGTGACATAATTATTTCCTGTATAGGCAGGGATGGTTATATCGGGAACGAAGATATCAAAACTTTGGTGAGCCGGGTTTACCGGCTTGATGAAATTAACGCTAAATACCTTGATTTTATTAATCGATATCAACATAACTCAAATGCGGCCGTCCAATACTTATATATCTTAAAGGAAGATCCGCAATTGCCATTTGAGTTATTGCCGAATGAGTGGGCGGGAGATAAAGCCCACGAAATATTTGACAAAATTTTCCCGATGAGGGAGAATACTGACGATACCGATTAACATCGGCAAGTTGCTTAATGATCGCCGCGGGGCGATTTTTTTGTTATCATACCTTGTATGGGCCTGAAAATAACCAATTACCAAACCCACCAAAATTTGCCCCGGCTGGAGCACGAGGTGCTCAAGTTTTGGGACGAGACGAAAGCGTTTGAAGAGTCGGTGAACCGGCGCGACCCGAAAAAATCTTACGTGTTTTACGACGGCCCGCCGTTTGCCACCGGCCTGCCGCACTACGGCCACATTTTATCTTCGACCACTAAAGACGTCATTCCGCGCTACTGGACGATGAAAGGTTACCGGGTCGAGCGGGTGTGGGGCTGGGACTGCCACGGCATCCCGATCGAAAACATGGTCGAAAAAGAGTTAGAACTTAAAGGCGGCAAAAAAGCGATCGAGGCCATGGGGATAGCTGAATTTAATAACGCCTGCCGCTCGGCAATTTTGCGCTTTGACAGGGAGTGGGAAAAAACCATCCGGCGCATGGGCCGCTGGGTGGATTTTAAAAATTCCTACAAAACTATGGATGCCGATTATATGGAATCGGTCTGGTGGGCGTTTAAATCCCTTTATGAAAAAGGCTTGGTGTATCAAGGTAAACGGGTAATCCTTTACTGCCCCCGCTGCGGCACGCCGCTGTCTAATTTTGAAATCGCCATGGATAATTCTTACGCGGAAATTAAAGACACCTCGACAATTTACAAGTATCCTGTTTTAGGCCAAGCCAAGACGTTTTTACTGGCTTGGTCGACGACGCCCTGGAATAAATTGGCCACTCCGGCCCTGGCGGTTAACCCGAAGCTAACTTATGTTAAAGTCCGTCAGGGAAAAGAATTTTATATTTTGGCCAAAACCCGGCTGAAGATTTTAACCGGAAAACCGGATGAAATCGTGGCTGACTATACCGGTAAAGAACTGGAAAAATTAAAGTTTGAAGAGCACTTCCGATTTTATCCGGCCAAGCCGGACGAACGGCACGGGATGGTAGTGGCCGATGATTACGTGACGGCCGAAGACGGCACCGGGATTGTCACCTTGGCCATTTACGGCGAGGACGATTACCGGGTAATGACCAAACACCAAATTCAATTGATTGAACACGTCGACGACGAGGGTAAGTTAAAGCCGGAAGTTAAACCTTGGGCGGGCCTGTTTATTTTAAAAGCCGATCCGCTGATCGACGGGGCTTTAGAGCGAAGGGGCTTAATTTACCGCCACGAGGTTTACACTCATCGGGTGCCGGTTTGCTACCGCTGCAGCACCCGGCTTTACTACGCGCCGGTTCCCGCTTGGTTTATCAATATCCAAAAATTAAAACCGCCGCTGCTTAAGGCCAATGAATCGATTAATTGGTACCCCGGGCATTTGAAGCACGGCCGGTTCGGCAAAGGCCTGGAAGAAGCGCCGGACTGGAACATTTCCCGGTCGCGCTATTGGGGCACGCCCTTGCCGATTTGGTTAAGCCCCAAAACCGGGAAAATCCGGGTCATCGGCTCAATTGAGGAATTAAAAACCTGGGCGGTGGATCAGCCGCAGGCGAATCGGCTAACCGATATTCACCGTGAACACGTCGACGATATCCGTGTTTGGGTCGATGATCAAAAAACCGATCCGGGCCAAAGGGTAAAAGAGGTATTTGACTGCTGGGTGGAATCCGGCAGTATGTCGTTTGCCTCACTTCATTACCCGTTTGCCAATAAAGCCAAGTTTGAAGCCAATTACCCGGCCCAATTTATTTCTGAATACATTGCCCAGACCCGGGCCTGGTTTTACACCCTGCATGTTATATCAGTGGCTTTATTCGGTAAGCCGTCGTTTGAAAACGTTTTAACTACCGGGACGATAATGGCGCAGGACGGGACCAAGATGAGCAAAAGCAAGCGCAACTTTCCCGATCCGAATTTGTTAATCGAAAAATACGGGGTCGACGCCCTGCGGTTTTATCTGATGTCCTCTTCGGTAATGCAGGCGGATAACCCCAATTTTTCGGAAATTACGGTTAAAGAAATTTACCAAAAGCTGATATCCATCGCCTTTAATGTTTTTAGTTTTTATAAACTCTACGTGGCGAAAACGCCGTCTGACCCGGTACCGGTAACCAAAAACATTTTGGATAAATGGCTGACGAGTTTGACTTACAGCCTGATTAAAAACGTGACCGAGAGTTTGGACGGCTATAATACCGTGGCCGCCTGCCGGTTGATCCAGGCCTACGTGACTGACCTTTCCACCTGGTATTTAAGAAACAGCCGGGAACGGGTGCGGCAGGAAGAGGCGGCGCAGTCAACCTTGGCCTGGGCCCTGCTTAAGTTAAGCCAGGTAATGGCGCCGGTAACGCCGTTTATCAGCGAGGTGATTTATCATAATTTGACCGGCTCCGGGGATTCGGTCCATTTGACCGATTGGCCCAAGTTTGACCAAAAATTAATTAATCCTGATTTGGAAAACGACATGAATAAAGCCAGACAATTGGTGGAAAAAATCCATTCCCAAAGAAAGGCTTTAAACTTACCCCTGCGCCAGCCGCTGGCTAAAGCCGTTGTTGCCGTTTCCCCGTTGCCGGAGTCTCTGACAGACTTGGTTTTAGCCGAAACCAATCTTAAAGATTTGCAGTATAAGAGTGAAGGCGGGGTGGAGTTGGATACTCTGATTACCACGGAGCTAAAAGCCGAGGGCGATGCCCGGGACATCGTCCGGAAGATTCAGGCGGCGAGAAAAGCCGCCAATACCGGTTTAAGTGAATTGGTAATGGTTGAACTGCCTGCCTGGCCCAAAGATCATGCCGACGATATTAAAAAACAGGCTTTGGTTAAAGAGCTGCGGTTGGGTAAAGAGTTTAAACTGGTCCGGTTATGACCGGACGGCGCCTGCTGTGGCCGCTGCTGCCGCTGTTCGGTTTGAGCCTGCTGGTATTGGGGTCTTTAAGTTGGCAGTTGGCCTTAAACCAGGGAGTGTTTATTATTTTGGGATTGGGTTTGTTTGTTTTGGTCAGCAATTATCCCTATAGTCAGCATCGTTTTTTCAGCCGCCAGTATCTAGGTTTGATTATTTTTTTACTGCTGCTGCCATACATTTTCGGCGTGACCACCCGCGGGGCGGTCCGCTGGATTCCCTTAGGCAGTTTCAGTTTGCAGCCGTCGGAATTGGTCAAGCCGTTGTTGATAATAATTTTTGCCGCTTATTTATCTGCCAGCCAAAAACTGGGCGGATATCTGCTGCTGTTACTGCTGCCTTTTGGCCTGATTTTTAAACAGCCGGACTTGGGAACCAGCTTGGTGGTTGGGGTCATTTGGCTGGGATTATTATTTAACAGCCGGGTGGACCGCCGGCAGATATTCGGATTTTTAGGAGTGGTTTTAATCAGCTTTCCCTTAATTTTCCGCCTGCTGCAGCCATACCAGAAAGAGCGTTTGACCGGGTTTGTCAATCCTTATGCCGATCCGGCCGGGTCCGGTTACCAGGTGATCCAGGCGCTGATTGCCGTGGGCGGCGGCGGCTGGTTGGGTCAGGGTTTGGGCCGGGGGAGCCAATCACAGCTTCAGTTTTTGCCGGAGCGGCAGACTGACTTTATTTTTTCGGCCATAACCGAGGAATTGGGGGTGGCGGCCGGCGCGGTTTTGTTATTGAGCTATCTTTGGCTATTGCGGCGGTTGCTGGTCGTGGCCGGTTTAGCCGCGGATGAATTCGGCCGGCTGGTAGTGACCGGAGTCATCATTATGCTTTGGTTTCAGGCGGTGGTGACGATCGGAATGAATCTGGGGATGATGCCGGTTACCGGGATTACTTTGCCTTTAGTTTCTGCCGGCGGGAGCTCTCTGCTGTCAATCATGATCAGCCTGGGATTGGTCGGCAGTGTTTGGAAATTTTCCCAATCTGGTTTATAATCCCTATCATGAAATACGCAGTGGTCAGAATTCAGGGAAAGCAGCACTTGGTGACGGCCGGCCGGCCCTTGATTGTCGACCGGCTCCCGGGAAAAGAGAAAGATAAAGTCGAGTTTAAAGAAGTCTTACTGACAATTGACGGGGATAAAGTCGTCGTCGGCCAACCTTTGGTTAAAGGCGCGGCGGTGACTGCGGTGATTACCGCCCAATCCCGGGGTGAAAAAATCCGGGTGTCTAAATTTAAGTCTAAATCCCGTTACCGGAGGGTAAAAGGCCACCGGCAATGGCAAACCGAGTTGAAAGTCGTGAAAATTTAGTGTAAACATAAACTTATGGCCCATAAAAAAACTGCCGGTTCAACGACCCAGCACCCGTCCCGGGCGGGAAAACGTTTAGGCGTTAAGTTGTTCGGCGGCGAGAAAATTAAAACCGGGATGATTATTATCCGGCAAAACGGGAGCAAGTGGCACGCCGGCGCCGGCGTCGGCAAGGGCCGGGATTTTACTTTATTTGCCCTTAAAGACGGCCGGGTGAAGTTTTTTCAAAAACAAGGCAAACAATTTGTGGCGGTGGCCGCCGCTTAACTGCTTATGCCCGATCAAGCCAGTATCACTCATTTGGAAATTGACAAAGTTCAGCCAAATCCGCTGCAGCCGCGGGGCATGATTTCCCCGGATTCGCTGATGGATTTGGTGGATTCGATCCGGGAACACGGCATTTTAGAGCCGTTAATCGTGGCGCATACCCCGGCGGGCTATCAGATCGTCGCCGGCGAACGGCGCTGGCGGGCGGCCAAACTGGCCGGTTTGACCAGCTTGCCCTGCATTATCAAAGAAACTTCGCCCCAGGGGATGCTGGAAATGGCCCTGGTGGAAAATGTCCAAAGAACCGATTTAAACGCGATCGACCGGGCCAAAGCCTTTGAACGGTTGATTGAAGAATTTGATTTAAGCAACGCCGAAATTTCCCAGCGGATCGGCAAGAGCCCGGCCTATGTTTCCAATACTTTGAAGCTGCTGATTTTGCCGGACGCTTTGAAAGACGGTTTAATCTCCGGTTTGATCAGCGAGGGTCATGCCCGGGCCTTGGCGTCGATTGACGACAAACAGGCAATGATCGATGCTTATAAGATTTTACTTAAAGAATCCGGTTCGGTCCGCCGGGCCGAAGATTTAGCCAGGCGAATGAAAGATAAGACCGGCCAGAAACTGACGGCCGCCGGGCACCAGGTCCCCAAACTGGTAAGCGAAGAAATCGACGAGATAGCCAACCGGCTGAATCAGGCTTTGGGCCAAAAACACTCCGTCAAATTGGTCCGCACCAGCCGGGAAACGAGAATATTGATCTATCTTCACGGCACTTTAGCCGAAACTGACCCATTGCTGAATAAATTGGTGAAAGCGATTACCGGTTAGTTTTTGGGGTACTTGTCGATCACTCCCAGCAGATTAACCGGCCAATAACGCAGCCAAGTCCGGCCAACCAGGTTAGCTGCCGGTACCGGTCCCCATTCGCGCGAGTCGGACGAGTTGTTGCGGTTGTCACCCATGACAAAGTATTCGGCGGCGGGAATGGTGACGTTTTGCCCTTCTTTGGCATAAAGTCCGGCATGAGTGGTGATTCGGGCATCTAAAAATCCGGATTCGTTGATCAAGGTATTATTAACAAAAACTTGGCCGCCGCTGATTTTTACCGTATCGCCGGGCAGGGCAATGATCCGCTTGATGTAGTCGTAATCCTCGTTTTGCGGGGCTTTAAACACAACCACGTCGCCCCGCTCGGGGGAGCGGAAACGGTAAGTAACCTTATCGGTCAGCAAATACTCGCCATCATGAAAGTTGTCGTACATCGAGCTGCCTTTGACTTGGTGCGGTTGGAATAAGAACCGGTAAACGACGACGAAAATTGCCAAAGCGATGACAATCGTTTCAATAAAATCCAAAAACCACAGCCACAGCCGCCGCAACAAATTATTCTCTTCGTCTTCCATCATTTAATAGTAGAGATTTTGCTATAATCAGTCAAGCGAGGAGCTGTAGCGCAGCGGTAGCGCGCTTCGTCCACATCGAAGAGGTCATAGGTTCGAAACCTATCAGCTCCACTAACGGATAAATGCGTTGCCCTCGATAGCTAACACCCTGACTACCAAGGCGTCGGCATGGGTTTGCCAGAAATTATTTTGATTAAAGTTGGTTTGACCCCGGTCGGAATACAGATTGATTAAGTTCAAGGTGCTGCCCAAAATTTCGTTCGTCCCGCTGACTTTAGCGGCTTTAGTTTTCAGCTGCTGCTTGGTTTTTAAGGCGGCGTTGAGTTCGGCCTGGACTTGTTTTTTGGTCAAGCTGTAGCTGTTTTGGCCAATTGTGACTAAGGCTTGGGTTAACAGTTGGCCGATTTGATCGGCCTCGCTTTTTAAGTAGGCATCGCTTTGAGCAAATTTATTGACCCAGTAGCGGAATTTGTAAGTGGAGGTTAGTGCCAGGCGCAGTGAGGCGACCCCGTTTTTATTTAACAGCCGGGTGATTCGGTTTAAATAAACCCGAAGTTTTGGTTTGGTTTGAAGTTTTAGTTGCTCCAACCGGAGCTTGGCTTGGTTGATTTTATCCTGGCCGTTATCATCAATGATCGGGTCGGCCAAGGGCTGCTGCAGATTAAAGTTTACTGTCCAATCATCGGTCTCACCTAAAGTAATTTCGTCAACCAGTGAGGACCAATGTTCACCGTTATCGGTCAATTGACCGATGTCGAGTTGGTACTCGCCGTTACCGGTGCCGGTAATTTCCGTTTGGTAATTGCCGGAGACAGCGTTGTAAATTAACAGCAATTTATCCTCCGGGCTGTAAAAAGCGTTGGGCATCGGGCTGACCACATTGAAGCCGGCTTGGCTGCCGTCGGGGGCGGTCACGGTAATTTCGGCCGGGGAGTGGAGCAGGAAAAATAGGCCGGGATTTCTGGCCGGCTGTTCGTTGCCGGTTTGGGGAATAGCGGTCAGGTTGAGAGCCGTCAAAATTGTTTCGATGCCGGTGGTAGTTTGGACTAAATCCTGGTGGGAATTGGCAATCTGGATTTGGTTGGCATTGTTGATCAAAGCGCTCTCTGCTAAAACCGTGGCGTCGCCGTCATTAGTGTAATCATAGCTCGATGGGTGGCCATCGGCCCAGCGGTTGAGCAGACGATCGGCTAAACTTCTGTTTCCTAAATTGACCCATTTGATACCGGATTGTTGGTTGCCGGCAATGTTAGTCATTAAATCGGTTAAGGTTGGAGTCAGATCGGTTTTTAAATCATTCAGAAAATTATTGGCGGTGTGCAGTGAGTTTACCGGTATAATTTCCCCGCTTAAGTTTTTTGTAAAATCAAAAATTGGCAATAGATCTTTTAGCGAGGGGGCCAAAGTTTGGATGGCGGTAACCGGTGAGTTAAACCGACCCTGATGCAAATGCAGATACAGGCCTAAACCGAGTGATTCCCAATTATCTCCTTCTTTAAGCTGGGCCCCGGACCAAGCCAGGTAAGCGGGGATGGCCCCTTGGTGAGGGGAACCGGCGGTGACGATTTGATTAATTTTACTTTCACCATATCTTTGGGCGTATGTCCGGCTGACTAAGCCGCCGAGACTATGACCAACCAGGTTAATTTTAGTTCCTGCTCCAAATTTAGTGTTGATATAGTTATTCAGCTGACCGGCAATATTATCAACCGGCTGGCGCCAATCATAGTAAAACTCAAAATAATCGTCACTTTCAGTGTACCCGGCATTTAAAAAAGTGTTTTTAAGATTATCGTAAACTTTGATAAACGGAGTTTTTTTCCACACCCCGCCGCTGTTGCCGCTGATTATATTTGACGTGTTCCAACTGCCGCCTAAGCCCGGCAAAAACACAATCGGAGTATTTGGCGACGGGCTGGGTGA
>Ga0210057_1007049_pt1 | contig 13791 bp, 21 predicted proteins | sample CryGeyCG2114_010_2_FD_183968 | JGI IMG/M metagenome (GOLD analysis project Ga0210057, IMG submission 183968) | Groundwater microbial communities from aquifer - Crystal Geyser CG10_big_fil_rev_8/21/14_0.10 (SPAdes) (version 2) | ecosystem: Environmental > Aquatic > Deep subsurface > Groundwater ... | reverse complement strand
TGCCGTCATTAATCAAGTGTTGATGTATAGCGGAATTACCGGAATCATCGGTGTCAGTTTTTGGAATCTTTGGCTTCGGAAGCAGGTGACTTGTTCAGCTTGTGTTGTAGATCTCAAGGGTTCTAGAAAGGATGTGTGATATGGGTAGGTTGATTTTTGTTTTTATTGTCCTAATTATGTCAAACTTTGCGCTTGCCGATGGAAAAAAGATGAAGGTCAAGATTGATGGAATGACCTGTCCGTCGTGTGCCGCTTCAATTGAAGTGCAATTCAATAAATTAAATGAGATTAGTAATGTTGACATAAGCATTACCAAAGGAACTGCGACTATTACATTGAAGGACGGGAAAACCGTGTCAGAAGAGGTCATTAAAGATGCCGTGAAGAAAGCTGGATATAAGGTTACGTCCATCGAGCCCAACACTTAATCAAGTTCTATCAAATCAAATTGGCCTACTTCACGCGCCTGTCGCTTCCTGCGACCAGAGGCACGCATTGTAGCATCGTATCTATTGTGGCATCGCTGGCAAAGGGCCTTTAGATTTGAGTCGCTGCAGTTGTCTGGTGTGTGGTCTAAGTGAGCAACAGTAAGTACAATTTTAATGGATTTATCGACTTCATCTGGATAGACCAACCCATCACCATAAAACTCGTGAAACACGCCATCACTGTCTCTAAAGCCAAAGGCGTGATTTCTCACGCCACACCATTCACAGCGGTTGTTTGCACGTTTGAGTATGCGTTCTCTAGTTTCATTCCAGTTCTTTGGATAGCGATTTTTATTCTCTGGTCTGATTGGCACTGCCACCTTCCTTTGTTAAATATCTGATATCAAGTTCGTTGAGACTGTCTGGGCCTCGCTTAAGGATCGTCTCTACGTTGTGGATTTCTTCGTTTTGAAACTGTTGTCCAAGCTTAAAGAATCTTTCTGCGATGAGGGCACAGAGAGCTGAAGGAGGAATTTTAGAGGGAAAGAACTCGTGTTTGTGTTCACTAGAGGTCATGGCTTACTACCTCTCTAGGCTCTGAAATACATAAGGCTACAAACTGATCCTTCATCCCCATTCCTCTATGAACAAAGGTGACATCAGCCTTGCACTGCTCACCTGTGTATTTCAGTTTTTCTGTATCCCATACCGAGAGTATGAGTTCGTCACCGACATTGAATCTTCGGTCGTCTTCTTTTCTAATTTCGACGCGCTTTCTTTTATTCAAGATCCGGTCGAAGTGAATTTTCCAAATTTTTAGTTCATGTCTCATTGGTTGCTCCTAAAAAAATCCTTCAAATAGCATTTCAACTCTCCCGCACTTCTTGCAGGCAGAGTTTGGTTGTTTCTTAAGCCCGCTTAGTTCCGAGACTTCGATCGTTTTATCAGCCTTGACGAATCGACCACAGATTTCGCAGACGGGTACGAATGTCGCTCCGCCTTCGTAAACAATTCTCTTTACGCCTTCGTATTCAAAATCCATTTGGGCTCACTGAGATTGCTGCTCTGTTGGTTCTTCACCACTTAGAACACGGTCGACCATGCTCTTTGCCACCTTTTGAGGAAGCTCATTCTTTGATGCTGTTCTTGCGTGCTCATATACTGTTTGAACACCAATGTGAAATGCCTGGACGAGCAAAGCTTCGAGTGCGGCTCTGGGTATTTCAATGATTTGATCGTTCATCGGAAACTCCTTTGTATGTTTTTTGGGTTTGGCATTTGAATTACTGATTGCTTTGGAGCCTGAACGACTTCGATTGGGCAATAGAAGTCGCTTGGCAGAACCCACAACCAATAAAGATTTGCTACATCAACAAGGTTTCGTTGCTTTGGATAGACTTCCAGTGCAACGGCATCCTCGCCGAAAATTTCGTTTTTGATTCTTTGAATTTTGAGCCAATTGTGTTCGGGCAATTCATCGTTTCGCCTGATCATGGCTTTTCTTACGTGACCCCACTCGCATTTGAAGTCGAACACTTGAACAACGTAGATGTTGTTTTGAAATACTTGGTCGGGAAACCGAGAGGTGATCCGGCCATTGAGTTCAATGTGTCGTTTGATCGCCTCTTCAGTGACGTCGCTGAATCCATTCCAGCCACGCTTTGCCATTTTTCTGCCGTTCTTCTTTGCGGCCCTCATCATTGATCGATTCATCATCTTTGCTCCTTCCTGGCATTTTTTCGCGTCGCACCTAGTCCCTGGACCTTTGTCTGGGGTTGATCGACTTTTTCGTCCAAACAGGGCCGAGCATGGGTAATGGAAGCCCCTTACGGTTTCAGCGGCCAACATGAGGGCACTGTGCGCCTCTGGTCGCTTCTCTAGGGCTGCTTGGGCAAGAATGGCGACTGCGGCTTCGTTCAATGTTGCGCGTCGCTCCAATGGTAGATAGCAATTGGCCCCTTCATAGCTTGAGTGGACCACGATTCTTTGTGCGCAAAGATGGCATCTTTGATCTGGCTTCAGCATCATCCGCACACGCCCTGACAAATTCCGATGAGCCGTCCCTCTTGGTAAAAACTGTAAGTAGTGTTGAATGAGAGGTCAGGCGCAATGTCACCTTCGAGACAAAGGACAAATCCATTTTTGATCTCTGCTTCCGAGGTTGGGATTTCGTTCTTCTTCGCTGCTAAGACATAATTGATGAGATCGACATCGCACTCACGAAAGGCTCGCTTGAGATTTCTATTTCTTTTAACAAATTCTGAGATATCAAAATACAGTTCCATAGCATCAACCCCTAAGCATCCATTCAAGTAGCGCGAATGCGAGTGCGAGACCCAATGTCGCGAGCAAGTAATATGAGAGTTTTCCCCATTCAAACGGCGTCATATCTGAAACTCCAATCTCACTTTTAGTGTGTAGCCGCGTGGGACTTTTTTTCGTAAAGCGCTAACGAGTTTATCCACATCAAATGAACAATCGTTGGCGTAGTAGCATGACGCTGTAACAATGATGGCGGGGCGACCGCCAATCTCTGTTTCTTCAACTTCAGCTTTCTTTACGAGATAATTTTTTCTGGCTTCCATACGAATCAGGTGTGTAACGTCGGTCATGATTTTCTCCTTTTGGAAGATTTCTTTTTCGTCTTGTAGACCTTTGGCACCTGAACTGGATCAGGCATAGCCATCGATTCCTTCCAAAATATTGTTCTGCAGTGGGGACATTTCTGCTTCATGTGCCCCTGCATTTTCACGCGATCGTGAGTTTTGAGATTGCGCTTTTTCAAATCGTCAAGCTTCATGACATCGTCTTTGCTTAGCTTCTCAAATGCTCCTTTCTTCGCAGGGCACTTGTGAACAAACTGAGTGGCGGTATTTGGGATTTTGTATTTAAGCATTCGGACAACGGCGACCTGCGGCTCAAGAGTCACAACTCTGTAGGTGACGTCGTCAATTGTAAACTGACTGCCAGGCTCCAACTTATTGGTGAATTCCCTGCGAACTGGACGCTCGCGTCTTTCATCAAAAACATCGTAAAGAGTGTACTCTCGTTCCATTAGTTACCTTACTGCCTGCTTGTGGCCTGCCAGCTTTACCTGTCTGCCCTGCTGTGCATGTTCGATGATCGTATTAAGACGGCCTGAGAACGTGAGGCGATTGAATACCTCAATGTCGTCAACCGACAGCGGCTTTCCAATGTGGATAAGTGCCTGAAGAGTGGGAATATGGTTGAAGAGCTCCCCAACGGCACGCCTACAATTGGCAACGATCTTTTTAATGTTGGCATCTGAAACGCCGTAAACACCTGCGTGGTCTAATTCCAATTTTACGAATTTGGCCGTAAGCTCCCACGATTCATCAAGGTTTCCGCTTCGGTCATAAGCGCGTCCACAAAGGCAGCAGAGTTTGTCTTTATAGAGATGCGATTTCTTTTGAAACATGCGTGCCGTTTTCAGAATACTTGCTTGAGGCGCAAGCATCTTTTCTGCCATGTCACGATAAGTTGGATTGTGATCTGGATGAAATCCGACACAGTTAAGGCACCAAGGTATGCCGTGATTGGTTTGATTTAGTTGTATGTCCATTGCTCTCTCCTTTTAGTTGAATAGATGTTCAAAAAAGCGTGTCAGTGGATGGGCATCTCGATTCTGAAACTCTTCTTTGTTTTCACAGAAAATAACGTCGAGGCCCTCAGAGAGAGAAAGCACTGAATTTCTTCGCTCTTCGATTGTGATGAGAGATTGAGAAACCAAGTGGTCTTCCATTTTTTTCCACCAAGCCTTATGGTGTTCTTCTTGTTCGGACTCAAAGTCTTTCACCATTTTTTTGATAAACGTCCTTCGCTCTTCCATGCGCTCACGATGTTCCTTTAAGTCGTGAACAAGAGACTCCAGGACTGAATCATCCTTCACGATTGCTAAAAACCGTTTGCTCATATCTTCCTCACTCTCATTTTGATTTCCTCGTAAGGGATCGTTAGGAGATCCTCCCAGAGAAAAATTCTAAAATTAGGGATCATAACGACCTTCTTTGCTACAACCTTAAGCCCAACTTTGTTAAAGAAGCTCGCCCTAGCCATGCAGTAGATACGGTCGTAACTTTTTGTGAAAATCAGAAGGGGTATGCGTCCAGAGTCCTTTGCATCAGCAGAACATTGTGACCACCACTTTTTGATTTGTTTAGAGACCGAGTCCCCCAAGAATGAACTTGAGAAGGACCAGCCTTCCTGATTCTTGAGCTCTGTATTAAATATGAAATCCACCATCTGTTCCGGATCGCGGGGAGTGACGTCTCCTGTTTTTGACCAGCCCCCAGACATTGGCGTTCGCTTACATGAGAACCCACACCAATCAGTAAAGTCTTTGGCGATTTTTCTTTCAAAATCGCATCCTTTCCTGCGTGAATTTTTTCTTTTCTTTTTGACCATACAGTCCACCTCTTTACTTTTGATGTTGAACATGAACGAAAACAGTTAGGCCGCACCTTGTTGCCTGCTCGATCATGTCGTAGACGCCAAGGCACTGCATGTCCCACACAGCGACGAGAGCGTCGGCGTATTTCATCATTCGCTCGATTCTTAAATGGGTTGAATCAAGACCAATTTTTTCTAAAGCCATGTCGAACAATTTGATCGATACCCCCCTCTCGTTGGCCCAAAGCTCTGCAAGCTTTTCAACGCCTCGAACGGCTCTTGTTTCAGGGCAGACGAATCCTTGGGAGGAGGACACGATTTCAGAAATTGAAAATCCGCAGGTCTCAAGCGCTGTCTTCACTTCTTGAAAGCTGGATAGATAGTTGTTGCCACATATAATTGTCTTCATTGAATCGTCACTCCCCTTGGAATCTCTCTAGGAACATTGTTGTTATTTACTTTGTAGTAATAGAAAATGGGCTGAACCAAGCGCTCTACGCCAAAGGACGAGAGAATTTTTTGTTGTTCAGTGTCATTTGATTTTTTCTTCCGCTCGCTTTGAAACAGCTCAAGGATCTTTTGCTTCTCGCTCTTCTCAAGTAGAACGCCTAGACTGAATAAAAACTTATTCCGGTCCAAGAATGCTTGCTCATTCGGGCGGAGCGGAAATTTCATTCCAGATCGCATGACTTTTTGAATGAGTCTCTTTGCTTTGACCCTTCCAATACCAGGTATGCCCTTAACTCCTTTTGAACTATCGCCCACAATGCATTTCCAAAGTAGAAAGTATCGTGATGGAAAGCCAAGAAGCAGGGCCGCTTCGTGCTCAGAGATCAAGAGTTGCTTTTCAGGGTTAAAGATTTGCAGGTTTTCTTTCAGAAGCTGAAAATAATCTCTGCTGTTTGTCACTATGAGCTTCGATCGTTGAAGTGTTTGCGAAAGATAGGCAATTGCGTCTGCCGCCTCTATTCCACAAGCAGAGATTTGCCGGATAGGGCAAACGGAGAGCACCTTTTGAGCAAGTTCAATCTGTGATAGAATTTGCTCACGCTCGAACGCGCTTCTTGATTCGTCACGTTTGTGAGAATAGGTTTTGAGAATCTGTCTCCGCTTAATAGAAATCCCATCACTCCAAACGATGGTGACACACTTTGGAGAAAACTCCTTCATAGAGGAAACAATTGTATTGATGAGGCCAAGAAAGCCTGAGTTTCGGTCCTCTGGGTTTTTGTAAAAAGCGTGAGTAAGAACGCTCTTTCCGTCGATTATCAGGTGATGCCAGTGGGCACTACGCATTGGTATTCCTCCCACGGTTAAAAAACTCATTTAGTATTTCAATGGCATCGCCTTTAGAGACCAAATGGCGCTCTAATTGAGTGAGCCTAAATTTTTGAATGAGATTCCATTGCTTGTCTGTAACAGGTTCATTTGCGACACGGGCACGCCAAGGGGCATTTAAATTTAGGAGTCTATCGATTGTGGGAAATTCGATTTCGACATACGCCTCCAGCAACTCAGTCGCAGCCATTCTATTTGGATGAGATGCAGAATGAATGACCATCCATCCGTCGTCGTCTTTTGCCTTTAGCTCGGCATCGAAAGTTCCCAGAGCATTTTGGCAAATTCGAAGCATATACTTTTCACCATCAACAGTGATTTGATTTCTGATCACGCCATCTCCTGCCGGATAATAGCGATAACGAGAGCGAGTTTGACCGCGTGAGAATGTTGGAGCTGGAGCCTTGGCAGATTTTTCGAAGCGCTCAAACATATCTGACCAAGAGTGAGACCAGTATGGATTAAACCAGCTCTTTTCTTCGGCCATCCGTTCTGCTTCACTGATGCACTCTAAAAAATCGTGCCCTTCACAATCGAATGTTTGTCGAAATCCGAAGATCTTTGAGCAAGTAGCCGTTTCATCTGAATGCAAGTCGACAATCTCAATGACCTCACATCTTTTCTTATTTGAAGATAGTCGGGTGCCTCTCCCCACAATTTGTGTGAGGAGAAGCTCCGACTTTGTGGGGCGGGCATTGATGATAACTCTGAGATTTTCGTGATCGAATCCTTCCGTTAAAACCCCATAGTTTGTGAGAATTGTGATCTTCTCGGACTTGAAATCTGAAATGGATTGTCTTCTAAAGTCTTTTGGCGTTTCGCCAGAAATGACTTCACAACTTATACCTGACTGCTTGAATTCTTGGGCTATGTCCGTTGCATGTTCTACATTCGTAGCAAATACGATCGCCTGAAATAATTCTTCTCGGTTTCCAAAGAGCTCAAGATAGGTTCGGACAATGAGGCTGTTTCTTTCTTTGTTGTTTACAGCTTTAGAGAGATCTTTGATGTTGTAGTCGCCAGCAGTTGTTCGGACATTTCGTAGATCAGTTGTAGAACTGATTCTGTGACTGGCAACTGGAGCAAGATGCCCTTTCTTTATACCTTCAACTATGTCCATTCTGTAGGCCACGCGGTCAAAGATATTATGAAGACTCTCCCTATCGCTACGCTTTGGAGTAGCTGTGACTCCCAACATGCAAGTTGTTGAACCTTCACCACAAAAACGATCAATGATGTTTAAATAGGTGGAGGCTGTGCAATGATGGGCCTCATCAAAAATGATTAAACCAAAATGGTCTTTTGGAAATCTGACAATCCTTTGGTTTGCGGCACTGTCATCGCCATCGCTGACCGAGCGACCTAATGTTGGAACGGACGCCGTGACAATGCTATCTTCCAGAGAGGCATAATTTTGACCTTGCTCCCGACCGATGAAGTGGTGGTTTCCAATTACTCTTCTGATTTTTTCTTCTGCCTGCTCAAGCAGTTCTTCCCTATGAGCCAACACAAGAGATTTTTTACCGTTCGACAAGGCCCACTCAATGGCATGGGCAAAGCAGATCGTTTTACCAAGGCCTGTGGCAAGAACTAACAACTGCCTTCGAAAGTTTTCATCACTCCAACCTTCAATAAGTTTGGCGAGCGCTTCCTCTTGATAATCTCTGAGGATGACGGGCTCTCTCTTTTCAGCTATAGAAAAAAGAGACTGAGTTCTGGAATCAGTATTTAGCATGTCCACCTCCGTTGATGGCCCAGCTAGGGAATAGGTTTTTGTCAGCAATTGCTTCGAATGACTTTCCGTCGTGAGATAGTGATCCCAGGACAAAGTCATCTTCGTACTTATTGGTTTGAATATTAAAAATGCAGCGACCAATGTAGCGAGAGACAGATCCGTCCACTCGATATTTGGCTACGCGGAAAAATGTGCCAAACTTTGTGGGATCATTAGTGCCGCTTGGATCAGGTGACAACAGGATTGCCTTTGTGGCGATTTTTGAAATATTCGATGTCCCGTGGAAATCATCTATTTCAGGAACCAGTGTTTTAAATCGCTTATCGGGCTTCTTGATGTGAGCAACTAAGATAATCGGCAACGACGATATGAGGGCAAGGTCGCGAATCTTTTTTACGATTTCGCTTACAGCTTTGTTTTCGTTTGATTCATCAAAGTCGAAGTAGTTAAGATGATCGACAATTACAAGATCCGTATCCTCTTTATAGAGCATCAAGTGTCTTTGAAGGTCATCAATCTTAAATTCTTTTTTTCTGTATACGGTTCTAAATGTTTTGAAGTATTGATTGAAACTTTCGTCAGCTTTCTCCTCATAGACTTTGAAGGCTTCTCCCAAACGATTGTGGTACCAGTTTCGATAACTTAGATCGCGGATCTTGTTTTTCGATGGATTGGTGTCCTTGTAATAGAGTTGAGCTGAGAGCTTGAATTTGATTCGACTTTCAATTTCGCAGTCCTCCGCCTCAAGAGGAAAGAATAGAACTCGCTTTCCTGAAAGTGCGTTGAAAGCTCCAATATGGGTGACAAGCTCTGTCTTCCCTGAACCAGTGGGAGCGCCAACAAGTATTAGGTCATTACTTGCAATTCCCTCAAGTGCTCGGTCCAAGAACCTAACGCCAAAGGAAAGCATGTTTTGGCATCTTGTGTTGCGCAGTTCTTTTTCTTTTCTTGATCTCTCGGCGATGTCAGGAACATCAACCATGAGTTTTTCTCTTAGTTGCTGTTCCATAACTCTGGAAATACCTCTCTTAGAATTTGAACGACTTCCTTCCAGGAGCGTCCATACCATTTAAGCCATTGAGCAATCGTTGGTCCGCCGTGATCCATTGATCCGATCCGTTTGTTTTTGTCGATCCAACAGCTTGTGCCCTTACCGTTAACGAAAATATTAAAGTTGCCGCTTGAAACTCGTTTGAAAGTGTAATTTTCTCCGCCGACATATCCGGATCCCGACAGTCGCTCTAGGGCAGCGGCACAGTCCATGTTGAAGACGTTTTCCCAAAGTCCCTCTGAGTGAGCGGGGCCAAGAACTGCTGGACCATGCATGGTGAATATCTCTTTCAGTGCATTTTTTATTTCCTGCTCTTTTTGTTTTTCTTGAGAGAGAGGAAAGGCCCACATCATATCTTTCTCCGTATAGGCGCATTTATTCCAATACCGGATGGAGATTAAGTACGGACAGTTTGGATCCTTTTGATGAAAGTAACCTGGAACTCGGAGTAGACGAGCTATGTCTTTTGCCTTTTCGTCCGCACCAAAGTACGGAATCAATCTATCCACAACAATGTCGTCATAAAATTCAGATGAAGCATTTTGCGAATTCCAATAGACGTGAAAGCCGTTTTTTGTCTCAACGACGAGGCTTGGAAATAGTGGAGCCTTCTCGATCAGCTTGAGCTGCTTTTCTTTATTACCGTTATCAATGTCGATTGCCCAGGCGTTGATGCGAATCAGGTGGTCTTTTCTTCTTGGCCCAGAAAAATGGTTTACTGTCTGGAAGATTCCCCAGCCATTTCTATTCCAGCGTTCTGCATCTTGTGGTTTTACTTTAATTGCACCAGTGCCCTTATCAGTATCGTGAATCCTATACCAATCCCGCTGCACCTGAAATTCTTGTTCAATTACAGTAAAGAGTCTTCGTTCCGCGACCATTCTTCATTTCCTAAAACTATGGGTTCTTTTTCTTTTGGTTGATCTTCTTCAGGCTTTTCCCACTCTTCCCAGTTGTTCATGAATGTCTTGAATTGCATGGTGAAGGGTGTTCCAGCGTTTCCGTTTTTGACTTGAGCATCAGCGTAGTTTTGTGCCGCTGTTTTGATCCGCTCCAATTTTTCTTTTGACCGAATCGACTTGAGTTTTTTCATGCCAGCGCCTTTGCCCATGTTTTGTCCTTGGCCTCGACGCGGGTAGATTTTGTAGATTTCGTCTCGTAGTGAATCTAGGTCTTCACCATTGGCTTTGCCGTTGGCCTTCTTGCAAGGAGGGTGAGGCTCATATTCTGGATCATCAAGGAGTGAGAGTTCATCTGGGTCGGTCGATTTTTGAAAATCGACCATAAGACGTTCGTTCGTTCGTCCGTCCGTAGGACTACGTCCACGGACCGTACTCGTAACGTCCACGGGATCTTGCTGAAATGATTCCTCTAATTCGGAATCTAGAAGGTCATCGAAGGAGTCATTTTCAGGTTCATTTTCGTCCGAATTCTTGGTTAGTTTTTTTTGCTCGTTCGCACTGGTATCGGCTCCGTTACCGTCACGTAACGTATCCGTATCGTCATCGTCACATGCATGTAACGAGTCTTTCCCATCGATTTTAACGCATTGTAGATCGTCGTCTTCGAGCTTTTCAATGGCCGAGACAACTTTTTCAACGGGAACCTTGGCTCCCTTTGCAAGTTGTTCATAGTCCATCCTGAAGGTGGCTTTATTCTTTAAGGAAGCCAGCGCCAGGAGGTGATCCCAAACTTGAAGCTCCTGACCATCAAGGTGCGCCCAATCGGGATCAAAGTGAATCTTGTGTTCTTTTCGGTACCAGCTCGAATGTTTTACGTCGCCCCGTGGTTGATATTTTTCCCAATTTAGAATGGTAATTCGGTATTTCTTGGCCATGCGCTATCCCTTGTGGTCCGCTGCCTGGACAGCTTTTTTTAAGTTCCTAAAAATAGTTTTGCCGTCCTTCGTTTTGATTGCATGGATGCCAAGACATTCAATTCTTCTATGAGGCATGGATCTTGATATTTCTGCTCGAATTTTCTCCTCGTCTTTTTTCTTTCCCCCTCGAACTGATTCAATGAGAGCCTGAAATAGGTCGACACTTTTTTTGTCATCGATCGTGAGCGTGTCCATATCCATCAATGGTGGAGGCGTTTTGACCAACAAAAGATTGCGGAAGGCAAAGACCTTACCCATAACACTTTTTGTAAATTTGGAATTCATGTGGACTTCGATATTGGCGACATCGTCTTCTTGGTCGTTGTAGACGGTAAAGTCACAAACCCTAAAGCCAGAGACGAACGACTGCTGTGCAAGCTGCGGCAGATAGCGACCAAGGATGATGTTGGTCTTTGAGCGTCTGACGTTTTGAATATTAATGGATTTTGGTCCGCGCTTAATAGCTTCAAACTCTTTTACGCCACAATATTTATTTTCCCAAAAGCGTCTAAACTCAAAATTGATCCCATCAAATGAAGCGCGAATGAAGCTGTACTCACTGTGTTCGGCACAGACATCTCGCTCATATTGACAGCTCAAAACAATGCCCGACATCGCATGGCTTCTCGTCTCATAGAAATGAGCTCGGTCCTTCATGAAGTCGCTGATGTTTGAAGGCTCGCCATTTACCTTTTGGCTGTAGAGCATACGAGGTGAGGTGTATTTGTCTCTTCCACAAATCGCTGGAGCATCAGATGCACCGATACACCCTACCTCGCTTCGCCAAGCCAACCACTCTGGCGTGTTTTGTCTAAGATCAACTATTCTCATCTAAATGCACCCCATTTACAAAATAGGATCGTTTTCAGATGGATCTTCTGTCTTGGTGTCTTTTCTGGCTTGAGCCATTCCTCCGCGCAAATCACCTAACTGTGATTTCAAGGAGGCGGCTTGCTTATCGTCAGCTTTCGCAACTCCACCGATACCTGGACGGTTGACCCAGCCAATTTTGTTTTTTGATTTTCCTTGGTAGGTTTCCTGAATAACTTCAATTTCAAACTCAGCTTCTTCATCCAGGTAGCCTGATCCATAGTGGTGGCTAATGAGAGCCCTAGGATCGTTCCCTCTTAGACCCAGAATGGCTAACAGTTGAAGCGCGTACTTTCGACCTTTGTCGGAAAAATACTTGTAGGACGTAAGCCTTCGCAGCCCCATTCCAGGTACGTCAAATTCAAATTGCACCTGAAGTTCGGGAACTGATTGACCTTCCCGTTGAGTGATCGCGTAATCGACGATCCTTCCCATATATTTTCCAGAAGGAATGAGTTGAGTGGTATTGTTGCTTTGATTCATGTTATTTCTCCCTTTCTTCGACAATGGTTAAAAGATGATCTCTAAGACGTTTTAGTTTCTGAGTATCGGTGCCGTACTCTTCGAGGCGTTTGAGAGCTTTGTCTCTTGTCGCCTCTTTCTCAATTCGTGTTATGAGCCCTTCGATGGCTTGCTTAATGGCATCTGCACTTTCGGGATCACCGTTTTCTGCTGCAGCCTTAAACTCTTCGAAATCAAGACGAAGTTTGAAGGGAAGACCGAGTCGATTTCCGGCGTCCCACTGTGGACTGTATTCAGTGTATAGAATGCGTTTGCCACTGTTATTGAGGTTTGCGCTTTTAACTTTGCCGTGTTTATCTTTTTCGATTAAGACTTCACGGGTCGCAAACAGAATTGCATCTGAGTGATACCTAATGACTTTCGCTGAAGCCTTCCTAACCTGTAGGACGAATTGTTTATAGCTGCCTCCGGCAACAATGTCCTCTTCGGTTTTGATTTCACTATGGCCCAACAAGAGACAACCCATCTCCCGATTGGCCTTCAAGTCCTTCAACCTATCGAAAAACTGATCCCAAAGTTCTGCGACATAGTCGAAACCTTTACCCCAACCGTAATCTTGGACGTGTTTAACCTCTCGGCCTTTTTCATCCGTTGGTCGCTCAGATAAAATGTGCTGATCCATGACGGCTTCAAGTTTCTCGACACCATCAAGAACATAGGTCTTGAAATCGTGCTTTCCGTTTCGTAGATACTCGACGTGCGCCAACACTTCGGGATATTTTTCAATGAATGGAAGGCGATTGACGTTGAGATGCTTGGTACCCCTCTCAATGTCGTCAAAGACAGGATTTGGAAATTGTCCCGCAAAAAACGACTTGCCGATTTTCGGGACTCCGTGAATCATCAGGATGTTTGGTTCCTTGATGACCCCACTAGTGATCTGAAGTGCTGTTTCACTCATGCTTTAGCTCCCTTTCGATTTAGGTTCTTTCTCACCCATGTTTGGATGTCTTCCTTCTTTCCGATCATCGACGGACGCTTGGTGTAGCCAAGAAGCCCAGGCATGATGAGAAGATCTCGATATTTGAGCCGATCAATTAATTCAGGCTTCTTTCTGAACTTGGGGATTAGAGATTCAAGTTTGCGTCTTCGCTGTTCGCGCAGTCGGGCCTTCTGTGAGGCTGGCATTAAGTTTCGCCTTGGATCTATTTTGACTTCGGGTTCGCGCTTTTTTCTAAAAAGCTTCTTTTGCTTAATCGAACTCTTTGCCGCTGCCGGAGGTTCTAAGTCTTCCTCTTCCTCGCCATCGTCTTCAGCATTGTCCTCTTCTTCAGTCTCTTCATCCTCGAACTCATCTAGGTCATCTTCCGAGTCTTCTTCAGGTTCCTCCGCCTCTTCGTCTTCAAATGCTTCATCGAGCGGATCCTCTTCCTCTTCGTCAGGCTCTTCACCTTCAGCACCCTCCTCAGAATCGTCAGTTTCTTCTTCATCCAATTCGTCGAGGTCATCCACGTCGACCTCACCCTCGTCTTCTGCATACTCAGGATCTAACTCTGAGAGTGAGTCCTCTTGTTCAGGCTCGGTTTCATCGTCGGAGGAGAGATCAAGGCCACAGACA
>Ga0210057_1007048_pt1 | contig 13792 bp, 12 predicted proteins | sample CryGeyCG2114_010_2_FD_183968 | JGI IMG/M metagenome (GOLD analysis project Ga0210057, IMG submission 183968) | Groundwater microbial communities from aquifer - Crystal Geyser CG10_big_fil_rev_8/21/14_0.10 (SPAdes) (version 2) | ecosystem: Environmental > Aquatic > Deep subsurface > Groundwater ... | reverse complement strand
CGTCACCGCGGGCTACATGATCGATGCCACTTCACTTGAGTATCGCGGATTTGTCAGCCTCCCGGATCGTGGCTCCGCCAATATCATCACGAAGGGGCCTACGATCATCGCCGCCAGGGGATATGTCAATCTCCCGACCGTTTCAATTTCTGGTGAAACCACAGATCTCTTTTATTTTCGGCAGGCCGTTGCACAATCAGCCCCTGGAATCAAAAAGCGTCCTAAGGGTGGACAAGAGATCAACTTTGATACGAGTCTGGTTTTGAGCTACCGCCCCGTAAATCCTCGTTTTGGTCCTCGCACATTTCCAGTAGATGCAGAGCTCACCATGGACAGCACCGACATCGGCGATGGAGGCATTACTCTGGGTGTTACTCTCAGAAAGTGCGCTCTCTAGTTTCTTCGATAATCATCTTGATAACGAACGATATCATCTTCTCCGAAATACGCCCCCAGCTGAACTTCAATAAACTCGATGGGATGGGGGCTGGTATTTCGAATCCGGTGTTTTGCTCCCAAAGGAATCTTGACGTAGCTCCCGGCCTTCACTGGGATAACTTGCTCATCGAGAATGACCTCGCCCTCACCCTTAACAATCACCCAATGCTCTTCGCGTTTTGCGTGAGACTGATAAGAAATCTGTTGATGGGCATCAACCCGGATCACTTTGGATTTAAAATGTTCTTTATCACGAAGAACTTCAAAGCGCCCCCAAGGACGCTCTTCAAAAGTATGCTCGTGCGCTAATTTGGAATTCTCTTTATTCAGACGATCCACGACCAGCTTAACGTCTTGTGTTTGTCCCCGTTTCGCAATCAGCAAAGCATCGTCGGTATCAACAACAATTAAATCATCAACACCCACAAAGGCATATTTCTTATCTTCCTTGGGAAGGACAAAATTATTTTTTGAATGAACCTCGATGGGCTCGCCGCGGGAACGCCCACTGCTTTCATACACATCAGCAACGGCATCCCAGGAGCCAACATCGTTCCACAAGGGATCGCAAGGCACACACAGCAAATCATCCTTGGTGAGCTTTTCCATGATCGCATAATCAATTGAAATTGAGGGCATCGATGCGTAGACCTCTTTGATATTGGAGAGGTCAGCCTTTAAGATCGACAAGGCATCCCAAATTTGAGGTTGATATCGCTCAAAGAGTTCAATCATCAAGGACACTCGAAAGACAAAAATTCCCGCATTCCAAAAATAAGATCCGTCGCGGATAAACTCCTGAGCCAAAGCAGAATTCGGCTTTTCATGAAACTTAAGCACAGAGTATGAACTCATCTGTTTTTTATAATTGTACGGCTGTTTTTCAGTTTGTATGTAGCCATATCCCGTCGCCGGCTCAGTTGGCTTTAGACCCAAAGTAACCACTTTGTTCTCTCTGGCTGAAGCTTCCGCCAGATCTAGGGCCGACCAAAAAATATCTGGTCTTTCAACCAAATGATCCGCCGGAAATATCCCCACAACTTCGGCCTGTTTTCCCTCCAGCTCCAGGGCTTTGCACAACAGAGCAATCGCCGGGGCCGTATTCTTACCCACAGGTTCATAAACAACACGCGCCAGCTTCAACCCAGCTTCACGCGCCTTCTTCTCGGTAAAGTCCTTGAGAGTTTGCGATGTCAGAATCCAAGGTTCGCCATAACGGGCCAATCTTTTTATGGTCAGAGACTGGAGGGTCTCCTCAAACAAACCATAGAATTGCTTGGGGTACTTCGTTCGAGAAACAGGCCAAAGCCTGGTGCCACTTCCACCGCTGAGAATTACGGGAATCATATTATTGTCTCCTAAGGGATCTAGCCCTCTTTTATACACAGTCAGCTCTCTTGGTCATCTATCAGAGGAGAAAGTACAGAAAATAGCTCAACTCGTCATCGAAAATGTGTCGAGAAATGCACAGGGACTGTGGCTTTCTTCCCGATAGACAATCACCGTTTTTCAGAGGAATAATGGGCTTCAGACATGGAAAGGACTCATGTGATGGCAAACCCTCAAATTCCCTTTATTGATTTAAAAACCCAGTACCAATCGCTCAAAGAAAACATCGGTCAAAGAATTCAGAAGGTTCTTGATCACGGCGCCTTCATCAATGGCCCCGAAGTTGTGGAATGTGAAAAGAAACTGGCAGAATTTGTCGGCAGCAAATACGCCCTGGCTTGTGCCAGCGGAACCGATGCTCTCCAGGTACCCATGATGGCCCTTGGCGTTGGAGACAGTCCCGACGACGAAGTCATCACAACGGCTTTTTCCTTCATTGCCACCGCAGAGACCATCGTTTTAGCCGGAGCAAAACCCGTCTATGTCGATATCGACCCGAAAACTTTCAACATCGATCCCCAGCAAGTAGAACGAGCCATTACGCCCAAGACCAAAGCCATTTTACCGGTTTCTCTTTACGGGCAGTTGCCGGACATGGACGCACTCAATTCAATCGCACAGAAACATGGTATTCCTGTGATTGAGGATGCCGCCCAAAGTTTTGGGGCGACCTTCAAGGGAAAACGCAGCTGTAATTTTACTGTGGCCTCGGGCACCAGCTTTTTCCCTGCCAAGCCTCTGGGTTGTTACGGAGACGGCGGCGCCATTTTTACCAATGATGAAAAGCTAATGACGGCCATGAAGGAAATCCGCGAACATGGTTCAGAGTCCCGGTACTATCACACACGCCTTGGTATCAATGGCCGCTTGGACACAATTCAATGCGCCATCCTCCTTGCAAAACTTGAGAGATATCCTTGGGAGATTGAGCAACGAGAAAAAATCGCTCATCGATACAATCAGGCCTTCTCCGAGATCAAAGCGAAGGGGTTTGTCTATCCATTTGTAGCCGATGGCCACCAAAGCGTCTGGGCTCAATACACTCTGATGGTTAATGACCGAGCCAGCTTTCAAAAAAAGCTGCAAGATGTCGGCGTACCAACGAGCGTTCACTATCCGCGAATTATGCCCGAGCAACCCTGGTACAAAAAGAACGCCAATAAATGTATCGGAGATTTGCAGCATGCTCGCTGGGCTGCTGACCATGTCGTCAGTATCCCAATGTATCCGGACATGGATGAAAAAACACAAAACTACATTATCGAACAGGTGGTAAAATCAGTATGACCGGATGGACTGCGCTTCCCAAAACAGTTTCGATGAAGGGCCCCTGGGGCACATACACGTGGGGAGATGCGAAGCAGTGGGTGTTGTTTGCCGGCCCCGACATCATCGAAGATGACGGAATGGTCATGGAGACCGGAAAAGAGATTCTACGAGTCACCAAAAAACTGGGGATTCCGTGGGTTCTTAAATGCTCTTTTGATAAAGCCAATCGGCAAAGCTCTGGTTCTTTCCGGGGCCCGGGCGCCTCTAATGCCCTCAAAAGCCTGGAAAGAATCAAGACCGAACTCAATGTCCCGCTCATCACGGATGTTCATGAGACGATCCAGGTGGCAGACACCGCAAAGGTCGCCGATGTCCTGCAAATTCCAGCTTTCCTTTCGCGACAAACAGATTTGCTGGTTGAAGCCGCTAAGACTGGAAAAGTTATTCATATTAAAAAAGGACAATTCCTGGCTCCGTGGGACATGCAGGCCATTGCAAAAAAGGCTGTCAGCGCTGGAAACTCAAACATTCTCCTCTGTGAACGAGGGACTACATTTGGATACAATCGCCTGATCAACGACATGACAGGTCTTGTGGAAATGCGAAAACTGGGATTTCCCGTTATTATGGATTGCACCCACTCAACTCAACTGCCTGGCGCGACTGGCGAAAGCTCTGGTGGACGCGCTGAAATGGTCTGGCCCCTGGCTCGAGCGGCCATGGCTGTTGGTGTGGACGGAATTTTTTTAGAGACTCATCCCAATCCTGAGAAAGCTCTCTGCGATGGACCGACCTCCTTGCCCCTGAAGGACCTTGAGAAAATGCTAACGAATCTTCAAAATGTTTGGAAAACTCATTTTCAATGAAGCTGTTTTTGCCGATTTTTCATCAACTCCCGATTGAAACAGGTTTCGGTCTTCGAAATCCCCTTCACACTCGGGGTCTGACGAAAGAACCTCAGGTTCAAGTCAGCCTATGGAAAGGTTTCAATCTCTTGGCGGAAAAGAAAATTTCTTTCCAGGGGAAAGATGGCATTCAGTGTTACCTGCAAGATCTCTTTACAGACACTGAGCTGAAAAATGCGGGCATCGCCAGTGTCGAGTTCGCCGTCAAAGATCTCTCCCCTTCGGACAAGGCCAACTTGCTGGGACAATCTTTTGAAGGGCAAAGTTTTTATCGAGATGCCACCAGCAAGCTGGGTGCGACCATTCTCTATGATATGATTCCGGACAAAAAACCAGGACATATCTATTCGCCCATTTTGCACTCAGCACATTCAGCCAGCGTTTCAGATATTCATGACACCTATGCCGTTCTTCTTAATTTTCGTCCTCCATACCTAGAAACAACTGAAGTTCAGCCGATGAAGATACAAACCCGGGGCTCCAACGGCAAGGTGCTTTCGGAAAGTCAGACCGAGATCGGATTTAATGAATCCCTCATTCTATCGTTCAAAAAAGAGTTTAAACCATTCGGAGGATTTGAGTCCGGCTGCTCGCTCACTTTCAAAGGTGGCAAAAGTCAGTTTGCGATTTTTACACTTTTTAGAAATGAAAAGACGGGAGCGCTAGGGATTGAGCACTCGCTGGCCCCCCATTATTACGTCTCGGCGGTGGCAAACCCAGTTGCGAGAAAAAAGTTCTATGAGAATGCCTTTAAAGGTTTCCGGAGCACACCATGAGCTTTCTTCGGCAGACAAATAGATCCCTGATTAAATCTCTGCGAAAAGTAAAGGGCTGGCCAAGTCTGGTGACCCATCGTTTGCACGAGAAGTTTCCTGAGATGCTTGGCCACGAGGTTCAAGGTATTCCTGTTCAGCTCTATCGGCATGATCAAAATTTTCATACCGTTCTGAGTTTTAATCATTTCGTGGAGTTTTTTTCCGGCATTCCCAAGTTGGATCTGCGTGTCCAAGTTGAGGCCTTTTCCCACAAGGGTCGGTCTTTGGGACGCAACGAAATAGTTCTGCAGCGTCAGGGCGCTCTGCAAGTGGATCTGTCTGGACTTTTCCCTGACCTGGATCACTTCGGTTTATTTTCAGTAGAAATGAAGGTTCGACCCAAATTTATTCCGGAACTGAGTTATCTTGGAACTCTTCATCCTCACTTCATGACCGTCTTTCTCCCTCAGGATAAATTGAGTTCGCCTCAGATGATCCATTCTCACAAACTCCGCCAGGGTCATTTGTTAATGCCTCGTCTCCACCGCAGGCCCTCATCGCTGCTGGAGCCCATCGGAGATTTGCAAAATTTAGAGTTCTATTTTTTAAACTCCAGCGCCTCGTTGATCAACGCCCAGCTGAATATTTTTGACAGCGGCAGTGGCCAACAACTTGGCGCTCGAAAAATGAAAATTCCTGGTTATGGAGTTCAGCAAATCCGTCTGGCAGAAAAAGATTTAGCAGATCATGCAAAAGATACCATGTATCGTTTTGAATATCTCTTTGATCGCTCCGTGGATCATAAAAAACCAATTTTATTTCGACAGTTTAAAAATCAGATATGGAGCTGCAATCACACCTGATTGCAAATCCATTTATTTTTTTTCAATCACGATCCAGATCTGACGACAAAACATATTGAGATAACGAAACTTGCTGCCCCATCCCCAAATTACATGCTTAATCAGTTCATCAAGAATCCAAAATGGCAAAGCCACTAACTTCACCAACTGCAATAGAATTTTTGCCGGCCCCATTCCAATAGTTTTCAGAAACTTCTGAATTAAGAGCCCCCTTTTTCCGAACTTCAACTGATCTTGTTCATTTAAATCATAAAATCTTTGCAAATGATCAGGATGGAGTCGGATCAACAAAGGATATATCAACGGAATTGAAATGAGCTCAAAACCAACCTCATAGACAAAGTCCAACTCTCTCACCACCCCATGATTTTTTTGAGCATTAAAAACCAAAAAATCCTTGGCTTCTTCAAGGTTAAAGAACCATTTGTGCCGAATGCCCGGAGCGGGCTTTTCGACGGGGAGTCCGTATCCAACTGTATGAGTTCGATTGTGTCCCATTAAAAAACTTTTCCAAAAAATCGGCCAATTGTTGGGTAAGGAGATAATGACATACTTCGAACTAACCCTCATCAGCTCTGCAAACAAGTCATGGCAATTTTCACAATGCTCAAGATTGTCAAAACAAAGAACGGTCTCAAACTCGCCGTCCTTAAACGGCAAAACACCCTTCTCGAGATCTACAAAATAATCGGGCTTGTTTCTAGAATCGCTGACATCAACTGCTTTGTATCGATCTCCTAATTGGCTTCGAAAATAATTAGCGCTGCCGCCAGCCCCAACGTCTAAGACTGTCTTTCCAAAATATGTTGGGTAAGATCGGAGCGCGTGCGCTGCACGGATTGGCAAAGTGTAAAACTTTTTAAAAAGATGTCGCATAAAAAAACCTCTTCCCTACAAAAATTCTTAGATGAGCTTGCTGGCTTTGTGAACCATCAAGGCCCTGAGTTCCCGAATCATCTTTCGATGAAGGCCATAAAAAATCAGTCCCAAAACTCCATGAATCAAAACAAAGACCGTCAACCATTCAAGTCTTGCCAACTTTAGATTCAAAACTGGATAAAAAATCCAATAAGCAGCCGCTACCACAGACGCAGAAATTGTTAATCCTGGCAGCATGGACGCAACACTCAAACCAAAGTCATCCTTCAAAGGTTTGACCAACATTGCCGCATAAAGCAAGTACTGTATAACAGTCGCCAAGATCGTTCCCTCAAAACCCCAATACATGGTCATCGGAACTGAGATCACCAGGTTCACAACAGAAATCAGGGTCGGCCCCCATGTCATCAAGGACATTCGATTGTCCCGCCCCAAAAATACCGCCGCGGGGGAAGAACAAAAGGCGACAAAAAAGGGAACAAAACAAGCTATGAGAAATCCCCGGTGCAAATAAGCAAAGTCTTCACCAATCCAGGCCCTCAAAATGCTGTCTCCATAAAAACCAACACAAATAACCAGCCCCAGAGCGACGGCCCCTGTGAGGAAAACAATCTTGTACAATAGCTGAGGCAAAAATTGATCTTTGGAAACTTGACTGCGGCTGCTGGAGAACGGAACGAGAACTTCGGACACCTTACTGAGTGAGGACTTAATAAATGAAGGGATCTTCATGCAAATGTCATAGGCCGCAACAGCTTGGGGCCCAAGGATGAAAGATATCAGAGCCGTGTCCGCCTGCCGAAACGCTAAGCCATTGAGATTCGCATAAAAAAAAGGGCGCCAGTGATGCCAGTTCTCTTTGTAGTCAGCCACCCGAAATCGCGAAAATATCAACTTTCCGAAATGCACATTTCGACAAACGACAATCAAAGTCAGACAATTCAGAGCCTGCGAGATCAAAAATGCAAACGCCAAGGACAACAGACTGGGCTCAAAAATCAAAAACCCCAAAGACAAAGCATTGAAGACAAAGAAAAAAAATGCATCTGTCTTTTTTAAGAACACATTGCGATGTTGGCTGGTCAGATATGCAATATAGAGACTGCTGGTCGCTGAAAAAAGATTTGCTAAAAAAATGATAAGCACTGCTGTTGAAAACTCTGACGAGTGTTCCAATGGAATCTTCAGCCACCCCAAAACATTGTCCCGGAACTGCCAGAAACATCCCCAGATGATTGTTTGAAAAAAAATCATGCTTGGTAAAAATCCAGCCGTCTTTTTTTCAAATTCCGTTGCTGAATTCTCTCCGACAAATCTCGAAAGATATTTGACCAAAAAACCACTGTAACCAAGTTCAATACGTCCCAGAAATCCCTGATAGAACGTAAAAAGCATAAGGATGGCATACAAACCATATCCAATGGCACCCAGCCTCTGAATGACAAACGGAATAAAGGCCAGACTAATAACAGCTCTCAGAAGGTTGGCAATAACCCCCCAGGCCGTGTTGGCAAAAAGAGATCGTTCCTTAATCATCTCTGAAAAATCTCAATTCGTTTAAAATAAAGGGGGATCTTGGATGAATGTCGAAATTCAAGGACATTGAGTCCCTCAAAAAATGCCGATGGTGACGTTGGTCTCTCAGACAAATCTCCGGCTTCAAGCCGAATTTCAGTTTCATTCCAACCGGCAGACAAACTCAGGGACAGCCTTCTTCCCGACCAGGTGACATCGATATTTTGCTCGCGATCAGACCACAAGGAAATCTGCCCTCTGGAAAAATCACCTTTTCCCAAGACGGCGAGACTAGACTCCGACATCGGAACAACCAAGTGATCCTCAATCCGACGAGTTTCATTTTGGCCGTGTAAAAATCCTCGGTACAAATAGGGATAATGCGCAGACTGAGCCGCTTCGAGCAAAACAGGGGGACTGAACTCCAAACGTTTCTTAATCACCTTTGCTGGCGCACCCACAGCAATTGAATAAGGCGGGATATCCTGACCCACCACCGAGTTAGCCCCGATGATGCTTCCTTTGCCAACGGTGATCCCACTTTTAAGAACTGCACCCCATCCGATCCAACAGTCATCTTCAATCACCACAGGGCGACCAGAGGATTTCTCCTGTTGCCGACCCAATACATCTTGATCTCGAATATACAGCTCAGGTTGAAGAGAAAAATGATGATCGCCCGAAGAAATAAAAATATTTGCCGACAACAGACAATATCGGCCAATTGAAATATCTCCGAACAAGTAACAATGACCGTGGGTCGATGAATAATCACCGATGGAAAACCTTTCCCCGGCACCAGCCCCAATCCAGCAACGATCCCCCAGCTTGACATGATTTCCAAATTTAACTTGAGCGGGGCTTTCTCTATGACCGTCGACAAGCAGACTTGTGCCGTCCCCAATACGAAGGCCAGTTCCAATCTCGAGCCCCTTGAGCGACGGAATTTTCACTCCCGATCCGATGAGCGCACCGCCTGATATCTTCCCCCAGCCAGCGCTGAGAACAGAGCAATTCCAAAGACTGATGAAATATCGAGCTATGGACCTCAGGACGGGATGAAAAAAAAGAAGGCATCTTTTCATGATTGATTTTTTGTCGCTACTCTTTCAACGATGATCTCAACCATTTCGTTGAAGGGGTTGATTCCAATACCAGATCGTTTTGCACTGGTGATCTTCCAACCACCACGCGCCACGATCTCGCCCAGATAAGCATAAAGTCCACGCAGTCGATCCAGACTCCGAACTCTAATTTTGGAGGTCACGCCCCGCAAATCATGGGACCATAGAGCTTCCTCTGGCTCAAAAAATGCCATCACTTCAGGCTGAAGCGAGATCATATTGTCCACAGCTCCACGGTAAATCCTGGGCATCATTTCCAAGGCAAAACTGGTGTAACAACAGACCACCTGATCGCTTCCCAGAAAAGAGGGCAGCGCTCGGCTCGCATCTGCCGCATAAAAATCCACATCTGTGATTGAAAATTTTTTCGCAGCATCCTTGGAAAACTCAACGGAAATCTCAGACAACTCGAATCCGACGAACTTCATCTTTGGAAAACGCTTCTTCAGGTACAAAAGATTCCGTCCGTCACCACTCCCCAGCTCAACCACGACTCCTCCACGCGCAGCGAAAGGTTCGATCACCGAGCTGATTCGTTCCAAAAGAAGCATGCGAGCTTCTCTGTGCGAGCCGTACTTGACCTGATCATCGATCAGAATAAAGTCTTTATCTGTCTCTGGAAAAAAAACATAGGAATCCCAGTCCAATGACTGAAGGCGATTCCATAACCTTTGTCTCTCTTCATTGTAAGTGGAACGAACATTCGCCACCGTTCTTTTTCGAAAAAGCATTTTCGGAAGAACCCTTAGCGAGTGATACAGAAAAGCCTTCCGTATCAGTTCGGCACTGCTCTGCACCTGAGTCGTCGGAAACCAACGAGTTGAATATCCTTTACTGGTCACCAAAAACCTCCTCCAACTGCCGAATCTCTGGCAAAGCCAAATCCATCCCTGTGCGTGATATCAATGGCCAGTACCGCCAAGACTTTTGTTCTTCGTCGCTGGTTTTTGTTTTGTACAAATAACACTTTGAGATCCCGCCGACAGCAGCCGCCATCAGATCTCGTGCTTTGTCGCCCACCATGATGGACTGACTGAGATCAATGCGAAAATCTGCGACCACCGAATGAATCATTCCTGGTCGTGGTTTGCGCAAACTTTTTCGCACCAAACCCGATGCGTACTGGCTGCCTTCGAAATAGGGCGCCGGCACAACCTTGTCGATGAAAACACCCTGATCCGCTAATAACTGAAGCATTCGTTGATTCACTTTTTCATAAGTCGAAAAATTAAAAAAGCCGCGCCCAATACCCGACTGATTCGTGACAACAAAGAGTCGGTAATCCAACTCCCTTGCTTTTTTGAGCCCTGCAACAACACCCTTCAATAAATGAACATCCTGGGGGTCCTTCACATAACCAAGATCCTCAATGAGAACCCCATCACGATCCAGAAACAGTCCCTTGTTCAAACGGCTCCCATCAAAATGAATTTGACCCTTGAATTCTTTGAGCCGCTCAAAAGTTGGCTTCAAATTCAACAAAGCTGATCGTAAATCTTTTTCTTCACAACGATAATCCACCAGAGACTCATCACTTGGTGCATTTGACAACAGGACGACCTGGGCGCCGGTACTTCGTGCCAGCTGCCATAAAAAATCCACTGACTGATTTTCGACAAAAATAAGATCTTTCACCGAGAAATCTTCAAACCAAGATATGGCTCCAGGGTCTCGCTGCTCAAAAAACAAAATGTCCGGAACAAGACTCAAGAGCTCAGATGCTACCGGCCCCGTCGAGACAACTCTCCCGCCGTCCATCAAAACACCCAGCAAAACTCCAAGAATGGGATTTTTCTTAAAGGACTCTACGATCAGTTGATCAACAGCATTCACAGCAGGTTTTTCTCCTTGGCCACGTTGGCTTTCACCAATGGGCGTCCAATCGAATGATACTCAAAACCTGAGCCACTCATTGTTTTGGGATTGAATAGATTTCTTCCATCATGAATCAAAGCTTTGCTCATTAAACCACGCATTCGTTCAAAATTAGGTTCCTTAAAGGACTTCCACTCAGTCACGATCACCAAACAAGAAGCTCCCTCAAGCACCTGGTATTGATCATCGAAAAATTTCAACTGTGGAAGGTTCCCAAAATGTTCTCTGGCATTTTCTGCTGCAACAGGATCAAAGACAGAAACATGTGCTCCGTCATCCAAGAAACCTTGGATCAGGTCTAAAGCGGGGGCCTCTCGAATATCGTCTGTCCCCGGCTTAAAGGCAACTCCCCAGACCGCAACCTTTTGACCACGAAAGCTACCGCCCACGGACTTTTTTATACGGTGAAGAAAGTTTTCTCTCTGCAATTGATTGGTACTCTCAACCGCATCCAAAATCTCCATCTCTTCGCCCTGATCTTTGCCTGCCTTGATCAAGGCCTTCACGTCTTTTGGAAAACAAGATCCGCCATAACCAACACCGGCAAAAATGAAGTGCGGACCGATTCGAAAATCACTCCCGATTCCACGGCGCACTTGTTCGATATCAGCGCCAACCTTTTCGCAAACTCGCGAGAATTCATTCATCAAAGAAATTTTTGTCGCCAGCATTGAATTGGCTGCGTACTTTGTCATTTCCGACGAAAGAATATCCATCACCAGCATTGGATTTCCACTTTTCAAAAATGGGTCGTACAAACGAGTCATGATCTCGCCGGCCTTGCTGCTTTCGCAGCCGACAACCACACGGGAAGGTTTCAAACAATCCTCGATGGCGGCGCCTTCTCTTAAAAACTCAGGATTCGAGACTACATCAAACGTATGCTGGGCCCCCCTAGATTTTAAAGTTTTCTCAAGCATGGCTTTGACCTTGTGACCGGTCCCCACAGGCACTGTTGACTTGGTCACTACCACTTTATACTCGTTCATATGGGTCGCAATGGTCTCGGCGACCTGAAGAACGTACTGCAAATCTGCCGAACCATCGACATCTGACGGAGTTCCAACTGCGATAAATAAAAGATCCGAAGTTTCCACCGCTCTTTTTGAATCGGTGGTGAATTCAATGCGCCGAGCTTTCAAGTTTCCGGTGATCATCTGATCAAGGCCTGGTTCGTAGATGGGGGATTTGCCCTCTTTGAGCATCGATACTTTTTTAGGATCAATGTCCACACAAATGACATCGTTGCCCATCTCAGCGAAACAAACTCCGGTCACCAGTCCCACATACCCCGTTCCAAATACTGAAATCTTCATCGCCTTGTTCCTATCTCTTGATATTTTCTAGATAAATAAATGACATAGGCCCAAGCCAACATCACCATAAATCGTACCTTGGAGTGCTCGAAATTTGCCTCTGTAAGCCCACCAATCAGAAAGGCAATCAACCCAACGGTGATGCCCCAAACGACCCCTCGGTCCCAGCGATCCAATTGTTGGTGCTTCCAAAGCATAAAACACTGTCTTAAAAAAAAGAACCAAATCACTAAATAACACAAAAGACCCAAAATTCCGGTGCCCGCAGCCAGATGCAGATACTGGTTGTGAGCGTGGCTCACAAGAGTGTGCGGATCGATGCCCAATTTCTCATAAACACGAGGCAAATCCCGAGAGTTTTGACCGTACCCTGCACCAAAAATGGGATTTTCTCGAAAGACCTCCAAATGGGCTCTCCAAATATCCTTTCTCTCGCTAGCTCCATTCATCTCGCCAATGGTTCTATTGACTCGGGATCTAAACTCTCCTGAAAAATGATAAAGTGAGCCAATTCCGACCACAAAAGCCAAAATAATTGACGCAAGATGCCTGGGTTTCCAGAATGCGACACCAAAAATCAAGGCCAAACAAAGCCCAATCCAGACCCCTCGAGTGAAGCTCAGATACAGTGCCCAAACGGCAAGGAGCAGGGTCACTCCAGCTAAAATCTTCTGACCGCCAGTCCAACTTTGATAATCAAATAGGGCCAGGCCCAACAGGAAACAAAAAAACACCACGAAAGAATGGGCAAAAGTCATTGGGTTGGTGAAAAGCCCCCCGACCCGCAGCAGCTCCTGCGGACCAAAGCCATAACGCCAAGGTTGGAAAATAGGAAAGTCCGCAAAGTATAAAAAAAGACTCAAACTAGAAATCACCAGTCCCAGGAGAAACACCAAGAGAAAGATCCGACGTCCCGGCTGAGCCACCTGCATCACCTCGAACATCACATAAAGGATCAAGACCCATTTAAATTCGACAATCCTGGTCAGAGCATAGCTGGGGTCCTCGGGATGCAGCAAAAAACCGATGGCCACAACCAGCACCCAAATACCAAACACCAACTCCAATCCAACGGGGCGAAGCCAACGCAGGGGATGCATTTGTTTCCGTGTTTTCCAGACCACCCAAATCCACTGCAGGCAGAACAGAGTCGAAAACAGATCCATCAAAGTCTGGGAGATCAAAACCGAGACGGTAAAGAGAATAAAGGTAATTCGAAGCCATTTCATTCAGTGCCCATTTAGCAATAAAGATTGATAAATGGGCAGTTCTTTTTTAGTTTCACTCTATGGGAATCATCATTCTGACACCGGTTGCCGAACGAGATGTTGCCTTTTATTTGGCCACTGCAAAAATTCTTTCACAAAAAAACTGGAAGGTTCTTTTTGTTTCATTCTATGAGCCAGGCAATAAAGCCATCAGAGCTGCCGGATATGAAGTTTACAACCCCTTCTCCGTTGTTAG
>Ga0210057_1007047_pt1 | contig 13793 bp, 12 predicted proteins | sample CryGeyCG2114_010_2_FD_183968 | JGI IMG/M metagenome (GOLD analysis project Ga0210057, IMG submission 183968) | Groundwater microbial communities from aquifer - Crystal Geyser CG10_big_fil_rev_8/21/14_0.10 (SPAdes) (version 2) | ecosystem: Environmental > Aquatic > Deep subsurface > Groundwater ... | reverse complement strand
TCCCCCAACTTCTTCTCTTCCCAATCTTCTTTAGGATTTGAGAAAATTTCTTCCAAATAAGATTCAAATAATTCTTTTGCATTTTTTAAATTCTTTTCTGCGTTTTCTTTTGATTTTGAGATTGATTCAAATACTTCGTCTAGGATTTTTACTATGGCTTTTTGGGTGGAGAGTGGGGGAAGGAGGATTTGGATTTGTTTTAATTTTGATTTATTTAGAGTCCTTCCTTTTACTTTCATATCTCCTTCAGTTGCTTTATTCCAGTCAAAGAAGGATAAGAAATAATAAAGAAATTCTTTGTCCAGTAATTTTTCATTCTTAATTTCTAAAGATGCAATGGCCTCATTTGTATACAAATCTTTTCCTGAAAATGCTAATCTCCCAAGGGTTAATTTGAAGCTTACCAACAATATTCCTTTTTTAACTATCTTAGAAATTTTAGCTCCTTTATCTGAGATATATTCCTTGCTATCAGAAACAATTTTTCCTTGTCCATTCAGCAAATCTGCAATAGAAAGCCAAACATTTTTAGTTTTTTTCTCATTGTCCCAAAAAGATTTGTCTCCACGATAAGGCGTTTTACCTAATTCAATTTCGCAGACTTCTCCGAGTTTTTTGGTTTGCCAGTTAGTTTTCATTTTTACTCCTTTTCCTTTTTGGAAATAAAAGATACCAAATTTCTTTGAATAATTGCCCAGACAACCCAGCAATAGCGATTCCAATAACTGCTAAAGCAATGGGTTTACTCCAATGCGATTTTTCTAAATTTAATAAAAATAGAAATAATGTTACTAAAACATTTAATGCAGTTGCAACTGCTATGATAATTGTAGCCCTTAATAATTTAAGGTTAATCTCTTTCTGATTATTCTCTTCCTCTTTTTTCCCAAGATAATCAAGTCCCTTGTCAGTTATTTCCCATTCAAAGATTTTGTCTTTTTTATAATTAGCTCCAACAGATTTTTTAATTAGCTTCATTTCAAATAAAAATTCTAAATTCTTTTTTAATTCTTCAAGAGGTAAATTAAGCTTTTGTGCTAGAAGTTCTTCATCTAAATTATTATTTTTAAATTTCCTTGGTGCAATATTAAATATTTCCCTTAATATATTTGTTTTTAAGGTTAACGGATTTTTAACCATCTTAAACCAACCCCCTAACCCTCTCCAAAATATCTGCTGATTTCTCATCCAACTCTTTCATCTCCGCAATTATTTCTTTATTCTTCATCCCCTTCCTCCATTATCCTCTTTAATTCATCTCCTGAAAGTTTGCTTAACTCCTCTTTTGAGTTTTCAATTTCTTCTTCTATTGATTGTTGCATCATCATTGAACCCGCATTAAAACAGAAAAAGCAAGCATCTTTTTTAGTCATCTCTTTTAACTCTTTTTTTATTAAAGGCCAAACTTCTTTGTCAAAATATTCTTTTCTTTCATTAATTTTTATTTGTTCTTTATCCATCTTTCTTTTGTGTTACATTTTGGTACATACTTTATGTATATTTTAGCTATTTTAAGCCCATTTTAGAGCATTTTCTTATTTTTTGGTACATTGCGGTACATCTTGGTACATTAAGATTATACCCATGCAGGAATATACCTATTAGCTTCATCTCACACCAACCCCCTCACCTTCTCCAAAATCTTCTCAAATTTTTCATTTTTCATTTCTATATAATCTCCTTTATTTTGCTCAAAATCTCCGCCGACCTCTTATCCAACTCCCCAATCTCCTCCAAAATCTCCGAAGGCTCCCTCAAAACATTTTCATCTTTTTTATTTGGATTTTTTACAGATAAATCAAAAGTTTCAGAATCTAAATCGTTTACATTAATTTTCCAAGAATTTTCACTATCCTCCATAGTCTTCTGCAATTCAACAAATTCTTCTAAATCTTTTTCACTTAAAGGATTGGTTTTTCCTAAATTTCTTTTCAAGCTTAATTGATAATACCAGATATCTCTTGTTTGTTTCCCTTTTTCAAAAAATAAAACAATCGTTTTAACTCCTGCTCCTGAAAAAACTCCTCCAGGTAAATCCAAAATTGTGTGCAGATTACAACTTTCTAATAAGTGTTTCCTAAGTGAAATGGAAGCATTATCAGTATTTGATAAGAAAGTATTTTTAATAACAATACCTGCCCTTCCTCCAGCTTTCAAGGTTTTAATAAAATGTTGTAAAAATAAGAAAGCTGTTTCTCCCGTTTTTATTGGAAAGTTTTGTTGAACTTCTACCCTTTCTTTTCCTCCAAAAGGAGGATTAGTTAAAACTACATTAAATCTATCTTTTTCTTGGACGTCTCTGATATTTTCTGAAAGAGTATTAGTATGAACAATGTTTGGAGATTCAATACCATGTAGAATCATATTCATTATTCCAATAATATAGGCAATTCCCTTCTTTTCCTTACCATAAAAGGTCTTTTTCTGTAAAATTTCGTCTGCCCTTGTGGATCTGTCTTCTTTTTTCATATGCTCGAAAGCTTCAACTAAAAAACCCGCAGAACCAACAGCCCCATCATAAACCTTTTCTCCAATTTTAGGATTAACGACCTTAACTATTGTTTTAATTAAGGGTCTTGGAGTGTAATACTCTCCCCCATTCCTTCCAGCATTGCCCATATTCTGTATTTTACTTTCATATAAATGGGACATTTCATGTTTTTCTTCGCTTGTTTGAAACCTCAATTCATCAATTAAATTAACAACCTCCCTTAAATTGTATCCACTCTCGATAGTGTTTCTTAATTCTCCAAAAATCTCACCAACCTTATATTCAATTGTATCAGCACTTTCTGCACTCGATTTAAATTTCTTAAGATAGGGAAATAATTTATTATTCACAAAATTTCTTAAGTCATCTCCGGTCAAAGCTTTATGATGGTCTAAATTTCCATTTTCATCTTTCGGACAAGCCCAAGTTTCCCAATTAAATTCCTCAGAAATAATTCTTTTGTGAGGCTTTCCAGATAGTTCCGCTGAAACTTCTTTATCTTTCTCTAAATCATCTAAATATTTTAAAAATAAAATCCAAGAAGTCTGTTGAACATAGTCTAACTCACTGCCACAACCAGCATCTTTCCATAATACATCATCAATTCTTTTAAATATTTGTTCAAACATTTTTATTCACTATTATTATCTCCCTATCTCCTTCACAGCTTCAGCAGGATCTTTTAATTTATATAATCTTTTTATTTCTTCTTCACTCATGTTCACACTACCAGTAAAAACACCCATAAAGGTATCTTTAAAATACTATCCTCTAAATTAAATTCGTCTTTTGTGATTATAAACTTTTGTCTATAGATATACATATTAAATGTACTTTATACTATACAAAGTTTTGTATATAAGTGTATATTATATTATACATATAAAACCAGAGAAAACGAAGTTTCGAGGCATCATCTCCTCTGGCATATGGTCCATGATGAATCCTACAATGGAAGAAATAAGAAGAGAACTTAATAAAACTTTTAAGTCTGTTAGTGAGAACTGAGGATAAAATACTATAAATAAAACTGTCCTGTCCATTAAATAAGTTTACTTTCCTGTTTATTTCTTCTTCCAACAAACTTAAAAAGTTAAAGTTCTCAATAAAATAAATGGGACTGTAGCTCAGTGGGAGAGCACATGACTGAAGCTCATGGTGTCGAGAGTTCGATTCTCTCCAGTCCCATAAAGAGAGAAGAGAACTCGAGACGTCGAGAGTGAATAATTCGCTTCGAGCTTCATAAAATATTTTATTAAATTTGAAGCGAAATGCAAATTATGAATAGATTCTCTCCAGTCCCATAAAGAGAGAAGAGAACTCGAGACGTCGAGAGTGAGCGATTTGCTCTTGACAAATTTAGAATATCAACAAGAGTGAATCGCGAATAGATTCTGATGATGCGAAGCATCGAATGCATTGGCGCTCCAGTCCCATAAAACAAGACAAGATTTATAAAACTGAAAAACCTCTACCTATAATGAAAAAAAGAGGGGCAATAGAACTTTCCATCGGAACAATCGTAATCATCGTCCTCGCAATGACAATGTTAATCTTAGGTTTAGTTCTTGTTAAAAATATTTTTAGCGCTTCAACATCCATTATAGACCTAACAGAAGACCAATTACTTGATAAGATAAGGGATTTATTTGGGGACGAAAAAAAATTAGTAGCTTATCCAAGTAATAGGCATATTGAAATTAAACAGGGAAAGGTAGATGGTTTTGGTTTTGGAATTAAAAATTTAGAATCATCAAGTTTAATATTTTCTTATGAGGTTATCGTTTCTGACACAGATGTCCAAACAAAATGCGGAGTTAGTGACTCTCAGATTCTTTCTTGGATTTCAACCGGCAGGGCAGAATCCGGCATTCCTTTATCTCCTGGAGAAATTACTGTTGGTAAAGTGTTGCTGACAATTCCCACAGGTTCTGCATTATGTACATTCAGATTCAGGATAAATGTCAGACATGAAAACGGAGAGTATGCTTCAGAGCTTATGGATGTTACGATAAAGACCTAATTCTTAACAACCCGTCCTATCTCTTCAACACTTTCAGGATTAACCAGTGTCGTCAAACCTTGAGGCTCTTCTCCAACAAGAACTGATTTCAAAATACGGCGCATTATTTTTCCTGAGCGAGTTTTTGGCAAGTCAGAAACAAAAAATACTCTTTCCGGACGGGCAGTTGGTCCAATCTTCTCATCAACATAATGTTTTAGTTCTTTTTCTAATTTCTCAGAACCATGGCCGTTTTTCAAAACAACAAAAGCAACAGGAACCTGACCTTTTATTTTGTCCGGCATTGGAACAACTGCACAATCTAAAACAATGGCATTCCCATGAATCGCATTTTCAAGTTCGGCAGTTGAAATTCTATGTCCTGCAACTTTCATTACGTCATCGGTTCTTCCGGTAATTCTAATTAATCCGTCTTGATAATATGCTCCATCGCTTGTATCATACATTTTTTTAAAACGGCCCCAATAGGTTTCTACATATTTTTTGTGATTGTTAAAAATGCCGTGAAGCATTCCGGGGGCAAAAGGACTTTTTTGAACTAAAAATCCGCTTTTTCCAGTTTCTACACTTTTTCCTTCTTCATCTAATATATCAGAAAAAGTTCCCGGAAAATTTTTTCCAGAAACTGTCGGAACAAAAGGTCCAATTCCCGGAAGAGTATTAATTAAAGTGCCTCCAGTTTCAGTCTGCCACCAAGTATCAATTATTGGACATCTTTCTCCACCAATATTTTTAAAATACCAATTCCAAGACTCTTCGTCTATTGGTTCTCCGACGGTTCCAAGAATTTTAAGCGAAGATAAATCATAATTTTTTATTTTATCAGAATCTTCTCTCATAAACATTCGAATTGCTGTTGGAGCCGTATAAAAAACATTTACTTTATTTTCTTCTACTATCTTCCACCATCTTTCAATATTTGGATAATTCGGACTTCCTTCGTAAATTAAAGTTGTAGCTCCAACAAGCAAGGGTCCATAAAAAGCATAGGTGTGCCCCGTTATCCAGCCAACATCGGCAGTGCACCACATGACATCCTCGGGATTCAGATTAAAATTCCATTTACAGGTTTGATAAGCCTGAATGGCATATCCTCCTGTGTCATGAATAATTCCTTTTGGCTTTCCGGTAGTTCCAGAAGTGTATAAAACAAACAAAATATCTTCAGATTTCATAATTTCAGGCTCACAATAATCATCGGCATTTTTTATTTCAGATTCATAGTCTAAAATATTTGTTCCTTTTACATTTTTTCCAATTCTATTAACGACGATAATCTTTTCGATGGATGTTTCTTCAACTGCTTTTTTTGCTTTATCAATTAATATTTCTGGTTTTCCGCTTCGATAGTATCCATCACTTGTAATTAAGATTTTTGCTTTCCCATCAATAATTCTATCTCTTAAGGCACTTTCTGAGAAGGCACTAAAAACAACTGAGTGAATCGCCCCAATTCTTGTGCACGCCAGCATAGAAATTAATGTTTGTGGAATCATTGGCAAATAAATTGAAACAACATCTCCTTTTTTAACACCATTATTCTTTAAAACATTTGCAAATCTATTTACTTTGTCATAAAGTTGCGCATAAGTCAAAACAACTTTTTTTTCATCTGTTGGCTCAGGAATAAAAATAAGGGCAGGATGATTTTCTTGTTCAAGATGTCTATCAATACAATTAACGGAAAAATTTAGTTCACCTCCTTTAAACCACCAAAAATACGGCAATTTTTCAATGTAATCTTTTTCCCAAAGTTTTTCCCAAACTAAACCTTCACGAGCTAACTCTCCCCAAAACTTCGTCGGATTTTTTTCAGCTTTTTCATAAATTCCAGAATCAGTCAGATTAGCAATCTTCCTCATTTCATCACTTGGCCAATAAAATTCGCCTTTTTTCGTTACGTATTTTTTTGCCATAAATCACTTAGACAAAAACAACAAAAAGAAGTAACTTTATAAAATAATTGGTTGAGCTTAAATACCTTCAATGTCCATAAATAAAATTTTACTTGTTAATGTGATAAAAAATTATTAATAGTTAACTTTACCATAAACTCTAAACCGAAAAATTATTCAAAGATACATTATCAAAATAAATCCAAAATAAAAATAAGTTTCAAAAAACCTATAAAACTCAGTTAAGATTTCTAATCGGCATGGGTTGATAATTCCCTCACGAGAGCCACAACAAAAAGGTGAAAACTCCAAGAAATTGGCTAATGAGAAGTACAACGTTTATTGCTTATCTTTATGGTAGAAATCCAAAATTATTATGGTGTCATTGTTTCTATTATAAGCATAAGAAAGTCTGAAAGGCGGTAGATAAACTTCTCTTGTTCCTTTTCTGTTGTGTTTCATCGGCTTCCCTACTTGAGGATTATTTTTTATCTTAATAATTAGTTTTTCTATTCTTTCCTTGATTGAAATATCTTCTATTTTAGAAATAATCTTTTTGAAGTGCTCATCAAAGTCTATTTTCACCATTTCTTAATTTCTCTTACAAAATCTTCAAATTTCATTGTTTTAAATTCACCTCTATCATGTCTTTCCCAAGCTTCTTCGGTTCTTCTGGCAAATTCCAAATCTTCTTTGAACTTTTCATCCAAATCATCTGCTTTTTTAAGCAAAAAACTAGACCTGTCTCTAATAATCAGAAATTTATCTCCCTCTTTAATATCCTTCCTCATATTAGTAGGTATTACAATTTGCCCTTTCGAACTTATTGTTGTTGTATCAATTTCTACCATAGTAAGTTATATCTTACTTATTATATAAATCTTCCGTTTTTCAACACTATCATAAGAACCACAACAAAAAGGTGAAAACTTCCTATATTTTTTGTAACAGATTTATGTTAAGCCATGGGCATCTTTTTTTATCTCTATCTTCATTAACTAAATTAACATATCTAAATTCAGGCATTTTTTCTTGTAAATAATCGAGATCATCATATCTTGTTAAAAAAAATTAATAAATAAATCCTCCCTCATCTACTTCATTATAAAATCTCTTGCCCCCCTCTTTCCATTCTTCCAAAGCATCTTAGTATAGCCAGTATTATCTACGTCCTTAAAATCAATCTTAAGTTCCTTCAAAACATTTGTAATTGTGGAAATCGCTTTCTTCATCTCATTCTTCTGGCACAAATATTCAATCTCCATAAAATATCCCAAGTGCTTTACCTTATTTATCTCAATTGAAACTTTTTTATTTTTCTTGTATTTGTAGGTTTCGTTTCTCTTAATCTTCCGGACCCATTCTGTAAACCCCATATCTTCAAAAAGCTCCAACAAGTCAGTCGTTTGTTCTTTTCCAGTCAATTGAAATTCAAATTCTTGTTTTACAACGATGACGTCCGTCCAATATTTCTTAAGATGTTTCTTAAAAGTAATTTCCATTCCGTCGCGGGTTTTCCTGATTCTAAAAGCTTTTTTTGGGTATCTTTTTTTCAAGAGTGCAAAATAATCATCGACCTTTTTCCCCCGCCTATTAAAAACAGCAATCTCTTTAATTCTCCGACGGATGTCCGCAACTTCATCGCCTCTTAACTTCACCTTTGTTTCAACTTCCAACCAAACCATAGCTCACCTAATGTTAATTTACCAAATATATTTTATAAAGGTTTAGTAAAAATTCGTCATGAGAAAAGAGGTGTCTCTAAAAATAATATTATTGTCTCAAATGAAGTGCATCATTGTTTTTTGAATTAATTCTTTCACAAGAAATCCTTAAACTAATAAATGAATTCAAGAAACCATAAAACTATCTAACGTTGCTTCATTTTATATTTAGCAAAAAAACTTAGATAAATCGGATTTTAGAGCAAAATAAAATTTTGCTTTCAATCACATCAAACCGCTTTCATCAATTCCGGAATCATCCCCGCCAGAACCGCCGGTTTTATCGGGAAGTTTTTCCTGTGCTGGAGCCTTTAAATCTTCGGCATTAACCGAATTGATTAATTTCTTAAATTCCTCAAACTTGTCCGCAGGAACTCTTAATCCTTTTTTCGTCGGTCCGGTATACGCTTCACTTTGGGTAAATTCCCTTATATCGACACCAACTCTTCCGTTATATTCTCTAATTCCAACAACAATATCCGTCACAGTTCCCTGAAATTCCCCTTTATTTATCTTCCCAATATCTTTTTCCATGTTTATTTAGAATATCTCTTATATATAAGTATTTTGGTGAAGGAGGATATTGAAAAATTGTTGATAAATTTTAGAATTTACAATTAAATAAATAAAAAGATAGTTGCTTTTTGAGAGCAAAGATTTAATCTCTTTATTAATTTGGTAATCACGATGAAGTCGACTATCTTGAAGGAAGGGTACTTGTAGGAAACCCTGGTTTCTCCGGATTAGACAATTTGTTAAATCGCCGACGAGAAAAAAATAGGATGCTTGGGGCATGCTCGTTCATGAGGGGATTATAAATTATGTCTTGCATAAGATATGTCATCTCAAAGATGACGTAACTTTCCTTGACAATTTATTCTTTGCTCTTAGAATCATGCAACAATGGAGGTCATGAAAAAAACCGGAAGAAATGAGCCAATTCAAACACCTTATAAAAACAGAATATAAAGGAAGGCTAGATAACCGAAGCCGCCTAACCTTCCACATTTAACCGAAGTTAAATGACCTAACCGAAGCCAGGTTTAAATCACTAGTTTTCAACAATTATAAACCTTTCTGACTTTCCAAAAGTAATCACAAAACAATTGATTTTTTTAAAAGTTTTTCAATTCAAAACTAATTATTCAAAATTTCTCTTCGGTAAAATGTAATAGGGATAATAATTTCAATTCCAGAAAGGTTTATAAATATAAAAATCATATAATTAATTATAAATTGGTGATAAAAAAGATGAAACAGAAGAGTTATAAAAATTTATTTTTGTTCTTGATTATTTCACTTTCAGTTTTTTTGTCTTTGAATTTTACGAGTGGTGCCTTTTCTGTTAATCTTATAAATATTTCTTTAAATGAAACAGGATCTTTTCAGTATAACTTTTCAACAAGTGCGGGAAGTGACACAAATATAACTAATTTTAATGTTACTCTTCCTGCAGATATTGTTTTTAATGATGGAACTAATTTTACAGATGGAACTAATGGTCAGGTAAAGCATCTTTTTAATAGCACCACGACTGTCTTGAGTTGGGTTAATAGTTCTGTAAATGATGATGGAACACCTTATTATCTGCTTAACGGAACGGAAGTTATGTACTTTAACTTTACTGCGATTGCTTCGATTCCGGGGAACTTTACAATTAATGTTACAATAATGAATGCTTCGCAAACTTATCAGTATAACCTAACTATTTTAATTAATGATACAACAGCTCCTCACAATGTTTCGTTTGATGGAGCGACACATGCGGGAGCAACCAATCAATCACAAAATTGGATTTATGTAAATGTAACAGCAAATGATTCAGAGGGTAGCTATGCGGGGGCATTGGCTAATGTTACCTTTCAATTGTCTCACTCAAATGGAACCGTACTTGACAGGACACTTGTAACAGCAAATAAGGAAGCTATTAATTTTACGTCTTTGTCTGATGGAGTTTATTATATTAATGCAACTTCGAACGACACTTTAGGTCATATTAATGCTACAGGAACAGGAACAAGAGCAATTACAGTCGATGCAACGGCACCACATACCGTTAATTTCACTGGTGCTACACATGCAGGAGCAACTAATCAATCACAAAATTGGATTTTTGTAAATGTTAGTGTTAATGATTCAACTCCTGTTTTTGCGGGAAGTTTAGCTAATATTAGTTATTCAATATATTATTCTAATGGAACTCTTTTCAATAGGACTGTTACAAGTGGTAATGGTTATAATAATCCAAGTGTTATTAATTTCACCGGTTTATCTGACGGGGTTTATCATATCAATGCAACTGCAAATGACACCGCTGGAAATTCTAACACAACAGGAACAGGAACAAGAGCTATTACTGTTGATGCAACTGCTCCTTTTAATGTTTCATTCGACGGAGCCACGCATGCAGAAGCAACCAATCAATCACAGAATTGGATTTTCGTAAATGTAAGTGTTAATGATACTCAAGGCGCTTTTACAGGCTCTTTAGCTAATATTACTTATCAACTAATGCATTCAAATGGGACTGTTCTTAACAGGACTATTACTGGTGGAAGTAATGGTTCTAACTCAGATGTCATAAACTTCACTGGGCTGTCCGACGGAGTTTATTATATTAATGCAACAGCAAATGATACTCTCGGAAATATAAACGCTACAGGAACAGGAACAAGAGCAATCACTGTTGATGGAACTGCTCCCCACAATGTTTCATTCGATGGGGCAACTCCTACCGGAGCTACAAATCAATCACAGAATTGGATTTTCGTAAATGTTAGTGTTAATGATGCAAGTGCTGTTTTTGCAGGAAGCTTAGCTAATGTTACTTATCAACTAATGCATTCAAATGGGACTGTGCTTAACAGGACTATTACTGGTGGAAGTAATGGTCAAAACTCGGATGTTATTAACTTCACTGGGCTGTCCGACGGAGTTTATTATATTAATGCTACTGCAAATGATACGGCTGGAAATATCAACGCTACAGGAACAGGAACAAGAGCAATTACAGTTGATGCAACTGCTCCACATAATGTTTCATTTGATGGAGCAACTCCTGCAAATAATTCTAACCTGACTTCTCAAACATGGATTTTTGTAAATGTCAGTGTTAATGATTCAAGTGCTATCTTTGCTGGCTCTTTAGCTAATATTAGCTATTCAATACATTATTCTAATGGAACCTTGTTTAATAGAACTGTTGCAAATGGTAATGGGTATAATAATCCTAGTGTTATAAATTTCACAGGACTTCCTGACGCTGTTTTCCACATCAATGCAACGGCAAATGATAGTGCGGGAAATTCCAACGGCACAAGACAAGGAACCCGTGTAATCACAATCGACAACGCCGCCCCATCAGCGACGGCAAGTTGCACTTCGAGCAGTTTAACTGAAGGAGATACACAGACATGCACATGTTCTGCGAGTGATGCAACTTCAGGAGTTCAAACCCAAACAGCAAATAGTAACCCAAGCACCACTAGTACAGGAACTTTCACATATACTTGTGCAGTAACTGACTGGGCAGGAAATTCCGCATCAAGTAACTTTGAATATACAATCAATGGAGCAGGAAATAGTGGTGGGGGTGGTGGCTCTGGTGGAGGTTCTGGCGGCACTACTGGGGGAGATACAACAACAACCGGAGGAGACACAACAACAACGACAGATGGTGGTTCTGATGATGGACTCAGGAGGAGCCCAGACACAACTACTTCAACATCTGGAAGTGGAAGCGACTCAATAGGAATAGCTTCTTATTTCACCGAAGGAAAAAAAGCAGTTGTAACGTGGATTATTGTGGCATTAATTATCATCGGAGTAATTGTAGCGGTGATTTATTTCAAGAAAGAAAACGCAACAGCCTATAAAGGGAAGAAATAAAATCATTTTTTTGAAAAAAAGTTTCGTTTCTACTTACATATTTTCTATAATATTCATAACTCTCGCTAATTAATATTTGTTTCATTTCATCTGGAAAGATTTATTTAATTGCAAAAAGTTCTAATTATACTAACTATTTGATAAGCTAAATTCAAGCTCATCTTTTTTTATTTTCTCTAGAATAAATCTCTTTTGTCGAAGAAAACTATTTTGACTTATTCGACTTCCTCATCTTAAAAAACTGAAAATATCTTTAAAGGTTATAAATTTGAAAAAATCTTATCTTGATAAACCAAAGATTCTTTTGCCCTAAAAGAATACCCATTAATCATCAATAACAACACCAACAGGACAATGATCGCTCCCCATAACATTACTTCTGATAAAAGCATCCTTCAAATTTTTCCTTAGTGATTTTGAGATTAAAAAATAATCAATTCTCCAGCCAACATTTCTCGCTCTTGCACCAAACCGATAAGTCCACCAAGTGTAATTTTTACTTTCTTTATTAAATTCTCTAAATGTATCCACAAAACCGCCATTAACATAATTGTCCATTCCTCGCCTCTCTTCTATTGTAAATCCGGCACTTCTTTCATTTTCTTTTGGTCTTGCAATATCCATTTCTTTATGTGCAACATTTAAATCTCCACAGATAACAACTGGTCTTCTTTTCTCAAATTCCTTTACATACTTCAAAAAATCCTTATCCCATTTTTGCCTTCCTTTAAGACGAGACAAATCTGGTTTTGCATTCGGTGTATAAACATTAATTAAAAAAAACTTTTCAAACTCTAAAACAATCACTCTTCCCTCGTCATCATTCATTGGCCCGTCGCCATAAAGAATGCTTAAAGGTTTTATTTTAGAAAAAACGGCAGTTCCAGAATAACCTTTTTTATCCGCAGAATTCCAAAAATGATGTTCATAGTTTCCGAGAATTTCATCAACTTGTTCTGGATGTGCTTTTGTTTCCTGAATACATAAAATATCTGGATTTTCAGATTTCACAAAATCCAAAAAGTTTTTTTTTAAAATCGCACGAATTCCATTAACATTCCATGAAATAATTTTTGTGGTTTTTACCATTATTAAAAATTAGATTATAAGTTTATAAAATTAGCGAAAATTTGCTAATTTTGAATAATCTAAATAAAACGTGTAAAAATCTTCACAGATTTTTAAAATAGAATAGCCTATCGCATAATTAATTCTGTGATTAACTCAATCTTGTAAAAAGTAATCATCTTATTTTTTAAATCCTCTCCAATTTCTCACATTAGATTTTATCAATCAATTTTATCGAAAACAAAATAATTAAATTTTTCATAGCTATCGCTAAAGTGTCGGACAACTCAAACGGTTAAAATTACAAATGAGTAATTTGTCGAGGAGACTTGCCTATTTTGAAAGTAGCAATTCCGTGAAGCAATCTCACACACAACACAAAAAGTAAATGAGTTTCAACTTTTTCTCGTCCTCGAACATGAAAGTCAAGCAAATGAAAATGTTCTTTCAGCGTCGAGAAAGTGTGTTCAACTTCTGCTCGTAGATAAATTTCTTCTTTCATCCAGCTTTGAGAAAATCCATAAAGTTCTGCGCGATAATCAATTGGCAATGGTAGTTTTGCGTTTCTTGTATTGTATGGGGCGATGAATTGAATATTTTTTTTCATCGCTATTTCAATCAAACCAGTGACGTCAAATTCAGAATCTCCGGTTATCACCGAAGGCGGAATAATCATAACATCTTCTAACATTTTATGACATTCG
>Ga0210057_1007046_pt1 | contig 13793 bp, 11 predicted proteins | sample CryGeyCG2114_010_2_FD_183968 | JGI IMG/M metagenome (GOLD analysis project Ga0210057, IMG submission 183968) | Groundwater microbial communities from aquifer - Crystal Geyser CG10_big_fil_rev_8/21/14_0.10 (SPAdes) (version 2) | ecosystem: Environmental > Aquatic > Deep subsurface > Groundwater ... | reverse complement strand
TTTTTCCTTGTTTTCTCATTCTTGGCAAAGAGAGAAAAGAGAGAAAGTAAAAAACCATTTTAGATTTATAAATTCTTCTATTTTTCAAAATTTTTTCTAAAAATTATTGCCTATAGAGATAGGCTCTTAGTCGGACTTCTGAGTTTTATCGCTCTAAGATTTAGAGGTTTTCATCTCAGTAAATTTACTGCTGTCAAATCCCTGATTTAATGTTGTAGCTAAATCGATTATATACTTCCCCTCTTCTAATTTATAAACAAGAGGTCTTTTTTTATTAAATAAATTTACGATATCAAGCTCAAACTTTCCATCAGCAACGACTCTTATTGATTCTAGATCCAAAATCACAGGCATTTCCTCATCAACAATTCCTGCCATTTCCCTGACATCTTTTTCAATCCGAATTTTATCTTCTTGTGTGATTATTTCTATAGGATCATTTTCTTGCCTGTCTTTTATTCTTTGAAGTTGCTCGTCTTTGATATAATAGAAAAATTTACCACCACAATCCACACATCCCTCAATTATCTCTTTGCTTCCGGCTTCTATAAATTTCCCGCAGTGAACGCATTGATGTGGCATGAAAGCTGTAAGAATAAGGAGTATTTAATTTTTTCTTTTAGAAATATTTATAAACTTTAAACCGCACACATCTATACACAAGATGGGAGGCGATAAATTTGTTTTTATAACCAATTTTATTATACTATTTACTATTTTGTTAAGTGTACCTTTTATCTCTTCACAATCTTCAGGAGGTAATATCGATGGAACGAATTCTACCTCTTCTGGAACAATTTGTATTAATCTTTATGCGCCAGTTTGTGGTTTTGATAATATAACATACTCTAATTCTTGTTTTGCTTCTCGTTCTGGAGTTTCTGTTAAGTGTGAACAGGCATGTCCTTGTCCCGTTCCAGACCCATCCCCAATCAAATGCAGCGATGGAACAGAAAATGGAAAATGTTCTTTAACAAAACCAAAATATTGCAAAAATGGTTTGTTGATAGATAGTTGTCAAGTTTGTGGATGTAATGTCGGAGAAAAATGTAACACAAATGGAAGTTGTTCTATAATCCCTATAATCAAAAAATGTTACGACGGAACTCCTTATGGAGAATGTTCTTTATCAAAACCCCTATTTTGTAATGAAGGAAGTTTGATTAATAAATGTTCAATATGTGGTTGTCCTAATGATAATTACTTATGTCAAGAGGATGGAATATGTAAAATAAAAGAGCCAAGTTATTGTGGTGACTTAGCTTGCAATGTAAACTCAGAGACTCCCGGAAATTGTCCAGAAGACTGTGTAGTTATGATCTCAAGTTTTGTTGAAGGGACTACAGAACAGAGAGCAAGAGAAATATTTTCATCATATAATTTAACATTATCTGTTTGGTGGAGCAGGATTGTTGCTGGAACAGCTATTGGGAATAGACACCCTCCTTCCGAAACAGAACTAAAAGAAGATAATTTGGAGAATGAAATTGAAACTAAAGGTCCAATAAGTTCTTCGCTTGACTCATCTTCTAGTGTTGTTCCTGACGGTAAAGCAGAATTATCAATGGTTGTATTGCAATACGGAATAGGCAATAATTATAACAATACTAATAAATTTTCTCCTTATGGTTTTCACTCAAACTCTATTTGGAGAACTACATACGATAAAGGAGGAGCACTAAAACTATTGAATAATTCAGCATGCTTTTATTATCAATATTCTTTAGATAACTCAAACTTTGCGATTTATTTAGCTAAACCGGCAGTTGTTATTGATGGTTATGAGAGAAAAGGAAATGTTAATGGTGTTGAGGATATAGAGTTCGTAAAATCTCCAGTGCCAATACCTGAAGACGGATTTTTGCCTAATTTATATAATCCTTCAACATCGGAAATTTGTTTAGAACCCAACGTATATAATGATCAACAACTAGAAGGATATTTTAAATGTATAAGTGGATGTTTGTTTGTTAAGGAAGGGGCTTCTGAAACATGTAATATTGCATGTCAACACGATATTTATTCTAAAGAAGGAGTTCCACTTGGAAGAGGAAAATGTTCCTCAACGTGCAATGTTGATGGAGAATATCCCCTATCAAAAGAATTTGGTGGTCCTATAGACGGATGTTCTTCAGGTGGAGGGGGATTTCCAAAAGAAGAAACATGTTGTTGTAAAAGCTGTGTAGCATATTGTTCAGAACAATTCAGTATAAATATCCAAGAAGCTTCCATTGAGCCAGGAAAATCTTTAAGTTCATTAGAAAGTGGCTGTATGCAAGGATACACGTTAATAGAACAAAATGGAGAGAAACATTGTATTAAATCTAAAGAAAGTTATATTAAAGAATCAGAATCCTCAATAGTCAAATACACTCAAGATGAAGCAATAGAAAAAGCAACTGAATCAACTAAACTAGAAAAAGTTAATTCTATTGAATCTAAAGAACAAAATGATAAAAAGATTTATGTTGTAGATGGCTCAAAAAATAAACGTTTATTCTTTATTTTCCCCGTTAGTGTAAATATAAAAACAACAATTGACGCAGAAACAGGAGAAATCATTAAAATAAATAAGCCATGGTGGAATTTTTTAGCCCAGTGAGATTCATTATTTTTTTATCTATTCAACAATAACTCTATTTTCTTTGGATTTCTTTTCATTTCTTTAACGATGGTTGCAGGTCCGATTATAGTTATTGCATTTATATTTCCCCCAGTCAAGATACTGGCAAAACCCATCCTTAATTTATTAAATGCATTTTCTTCACCACTTCCAGAAATAACTGCCAGTTCAATTCCCTTAAAGTTTGAAACATGCCCTATCATCGCCATTGTATCTCCTATAAGCCGCGTCTCTTCTTCAGCCTTTAATTTACCTTGAAGTATAAGAATATTATTTCCAAGAACTATAGATAATATTTTCCTGATTCTTTCGTCGCTGTTCAAATCTTTTATTTCACTGAAAGGTATAAACTGTATTGAAAACCCCTTTATGTTCCCAAGTGTTTCTCTCCCTCTTTTTTTATCCGCCATGATATGTATTATGTTTTTTGATTTTTAATAGTATCGTTTTTAACTAAGCCTTCATTTTATTAACTTAAATATTGATTCATAAAACTCTTCTAAATTTTCTCCATATTTAGCAGACATTCCGACAACATCATATTCTGGAAAAGCCGTCTCGATTTTTTTCATATCTGAATTCTTCAAATCTGTTTTATTTGCTACAATTAATATCGGAATATTTCTCGCGACTAAATTTCCTATGATTGTAATATTGACTTGATTATACGGATTCTCCGTCGAATCCAAAACAATCACAACTACGTCCATATCATCAAGCCATTTTATGCTTTCAATAACCCCCGCCGTCGCTTCTTTCGCTCGCTTCTTTGCATCCTTCTTTTTCATGTTATACTTCAAGAATTCTTCATAATCTATTTTTGTTGCAATTCCAGGAGTATCTATTAATTTGAATGTCAATGTTTTGCCTTTATATTCAATATCAACTTTTTCTTTGAAACCCACCTTTCTCGTTTCATGCGGAATCTTGCTTACCTTTCCGATCTCTTCTCCAGTAAAATCTTTACAAATTCGGTTAGCCAAAGAAGTTTTTCCTGCATTCGGAGGCCCATAGAATCCTAATTTTATATCCTCTTTCTTCTTAAAAATATTGGCAAAAATTCTAGTCATAAAATTTTTGAACACTTTTATTACCATATATAAAATTCCCTTTCCGTCTTATTAAAGTTTTCTGTAATTAATCAGTATCTTCCTATACTGATTTGAGGTTGACTCATAATTTTCGGATTATATTTTGGCATCTTATTTCTTCTGAAATTATTGAATAACCAGTCCATTGGGATTTCCCACATTCCAGTTCTTTTTCCATAAAACTTTCTCACTGCATATCTGATTTGTTCGCTGTTCCATCCAGATTTTTTTAAATTCTTTTCAATCTCACCATCATTTTTTCCTTTAACCTTTTCTTGATGGATATAATTCATTATATTGAACAAGAAATTTTTATTTTTAAATAAATAATTTTCGTAATGTTTTTTATACCATTCCTGTAAAATGATATGTAAAATAATATACAAAACTAAAAGTCCAAGTAAAGCAAGACCATATTCTCTAAATGGCTGACAATCCTTGCAATTTTTCCAAGTTTCTCCTTTATCCTTTTCACATATCTTATTTTCAACACAAATTTGTTTGGATGGGAGTATAATATCAAGGTTTCCTAAAAGAGTGCTGACAAACACGGGCAAGTCTACAACATCCACATCTTCAGTAGTAGAAAAAATAACATGCTGGCTCTTTTCATTCAATTTCACATAAGAATAGCCATCAACAATTTTTGGATCATAACTTGTATCAAAACTCAACTCCCTCATATTTTTAACGACAAAATAAACCTCATCTTCATTATCTTCATTTACATCAACTTTAAAATCAAACACATTGACTATTTCTTTTTCTTCATCTCCATAAAGTGCTGCAACCTTGTCATAAGCCATAGTCATTTTGACATTTTCATATCCCCATGAGTTTATTGCATCAACATACATCGATTCACCTATATCTTCATCCTTGTCTTCTCCGATAGCGCCCATAGCATCAACACTTATTTTATCAGAATTAGTAATGAATACTGACGCTGCCTGCCCATTCGAAGAATATATTGTATCAGGCATATCAAGATCATTCAAATCCTCAACAATATTTATGTAATCATCATCATAAGATGCTGAGGCATAGCTTCTTTTTATCTTTTCAAGTTCATATTCTGCATCCGAAATATTTAATTTGCTATCAATCTTAGTTTGTGTAAATGTATTATATTCATTTATCTTGACTTTAAGATTTTTCAAAATATCAATTTTTTTCAAAAGAGTTATATTTGCGACTTGATTAGGGCTTCCAATAATTACCGCAAAAGATTTTGACGCATTAAAATTTGACTCATCAATTGCAGTGACTTTGACATTAAAATTACCCGTATTATTATATTTGTAAGACAAATTGTTTCCGCTCGTCTCTCTCAAATCTCCGTTCCCCATATCCCATAAATATCTTTTTAATTTCAAATTATTCGGAGAACTCGCATTTACAAAAAAAGTAATATCCACAACTGCTGGAGCTTGAGTTGGGATTAAAGATTCTATTACTGGAATTTGAGCGACCGTAATCTCTTCTGAAAACAGATCTTCTCCATTATATGACAAAGTAAATGTCGCATTTCCAGTTTGAGACGGCACAGATAAATTCAACGGCTCTAAATTTATTTTTTTATAATCGCTATTTATTTTAACAGTTCCTGCAGCTACGTCAAAAATATTATTATCTCTAAATAACGCGGACGACATTGTATATTTTAATTCAGCATTATTTATTACAACATCCTGATCAACACTACCTTTGACAGAAATAGGAATAACGCATTGTGTTGAATCGCAGTCAAGAGCATAACCATATTGATCTTCAATATAATTGAATGCAACATCAGAAAATCGTTCACCATTTGGAAGGGCGTCAATGACTTCTGTTTGAATTACTGGACCAAATTGTTTTCCGACAGCCGAAATTTTAAACACAAGATCTTCTTCATAATTTGGTGATGGAAGCGAGGCAACTCCACACCCATTTGTTTTATTTCTATAACCCTTTATGGTGTATCTATTATTAGCATCACTTCCTCCATCTGCTCTCGCGCAAACATAAAATTCACTTTTTTCTGTAACTAAAAAATTTATTTCACAATATATTTCTTTATCTTCTCCAAGAGCCAGAGTTGGCAACTCACAAATTTCTCGACTAATTCCTCTCTTATCTATGATCTCCATTTTTAACTTTCTATCTCCAAGTTCCCTCTTTATCTGCGCACCAACTACAAAACCAGGAGAAACAGAAAGATTCATTTTTTGACAAGCAATATCCAAATCAATTTGTTTTGTCACCTCACTTCCACTATAACATCCATAAGTTCGCGTACTTGGACAAACTCCTGCTCCAACAAGGGTATTATTATTTGCAATATCAATTATACCGTCGTCTAAAATATCTATTTCAATTTGATTTGTACACGATGCTGGCGCATTACTTGTAAATGTAAATTTTCCTGAATTAATACTATCAAGACTTCCGGTCAAAACAAATCCAACTATTCTTTTTCTGCTGTTTCCTGTATTTAGCTGAAATGTTTTTGATTGCGACGCTGCAGATGCAACATACGCTTTATCGCAGTTTTCAGGCACACATTCAAAATTATTTTCCCCAATTGTTTTATTTAAAAAATTATAAATCGAAATTGAATTTCCAAAACTAGTTGCGAACAAATTGCTCGCTGGTTCATTAGTTGAAGAAAAATTTATCCATCCCTTTATCATCCCTCCTTGAGGATATGTTTTTTCAATATTATGGCTCGCGACATCTATCGATGCAGAAACAATTCCGATTAAGATTAATACACTCACTAAAACAAATAATCCTCTCATCAATAACACCCTTTTATGAATAAAAATGCCTTCGAATGTTTATAAATTTATTCTCGAGAAGATTTTTTTAAAATATCTTATCTCTCCTTCATTATTGCAAAATAGAAAACTTTAAATATCAGTTGATATTAAAAAATATCAAATGAAACAAAAAAATATCAAACAAATTATTTTGGAACATTATTTTATTAATCCAAGTTCTAAAATGAGAGTTAGACAAATTGAAAGAGAGCTAAAAATTCCTCTCCCCTCTATAATAAGATATACTAAAGAGCTTGAAAAAGAAAAACTTTTATCAAAATTAACTATAGATAAAGTTGTTTTTTATACTGCATCTAGAGATTCAAAGAAATTTCTTCTTGAAAAAAAATTATTTAATGTAAAAGTGTTATGCGATTCTGGACTCATTGATTATCTAATTGATTATTTAAGTAATCCGTCAATTGTAATTTTTGGATCCTTTTCTAAGGGAGAAGATATAGAAAGTAGTGATATTGATTTATACATAGAAACTCCCTCAAAAAAAGAAATAAATTTAGAAAAATTCGAAAAACTTCTTAAAAGAAAAATTCAAATTTTCAAACAGAAACAAATTTCTGACATTAAAAACCCTCATTTGATAAATAATATCTTAAATGGAATTACTTTAAATGGAATTATTGAGGTGATAAAATGAAGGAAAGTGATTTTGAAGATTGTTTACAGTCTCACGCGAGTCTAAAAATAACTCCTGATTCACAAAAATCAAAATCTTTAATAGAAACTGCTGATGAGAGGATAAAATATATTTCTAAAGACATTCATGATGGTAATGCAAATTTCATTTTTGAAGATTATTATTCATCCATCCTAGAATACTTGCATTCCTTAGCACTTAATGACGGATATAAAATTTCTAATCACGTTTGTCTCGGTTTTTATCTAAAAGATTTTTTGAAAAGAAGTGATTTATTCATATTATTTGACGATTTGAGGTATAAAAGAAATTCCCTTGTCTATTATGGAAAAAGAATGGAATACAACGTCGCTATTGACGCAATAGAAAAATCTAAAAAACTAATCAAAGATTTAAAAGAACTATTGAAGTTTAATTAAAACCCCTATTTTCTTCTGACTGATCTTATCTTACTTGTAATTTTCTTTCTTCTTTTAGTTATTGCAACAATAATATAAATTAGAATAATCAATCCAATTGCTATCGCAACATTTTCAATAGTAAAAAACGGAATCTTTACTTTACGAGGACATATACGGACTTGATCTGATGCAGTACATTGAGATTGTATTCCAATTGGAGTTGACGGATCAATTACCGATCTAATTCTAACTTCATCATCACTATCACAGCTACCTATTATTTGTTGAGACAACCATTTACATCCATCTGTATCTGGATTTATTGAACACGAAGTAGAGTCCCATTGTATATTATCATATCCAAGAACACAATTCGGTCCCTCCAATTTACAAACATAATCCGCTGTAGCCGGACAACCATTTACATTTGCATAAGGCACTCCAGGAGTAATCATAAGATAACATCCATCTGCAGTATTTGGTCTATTATCACAAACACCATAAGACACATCTTCAATACAACCTCCACTTCCATCTGGACCATAATCTATTGGACTGTTTTCACACATACATGTCATTGGATCGCAATGCGAAGTTCCATCACATTCAGTACCTGGAGCTTCTCCAAGTGTACCCCTCCAAGTTCCATCACATGTGCCCGTACCACTTCCACAATTACCTATATCTAAAACACATGATGTAGTACATTGTAAAATTCCTGTTGTATAATCTGAATTATATACCGAACACAAATTACTTCCACCAGCAAGTCCAAAGTCCGATCCATCACATTGTTCTCCACTTTCTTTTATTCCGTCATTATCACAAGTTCCACCACCACTTGATGTCACGGTTAAAACACCGCCTGCAGAATTTACTGCATTTGAGAATAGAATTCCTAAAGTCCCTCCAAAATTTACCATAAACCTGTAATCTCCCGCTGGAGTTGCAGTCCATGGTCCTTTTCCTACATTTACACTCAATTCTTGAAAAAGACGCAATGATCCAGAGCTTACAAGAGAACCAGATCCAATTGGAGTAATCGAATAACTCACTGATCCACTCGACGGAACTAAACTTCCTTTAGTCACAACTTTAACATTTGTTCCTATAGAAACGCTCGTTTTTTGAATTCCACTTCCATCTTCCCAGTACATAGTTAAACATTTACTTGGACTTGAAGAATCACAAAACCATCCAGTTTCTTTTTGACAATTATTTTTACATCCATCTCCAACATCAGCCGTATTTCCATCATCACAAGTTTCAGATCCCTCTTTTATTCCGTTTCCACAATATATTTGACATTGTGCATTTCCATCAGGAATACCAATAGGTGCCGGATCTATGCACATTTTGTCTGCAATGGATGGGGGTGCATTTGTCCTACATGACACAGATGAAGATACCCATTTGTAACATGTTGATACTGCAGTACATTTATCAAATATTCTTTGAGTAGCATCTGGAGAACATACACTTGTTTGTGATTTTTCAATTCCTGCTGAAGCCCCTACAGCATCACATCCTGGGTCACTTGTACATGGCACTGATGATGTTCTTTTACAACAAATCTGATAGTTTCCATTTCCCTGATTATCATAATCATTAAATCCACCAATGTGAGAATTAGTTACGCTGCTTAATCCTAAGATACTTATCTCCTCCGCATCACAACTTGTTTGTCCTGAGAATAAATATCTACAATATTCAAAATCTCCATAACATATATTTGTCGTGTAATCTTGATTTCCGTTTGGAATTTGAGCATGACTATTTGAGGTTGTATATAATCCTATAATCTTATTGCTCGGTCTTGATGTTCCTTGAATTGTTGTAGATGTAGCACTACATTGTCTTGGATTAGGTGTGATAAAGTCACATCTTAAATAATATAATGCAGGATTAATTGTATCGTCCGGCGTATTAAGAACTCTATCATCATCGTAAACCGCTCCATGAGCATTTGTTTGTCCCGACAATTCCATGACTATTGAACTCTTGCTAAGTCCCGGTGTTGATCCTGGAACAATTGAACAACTATCCGCACTCACCCCATTTATTAAAACAATTACTATTAATAAACCAAGAAATACGATAGCAAAATTTTTATTCATCGACCTCATTTTAATATTTTATGATAGTAATTCATATTTAAAAATCTTTGTGAAAACTTTTTTATCTCGTTAACTATTTAAAGATCTCAAGCATCAAACGAATATGATAAAAAACGTCAGGAAAAATACAGATAAAATAATTCAAATCGCAAAAAAAGACAAAAGGATTATAGCTGTTGCTCTATTCGGTTCGTATCTCAAGAATAAAGAGTATGCTCGCGATGTTGACATCTGTTTATTTTTAGATAAATCGTATGGCAATAAAGAGGATTCAAAAATTTTATTCCCTTTTTATGAAAAAATTGATACGCATATTTTTGATATTAATATTTTTCACAATCTTCCAATTTATATTAGAAGTAGAATTTTAAAAGAATGTAAGATGATTTATACAAATAGGGATAAAGAAGATACGCTCTATGATATTGCATTTTCAACAATTCAAGAGTTTTCGTCTTATGCAAAGTTATACTATATGTACTTGGAGAATATAAAAAATGGATGAAAATAGAGTTTTAAGAATAATAGACAAGATTGACAAGTATCTAGATGAATTAAACAGTATAATCCCAAAAACATACGATGAATATGAAATATCTATTTCGTATAAAAGGGCTTGCGAGAGGTTATTGCAAATCTCTCTAGAATCCGTCTTAGACATATGCAATCTTTTAATATCCAGTCTTAAACTTGGATTGCCTTCTGATGAAGAGGATGGATTTAAAAAATTGGCAGCAAAGAAAATAATATCAGAAAAGATGAGACTAAAACTTATAGAGATGAAAAAAATGAGAAATGTCCTCGTTCATAGATATGGAGAAATAAAAGACGCTGAAGTATACGATTCCCTTACAGAAAATTTAGAAGACTTTGAGACATTCAAGGAAGAGATATTAAAATTCTTAAAGAGAAAATAAGTTTATTTTCAAATGGGGGTTGTTTAAGCCTTGTCTTAAAATTCAAGGACATTTCGCGCAAATTTGCAAAGTTCCCTAAAATTTCGCCAAGAATTTTAATTTTTATCCTTTTATTACCGCCATCGGTTTTAATCGCGCAACTTTTGTACTAAGCCCCAAATCGTGAACGACGTTTACAACTTCCTCAATATCTTTGTAAACTTCCGGCGCTTCTTCGACAATCCCTTTTTCACTTCCGGATTTTAAAGAAATTCCTTTTTTTGTTAGTTCATCTCTTATATCTACAGAATGTAATCTTCGTTTTGCCGAACCTCTGCTTTCAAGTCTTCCAGCTCCATGGACTGTTGAACCAAAAGTCAGCTCTTCAGCTTTTTTATTTCCTAGTAGAATATACGACGCTGTTCCCATACTCCCGGGAATCAATACGGGTTGTCCGATTTTTCTATACGTTTTTGGAATTTCGCTTCGTCCAGCTCCAAAGCTTCGTGTCGCGCCTTTTCTATGGACGCAAACCATTTTCTTTTTTCCTTCGACTAAGTGTTCCTCAAATTTTGCGATGTTGTGGCAAACATCATAAACAACATCGATTTTGAGTTTTGGAAAAATCTTTTTCATTCCTATTCTTATGTTATGAGTAATTAATTGTTTATTTGCAAAAGCAAAATTTATTCCACAGCACATTGCTTCATAATAATCTTTTCCGAGTTTTGATTTTATTGGCGCATTAATCAATTCTCTATCCTTCAATTCTTTTCCATACTTTCCATATTCATCTTCCATGAGTTTAATGTAATCGCTCGCAATTTGATGACCAAGTCCTCGACTACCACAATGAATCATTATACAGACTTGATTTTTTTCTAAATTCAAGACCTTTGCTACTTTGTTGTCAAATATTTCATCAACATACTGTATTTCTAAAAAATGATTTCCAGCGCCTATAGTTCCAAGTTGACCGATTCCTCGAGAAATTGCTCGATCTGTAACTTTATCCGGATTAGCATCTTTCATTTTTCCTTCTTCTTCACTATGTAAATAATCTTCTTTCTCTCCATATCCATTCTCAACCATCCATTGTGCTCCGCCATTAAGTATCTCACTAAATTTTTTTCTTGAAATATTAAAAGGTCCCCCTCTCCCAACCCCCGACGGCACCATCTTGAACAATTCATCCAAAACTTCTTTCTTTTTTCCTTCTAAATCTTTTTTTGTCAAGTTTGTTTTTAATAAGCGAACACTGCAATTAGATACAACAATTCCATTCGCAATAAAATTATGATTTTCATCATCAATAGTCAAATCATAGACTGCATTGTTATGATCCAATAACTCCTTACTTTCAATTTTATCCCACACAAATCCCTCTTCCCCATAACAATTCATTTCAACAAATTCGTTGAAAGAAATAAAACAATAAGCAATTCTAGAGCCACTTTTTCCATAATCACTATAATAAATAGACTTATCAATAAAATACTTATTTGCATATTTGCCCTCTAAATTTTCAATAATTCGACTTTTACTCAAACCTTCCAGTTTCATCTCTCTTGCTCTTAACATAACTTCTTCCCTAAATTTAACAATTTTTTCTTTTTGTTTTAACCACAAGATTGCCGCATTTGCAAGTTTTCTTTTTTTGATATTATACTCATAATTGATCTTTGAGAAGAATTTAATCAAATTTCCTGTATCTGAATAAATCATTAATCTGATTCTTGTTGATTTTTTCCCGTTTACTTCATCTTCTCTATTTTTTATTAATACATTTTCTACTTCAAAATCATTAAGAAGTTTTGAGATTTGATTTACAAAATTAATTCCATGAAGAGAGTTTTCTTTATTTATAGAATAAACGAGTCCATAAAAATTAAATTTTTGATTTGTTGCTGTTTTTGGAGAACTGAGTTCAGCACCAAACAGGCTCGCTAAAAATAATCGTTGATGCCATCTCACTGAATTCATTATCCACTGCGGAATATTGTAATCTTGCTTACTTTTATTACCCTTTGGCACACCAAGCAGATTTAACAATAGGGCTAATGCACTAGAATTTGATTTTAAAGAGTATTCAATTCTTTCAAAATTATATTGTTTATATTGGGTCGTAATATTATGTTTTCTTTTCCTTGAAAAAATACTTGAATTAAATCCAATTTTATTTAAATCTTCCTTGATAAGAATTAAATCTTCTTCATTTCCATAAAATCCAATCTGGTCATTTTTTCCGATACTTAAACTACCATCCCCGAAGATAAATCCCATCATTTTAATTAAATATGGCAATTTTGGATTATCGCTATAAAGCGGGAGCAATCCAAGTTCTTTTAGTTTATTTTTTATTTGCAATTTAGAGGTAAAACTTCTATCTAAAATATCAATCTCTTTTTCTGATAATAATAATTTATTTTCTGGTATTTCATATTCAACACCTTCGAAGGGATAACACAAAATTTCTTCTCCTTCACACAATTTCTCAGATTCTTTCATTCCCTCTTTGGTGTAAATTGGATGGTCAACCGTGGCAAATATCTCATTTCCAGATTCAGTTTTTATTTTAATTATTTTCTCAAAATATTTTTTCATAAATAATTGAATCTCTGAATTTTTTGATTTAATCATTTCTTTATCAAAAATTATCAATTTATTTTGATTTTTTTCAAAATCTTTTATTTTTTTCCAGTATCCAAGTTCTCCAAGGACTTTACTATCTTCGTGTAGGCATCCAATATCATACCCAACTCCTCCCGGAGAAATTACTCCTTTATCTATATCAAAAGCAGCAACCCCTCCAATAGAAAAACCATAACCTTCGTGCGCATCAGAAAGCGCAATCGACGCATTTATGATTCCAGGCATACATGCAACATTTCTAACTTGAGTCAGAGTTCTATCTTCTTTCATCTTTTTAAGAAGTTTTTCAGAAGCATAAACTATTCCTGGAACATTCATTTCTCTCTCGATAGGAATTTCATAAACGTTTTCCGATTTTTTCTTAATTTCCATTTTTAAAAAAAGATTATTTAGTTAATAAGTTTATTCTTTCTGTTGGCTTCATCCCAAATTAAATTTTTTTGTGAGATTTTGTTTGTAATTTACTTGCCAAACACACAACTTCGACCACCAACCAAGACCTTACCCCTTAACACGAAGTTGCTCGCCCAAATCGAGTCTCAACTCGAGCCCAC
>Ga0210057_1007044_pt1 | contig 13798 bp, 10 predicted proteins | sample CryGeyCG2114_010_2_FD_183968 | JGI IMG/M metagenome (GOLD analysis project Ga0210057, IMG submission 183968) | Groundwater microbial communities from aquifer - Crystal Geyser CG10_big_fil_rev_8/21/14_0.10 (SPAdes) (version 2) | ecosystem: Environmental > Aquatic > Deep subsurface > Groundwater ... | reverse complement strand
TGTTAAATTAAATGAATTTAAAAGAGAGCCAGAATTTTGGGTTATCCCAAGTAAAAGAGTTAATGAAGTGTTAACCCAATCTCACGAAATATGGCGAAAAACCCCAAATAGGCAGGGGCAGGAGCATGGTATTAGTAATCTAAGAAATTTCTTTATTGAAATATCAGATAGGATGCGTAAGTATTACCCATCTGTTACTGAAAAAGAGCTAACATTTTATTATAAAAACCTTCAACAGTTATTATTTTAAATTATTTTGCATATTTCGTAACTCTTAAAATTAAATTAACTTTATGAATAAAAATAAATTAATTTTACCAATTAGCATTTTATTAGGATGTATTATTTTAGGGGGCTTTTTCTATGTGAGCCAAATAAATAAACAAAGGTCTATTGAAAAACAACAGCAGATAGAGCTACAAGCAAAATCAGAACAAGACAAGGCAAAAATGGAAGCCGATAAAGCACAGCAAAACGCAATTAAACAAGCTGAGGAAATCAATAAACAAATGTTAAGCGATTGTTTAAAAAAAGCCGAAAAAGAATACACTTCGGCAGGTAATACTAAATGTTTATTTGCAGGATATACTCAAGAACAAATAAATGATAATAAATGTTTTATTTCAATGACACAGAATGAGATTGATAGTATAGATAAGACATTACAAACCAATAAAGATAATTGTTATAAACAATACAAATAATAATTTATAAAATGAGACAAAACAAAAAAATATTAATACTATTATTTTTAATACCAATATTATCGGGGTGTTCCATTTCTAAAACATTAAATTTTACACCCGCTAACCAAGGGTCAACTAGCTCGATACCAGTACACTCTGCCAGTTTTTCTTTACCAGAAAATCAAAAGATGGTAGATAACCCGTTTAACATTATAGATTGTGAGTATGAGCCTAAAATATATTATTGGTATTGGTATGACAATGAGGACTTTTATCAAAAACATAGCTGGGAGGAAATAAAAAATATAAGACAAAGTAATTTTTATATTACATGCCATGCGGAAGGAACCGGCAAATGGTTAAATGCCTATGTTTTTAGAAAAAATAAACTAATTTTTAAACAAGAAGAAGTGGCTAGAGGAAGATTTTTTGTAGATACAAAAAACCCTAATGATTTTTATTTAATTGAACAGATAATAAATGTAGATGCATTTAGCCAACCATTGGGTTATGTGCTTCAAAAACTTCAATATGATTCAGAAAAAAATGAGTTGTCTCTTGAAAAAACTACTAAATATCCAAGCTACTTTATAAAATATAATAAATCTAATACTAATGGTGAATATTATAATAAAAATTTGTATGACTTTGAAATGGAACATAATTCTGATATGGACACTGGCACATTTACTTTTAACGACCTAGATTGGTCAAGTGCTGTTAAATTTGAACCTAATAATATAGATATCTTTAACGATTAAATTGTGTTTTGGCTCGGGGTCATTCACCCCTAACCCCTCTGCCCCCTCGCCAAAAACGGAAAAAGCAAAATTTTATAATTCAATAATTAAACATATAAGGTAGCCGATGAAGAAAAATTTACATCGGCTAACACCCCATATGCGGCTTAGCTTACGCCTACTTAGTAAAGTTGCTATTTGACTTCAAAAATGCTTAAATTAGATTAAGCTTTTTTGTTTAAATAACCGATAATTTCGGCGTAAGCTGCGCCCAAATTAGCTCCTCCGTGGCGGCGGTGGGCTCGCTGACGCTCGCAATTATACCACCGCCACTCCGTCGCTAACTTCGCATATGGTGGCACGTTATACGCAATCAAAAAATATTTTTCTTGATGTAAAATGAAGATAGGCTTTCAAAAGGAGATAAATTTGATTTTTTCTTAATTTATAAAGGGGGATAATTGTATTTTCTCCACTCCGTTCCGAAAACGATTTAAATATTAGGGGAAACTTTATATAATGATTACAGCTTTTAATTTATAAATGAGGAATACTATGACAAAACAATCAATAACTAACAATATCAAAATTCCAAACAAAAATTTGGAGATACTAAAAAAGAATTTTTCACATTGTTTTGATAAAGATGGAAATTTTGATTTTGAAAAGTTTAAACAAGAGCTTTCTAAAAATGAAGAGATTGATTTTTCAAATGAAAGTTATGGGATGGATTGGTTAGGTAAAAGTTATGCAAGACTTTTAGCCAGTGATGGGGCTACAACATTTTTAAAAGAAGATGAAAAGTTTAATCTAAAGCAAGAAAACAAAGATTCTCAAAATTTACTGATAAAGGGAGACAATTTGGAAGTCCTAAAGCACCTTTCTAACGCTTATTACGAAATGATAAAAATGATATACATTGACCCTCCCTACAACACAGGAAGCGATGGTTTTGTGTATCAAGATGATAGAAAGTTTAGTGTAGAAGAACTTTCAAAACTTGCTGGAATAGATGAAGACAAAGCAAAAAGAATTTTAGAATTTACTCAAAGTAAAAGCAACTCTCACTCTGCATGGCTTACTTTTATGTATCCTCGTCTTTATATCGCAAAACAACTATTAAAAGATGATGGAGTTATTTTTGTTTCTATTGATGATAATGAAGTCGCACAATTAAGGCTTTTAATGGATGAAATTTTTGGCGAGGAGAATTTTGTGGCTCAATTCCCGAGAATAACAACTATAAAAGGAAAAAATGATGAAAAAATGATCGCTACTTCACATGATTATGTGCTGATGTATTCAAAATTAGAAAAATTGAATAGAAATAAAGACTTTAGTTCAATTAGCAGATATAAACTTGAAGATGAAAATGGTAAACATTATGTGGAAGCAACATTAGATTCAGTAAGTTTACCTTATTCTAAAAAACTTGATTTTGAGATAGAGATAGATGGTCAAAAAATAAAGCCCATTGTTTATAATGGGAAAAAAACTTGTTGGAGATGGTCTAAAGATTTGGTAGAATTTGGAATTAAAAATAATTTAATTGTAAATAAAAATGGGCGTTTATATACAAAAACATATCTTGATTTAGAAATCAAAAAAAATAATGGAAAATATGAATTAGTAAAAAAAGACGTGGGAGGAACTTATAGGTCTCAAATATTATTAGATTATAAATTTAGCAACAATGAAGCAAGCAGAGCATTAAAAGAACTAAAAATTCCTTTTGATTATCCAAAACCCGTTACTTTAGTTAAAAAACTTATTGAATTAATTCCACAAGAGAATGGTATAATTCTTGATTTCTTTGCAGGATCTGGAACAACAGGAGATGCTGTTATGCAAATTAACGCAGACGATGGTGGAAATAGAAAATATATTTTAGTTCAACTTCCAGAAAAAATAGATCCTAAAAAAAACAAAACAGCTTACGATTTTGTGAAAAATGAATTAAAGATAGAAAGCCCAACTATTTTTGATATAACCAAAGAGAGATTAGTGAGAGCAGGAAAAAAAATTAAAGAAGATAATAAAAAATCAAAAGAACCTAAAGATTTATCAAATGTAGATTTTGGTTTCAAAGTTTTTGAAACTACTCCTATATGGGAAGATTATAATTTTGATGCGAAAGAATTTGATCAACAACAAAAACTTTTTGATGAAAGCAAATTAACAAAAGAAGATATAAAAACTATTCTTACAACATGGAAAACCTATGATGGAATAAAACTTGCTGATGAATTAAAAGAGATAAATTTAGATGGATATGTAGGACATTATTTTGATAACAAACTTTATTTAGTAGATAAAAACTTTACAACTAAAAACCTTAAAAAACTTCTTGAAGAAATAGATGTTAATAAGGATTTTAATCCTGCAACAATAATCGCCTTTGGGTATCATTTTGAAAGTAAAGTTTTAAGAGAAATTGCAGAAAATGTAATAAGTTATGCAAATAAAAAACAAATTGATATTGATTTTATAACTAGGTATTAAATATGGCAGGATTTAACTTTGAAAAAAACTTAGAGCATCAAGATTCAGCAGTTAAAGCAACTGTTGGTGTTTTTGATTGTGTAGAAATAATAAAATCACATGGAAAAGAGAAAGAATTCACAAATCCTTTTTTTGATAAAGATGTGAGTTTTAAATATGTGCAAAATATAGGAAATATCCAAGAGCAAAATAGTATTGAAAGGAAAGTAAAAGGAAAAAGTAATATCCTTGATATTATGATGGAAACAGGAACAGGGAAAACTTATACATACACAAAAACTATTTTTGAACTCAATAAACTCTATGGAATTTTTAAGTTTGTTGTTGTAGTCCCAACACTTCCCATTAAAGCAGGAACAATTGATTTTCTTAAATCAGATAGTGCAAGAGAACACTTTAAAGAACAATATGGTAAAACCATTAAACTACATATTGTAGAAAGTAAAAATGGTAGTAAAAACAAAAAATCCTATATGCCTCCTGCTGTAAATAGCTTTGTCAATGCAGGAAGTTTTGAAAAAGATAAAATTCAAGTTCTTATCATTAATGCAGGAATGATAAATTCCAAAACAATGCAAGAAAAATATGATAAAACTTTATTAGATACTCACACTATACCCTTTGAAGCAATTTCTGCTACAAAACCATTTATGATTATTGACGAACCTCATAAATTTGCTAAAGAAAATAAAACTTGGGAAAATCTTCAAAAAATAAACCCTCAATTTATTATTAGATATGGTGCTACCTTTCAAGAATATGAAAATTTAATTTATATTTTATCTGCAGTGGATTCTTTTAATAGGAATTTAGTTAAAGGAGTTATTGGGCATATTACTGAATTTGAAACAGGCAAAAATACAGCAGTTAAGTTTGTAAATTCTGACGGGAAAGAAGCAAGTTTTCATTTAATAGAAAACAATAATAAAACTAAAACTTTTAAAATTGCCAAAAATGAAAGTTTAGAAAAAGTACATCCTGCAATGACCGACTTGTTTATTGAAAACTTAAATAAAACAATGGTTATTTTATCCAACGGATTAGAATTAAAAAAAGGAGATAAAATAAATCCTTATTCTTATGCAGAAACTCTTCAAGAAACAATGATTCAAAAAGCAATTAAACATCACTTTTTACAAGAGAAGAAATTTCTTACAAGAGAAGTAAAAATAAAACCCTTAACACTATTTTTTATTGATAATATAGAAGAGTATAGAAACAAAGAAGGATATATCAAAAAAACAGTTGAAAAATACATTAAAAAAGAAGTTGAAAAACTATTAAAAACAGAAACAGAGGGATTTTACAAAACTTATTTAGAAAAAACTCTAAAAGATGTTAGTAAAACTCACGGAGGGTATTTTGCTGTTGATAAAAAAGAAACTGATGAAGTTATTGAAAAAGAGGTAAATGAGATTTTGCATGATAAACAATCAATGCTGGATTTAGAAAATACAAGAAGATTTATTTTTTCTAAATGGACCTTGAGAGAGGGATGGGATAATCCAAATATTTTTCAAATTTGCAAACTAAGAAGTAGTGGATCAGAAATTTCAAAATTACAAGAAGTAGGTAGAGGACTTCGTTTGCCAGTTAATCAATATGGTAATCGTGTAAAAGATGAACAATTTTATTTAAATTATTTTGTAGATTTTACTGAAAATGATTTTGTTGAAAGATTAGTGAATGAAATCAATGAAAAATCTGGTGCAATTTCAAGAGAAGATATCCCCAAAAAACTTACTGAAGAGATGATTAAGCAAATTGTTGAAAAGTATAATATTAGAGAAGATAAACTATTAGAACAATTAGATAGTCAAAATGTTATTAAAAGAAATAATGATTTTAAAGAAAATGGTTTTGATTATATAAAGTCAGAATACCCTCTTATTTTTGAAGGCGTTGATTCTAACAAGGTAAGAAAAGCAACCGACATAAAGAAAAAATTAAAAATAAGAGTTGAAAAGTATAGTGAATTAAAAGAATTATGGGAAAAACTTAATCAAAAAGTTGTTTTGGAATATAAAATTGAAAATGAAAATAAGTTTAAAGAAATTTTTATAGATTTTTTAAAAAATACAAATTTTGTAGTAGAGGGAACACAAGAAAAAATTGCTCAAATGGGTTTTGAAAATAATCAAGCCATATTGAAAGAAGAAACAACTATTTATGGTAATGAAATAACACCAATTTCAACAATGGAATATAACGACTTTTTGAAACAATTATCTCAAAATCTTAATATTAATATAAAAACTATACATAGCTGTTTTATTAAAACAGAGGTAAATATTAATCATTATTTAAATCAATCAACACTTAGGATTATCAAACAAAAATTTGATAGTTATTTGATGTATAAAGCACTAAATAAGTTTGGCATAGAGTACCAAAAAGTATCAAGCTCGGTTCATCCTACTAAATTTACAAGTCAAGATGGGCAAGTGAAAAACGAGATTGGTGCTTCAGATATTGGTATATTCTATTCGGATCAAAAAGTAGCAGAGAATTATTTTTTTGATGAATTATTTTATGATAGTGAATTAGAAAAAGATAATATCCAAACAAAAATAAGTGAAGTGATTGTTTTTACAAAAATCCCAAAAAATTCTATAAAAATTCCAGTTGCAGGCGGTAAAAGTTATTCGCCTGATTTTACATATGTCCTTAATTATAAAGATGGAAATAAAAAGTTGTATTTTATTGTAGAAACAAAGAATGCTGATGAAGAGAGTTTAAGAAACGAAGAAACGCAAAAGATAAAACACGCTGAAAAATTCTTTGGAGATAATATAGAAATCAAATTTAGAAAACAATTTAGTAACAAAAAAATAACTAATCTAATTCAAGAAGTATATGGTTAAAATAGGGTTTTGAAAAATGAAATTCACCCCTAACCCCTCTTTCATTTTTCAAAACGGAAAAAATCAAATTTATAAAAAATAAAGAAAGCCTATCATGAGAGTTAAGAACGAAAAATATTTTTTGAACTCAAGCCACGCTGCGCTCTCCTCCTTTCAGTCGTCGGGGCGTATAACAAGGGATATACGGTTCAGCCCTCGGCTCGGGCTTCACCCATATTTTACTTCGCTTCGCTCCGTAAAACATCAGATATGCCGAAACGTTGTGTGAAATAAATTTTTTATCTATACTGAAATCAGAGGCTTGGTGGGTTGAACAACGAAGAAAATTTGATTTTTTATTTATTTATAGAGGGGGAAATAGGTGTTTTTCTGCTCTCGGGAGCAGAAAAAATTTAATTCATTTAATTTATAATTATGTCAGAACAAACTGAAGCAAAAACGCCAATTGCATTAAAAATTACAGCTCTCATAAATTACGCAGGTGCTTTTTCAGCATTTGCTATTCTTTGGTCAATCTTCTCTAATCCAGCTGGATCATACATGGTGTTTAATTTAAATTTACACATTTTATTTATGGGCTCAGTTGGCTCACTATTAAATATAATTTATTTTGGGGCAGGTTTTTTTGGTGGCGGGCTAATAATTTTATATTTTATTTTTCTTGCACTATATTGTTTACTCCTTTTTGTAGTTGCTAATAGTTTGTTGTCTGGAAAAAAATGGTCACGAGTCATCCAAATAAGATTATCGTCCATTTATATTCTTTTTTCTGCCCTTTCCGTCATTTCATCAATTGGAGCAATAGAAGTATCTATAAAATTATTTATTATCTTAGTTAATATCTTTATTTTTGTCAGTCTTGTATTTAATAAAAAAATAAAGGAATATTTTTTGAATAGCGAACAAATTCAATTGTCTCAAATTAAAAAAATCCCTATCATACTAGTCGCTATTATTTATGTATTGCTTTTAACCTCGCTATTATTTTTTATTAATAATAAATCCCAGTCTAAAGTTGAATTAAATCAGGAGAGTGTTTCTAATTCAATTCCAGAGCAGGAGATGGTTATGACAAAAGACATGCAAATATCCGCGGAAACACCGCAAGGAGTTGTTAAGATTGTAGCGGATGATTCTTTCACGCGAACATATACTTGGGGTAATTGCGTGAGAACTCAAACCTTATTTCCGCGAAAAGAGCGCTGGTATGGCAGCTTGGGTGCATATTTTCCTGGACCGAATCCGTCATGGAAATTTTGCGAAGGAATAGATGGTGCACTATTAGAGGAAGGACAGATGCATTTCAATACGGTAGAAGAAACCATATCTTGGATTAATTCTGGATCAAAGTTTGAAAAAGGTAGCGCAATATACAACAATGAAGGATTACTGGTTAGTTTTAGCAAGAGCATCCATCCAAGTGGGAATACTGGAATTTTAAAAGTTAGTGTATGGCAACTTTACATCAATGATACCAAGGCACTTAATTTAAGTGGTAGCTCTAATGGAAAAATTACAGTAAAATAAACACAAAAAACAATAAGGAGTTTTGAATTTTGGGCATTCACCCCTAGCCCCTCTGCCCAAAATTCAAAACAAAAATCAAATTTTCCTAGTAATAAAACAAAGTTTAGTCCAATAAAAATCGAGATAAAAAATTTACATCGCACAACATGGCACATGCGGTTCAGAAATTTTGCGCAATTATATTCTAAGGAGTGCAAAATTTCCTCACCCAAATTGCGCTGACGAAATGGCGAGTTTAGTGATACAATAAGGACAGGCGATAATTAACAAGTTTAATTAATAATCCACGGCGCAACTTCGCATGTGCCAAAACGTTAAACGAAATTAATTTTTCATTTTTAAAAATATGACTGAGCAAAAACCCGCCGAGGAAAAAGAAATTATCCATATCAATACTGGTATAGCACTAGCAACTATTACCACGATATTGCCACTGCTTGGTATATTTGTAATTTCAAATGAGTGGTGGGGTATCTTTATAAAAATAGTATTGGCGATAATAATATTGGCTATGCTCAAAAACTACTTTTTCCATCCAATGTGGGAAAAAGCAAGCGGATTCGGTGCTGGTATAGTATTAAATATGGTTTGGTTTAGCGGCTTATGGTTTTCTTCCCCTCATTGGATTAGCTATGTTTTTTCAGGGTTGTTTTTGCTCAGTCTCGGAACAATGAGATATACGCTAAAACAACACTATGATGATGCAAAATAATCGGTGCCTTTTAAAAATGAAAAATTAACATCGTCTAACAAAGAATATCCGGCTCAAAAATTTTTCACAAATATATTTTTCAAGGTAAGAAAAATTTTCTCGACCCAAATCCCGCTACGATATTCAATCAGCTAGTTCCATTAAAAAGTTCGTTGGAATATTAAAAGTTTTGCTCATTATCTATGGGCGGGACTTCGGATATTCTTAAACGTTAGCTGAAATATTCCTTTTCTTTTTTGGGCTATCGCCCAATTGTTTTAAAAAATTTTTAAATTTATTTTTCATTAATTAAAGAGGGGTAATAAGATGTTTTCTCCGCTCCGCTACGAAAACGATTAATTTATTACAATTAATTTGTATGTTTAACGAGTTAGCTTACATAATGATAATGTTATTTTAACTATGTCATTTTTTGATATTCGATACAACAAGGAAAAAGATTCTACTTGGGTTGGCATGAAGCCTCCTGATTTGTATTTGGGTTCGATAATTACGGACTTGAAGTGGCATAATAGGATTTATAAAATTAATAAGTTGCCACTGGGGACTCGGATTGGTTTTTTAATACTTAGAGTATTTCAGCAATTTGCCTACTTCTTTGGCTGGCATAAGGGGGAAAAATAATTATGGATATAAACTCACAAATAGATTCAAACGCTGTTGCGCTAGACTCTAGAAATTTTGGTGCTCTTCCGACCAATCTTTCCAAAGACTGGATGATAGGATTTGCTTCAACTAAGAAATCTAACCTGAAACATCCTGAAAAGGCAATCATTGAAATAATCAATTCATGTAACTTGGATTGTCCGATGTGCAGAGTGGGACAGTATGGCCTCAATCAGAATAGGATTATGCCGCTAAAGGAATTTATGAAAATAATTTCTCAAATTGACGGGCTTAAAACGGTTAGATTAAATGGATTGGGTGAGTCCACTCTTACTCCAAATTTTAACAAATATTTAGATTATTTGATTGAGAAAAGGTTGGATATCGAGTTAATTACAAATGGATCTGGGAAATTAGAAATTTATAAAAAAATATTGAATAATTCCGGTTTTGTAATTATTTCATGGGATGCGGCAGAGAAAGAAATTTTTGAGAAACTTAGGAGACCAGCAAGATGGGAAGCATTCACAAAAAAAATAAAAGAATTAACTTCTGATTCATCTGGTTCTGAGCTTAGAAAAATCGCTTTATTATTCACTCTGCAAGAGAGTAATATGGATCAGCTTTCAAAGCTTGTTTTAAAATGTAAGGAGTGGAAGATCATCAATGTAATTGTAAATGTTATTAAGGACAATGAAAATGGATGGATTGAAGGCAAAATATGTGACATTGAATCCGAATTTATTTCGGCAAATAAGTTATCCATTGAAAATGGAATAAATTTATTTTTGCCATCACAAGTCCTGGGGCATAAAATAGTTATCGATGGGGCTTTTTCTACTAATAGTGAAAAATGTGAAATGCCATGGAAAGAAGTTGTGATTAGGTGGAACGGCGATGTTCAGGTTTGCAATATGTTTAATCCGTATGTGTATGGAAATATATATCTAAATTCATTTGATGATATTTGGAATAATTTGTTTACTAATTTGTTTAGGAAAATGATAAATACGAATAAAAAACATCCTTATTGCGTTAATTGCGTTTATTTTGAAGAAGCTTATAAAAAATAGATGAAACAATATAATTATCCAAAAACACTTTTTATTGAAATCGGCACCGAATGTAATTCTAGGTGCAAATATTGTCATATGTGGATGACGAAAGAACATGTTGGTGGGCTGACTACTAAGGAAAAAATCAAAATTATCAGAGGGTTTACAAAAAATAATCCGAATGGGAAAGTTGTATTGACTGGCGGAGAGACTATGCTGAAATACGATGAATTTTTCATTTTATCAAAAGAGTGTTTGGCATTGGATTTATTTTGCGCAGCGAATACAAACGCAAGTCTCATTGATGACAAAAATTTAGAGAAGGTATTAAAGGAAGGACCAAAATACTTAGTAGTTTCATTAGATAGTCATATTGAAAAGATTCACGATTATTCTAGGGGCATAGATGAAGGATTTAAACATGTCATTGATGTTTTAGGCAAGCTAGTAAAAATAAAAAAAAGAAAAAAGTATAAAACTGAAATTATTACAAATTCTGTGATTTATGACATGAATATAGATAAGATAATTGATTATATCGCGTTTGCAGAAAATCTTGGAATTGACGGATGTATTTTTCAGATGGTTAGCAGGACTTTTTTCAGGAAGGGAGCACGAGATAATTTTTTTGAGAAGCATTTTTTTAAAAATAAAAAAAGTGCATTAATTTGGATACAGGAAGTGATAGATGTCTTGGGCAAGCATAAAATAGTAAGGACAACCAAGCAGGATTTTGAATGGATGAAATTGTATATTAGTAATCCAGACTTTATCGGGGAACAAGTTTGTGGCTCTCATGAAAAAAATGTCATGGTTGATAGTTATGGAGAAATACAATTATGTTTTAATATGATAAATATCAATAGTGGTAAATCCTTAGGAAACGTCCGCGATTTCGATTATAATATCTGCACGGCGTGGAATTCTGATGGTGCAAATAGTGTAAGATCGGTTATGGAAAACTGTCGTCTTAATTGCGGTATGCTAAATTGCCATAGAAAAAAATAATTTATGAAAGAACAATTGCAAATATCATTAGTGGTTCCCTGTTTTAATCGCTTACAGCAAACTATGGCGCTACTTGATTCACTGGATAAAAATAGATACGGTTGCCAAATAATTATAGTTGATGATTTTAGTACCGATGATATTGAGGGGCTGATTTCGGGATATAAGTCTCTCGAAGTAGTGTATCATCGAAACGATTCAAATAAGGGGCCGGCGTTTTCCAGGAATGTAGGCATTAAATTGTCAAAATTTGATTATGTTGCGTTTACAGATAATGATTGTGAAATCACGGATGACTGGCTGATTAATATGTACAAATCAATAAAAATTAGCGGTGGCGAAATTGCAGGAGTTGGCGGGAAAATAATTGCACGGCGTCAAGATCTAATCTCTTTATATTATGTCTATCATAAGATATTGGATCCATGGTATTATAAGGGTCAGTTTTTGTATCTGACAACTGCTAATGCTATATTTAAAAAACAAGCACTGCTTGAAGTCGATTGTTTTGATGAGACAATTAAAATTGCAGGAGGAGAGGATCCTGGGCTTTGTTTTAAATTAACAAACAAAGGGTATAAACTTTTGTATAATCCTGATGCTATCATTATCCATGATTTTCAAAGAGGTGTTGTAAATTTTATTAAAACATTTTACCGTTATGGATTTGGCTGTAGCGCTCAATCAAAAAAATATTTTAAGAAAATAGCTTTTATTAACAATGAAAAATTTGCTGGGATGGATAATTAAAAAATTTAAGAATAAAGATTATCTCTACACTTATGGCTTGGAGTATTTCGCAGTAGATCATTGCAGTCTGAAATGCTTCGGTTGCTCTCAATGTAGTCCTTATTTAAAAGAGCATTTCTCAGATTATAAAATCTTTGAAAAAAGCTTACAGGTTTTAAGGAAATATTTGAGACCTCAAAAAATTACAATTTTAGGTGGTGAGCCATTGCTACATCTGGACATAGACTCTATAATTAGAGTTGCAAAAGAATCGAAGATGTTTGAGGAGATTCATGTCACAACCAATGGTACTAACATCAGAAAAATGAGTTGTAATTTTTGGCGAGATATTGATGTGTTAATCATTTCTAAGTATCCTTCTAATTCAGCTTATATTAATAGTATAATGGATGGGGTCGAAAGAGAGTGCAGGTCGCATGATGTTAAGTTGGAGATTCGGGATATGAAAAATTTTAAGCACATTGTTCTATCTGAAGAAAACAAAAATAGTAAAAATGTGGAAGAAATATTTAGAAGGTGTATTTATAAGTTCTATTGTCATACCGTTAGTGATGATAAAATATTCAGATGTAGCCCTGTTGTTAATTTTAGTAAGCTTAATAGCAGAAAGGGTTTTGCTCAGTACGATGGTATCGACTATCTAAAAATTGAAGAGTCGGATTATTTTCGGAATGATTTAGTGAGCTATTTGAATTCCAATAAACAATTAGTTGGATGTCGTTTTTGCCTAGGTACATCTGGAAAATCATTTTTGCATAGGCAACTATCGAAGTGTGAACTTGAAAACCCTGAAAATAATAAAATTGTAGCCGAAACGAGCTTTGATCATGAATAATTTTTTATAAATAGGCATGTCTTTTTTATGAATTATCTTATAACGGGTGTTGTTGGCGCTGGTAAATCGTCTGCTAGGCGATTATTGGAAAAAGCTGGGTATAGAGGCGTTGAGCTTGATGACAAGGGACTGTCTAACTGGATTAATAAAAAGACAGGAGTCATTGGCAAATATAGTCCTGGTGTGAGCAGAGAATGGCTAGAAAAATATTCATGGATTGTTGATAAGAAAAAGCTAGCTCAAATTTTATCAGCAAAAGGAGGTGCAGATGTTTTCGTTTCTGGTATTCCCTCCAATACAGTTGATATTTTGGACTTGTTTGATGCGGTTTTTCTGCTTCAAATTTCTGCCGATACAATAAGAAAGAGATTGGTTAAAAGAACAGAGGCAGGAGCATTCGGTAAATCGGATGATGAAATAGCTGATATCATGAGATGGAAAGATGAATTTGTCAAAACGATGATAACGCGTGGCGCAATATCAATTGACGCAGAGAAGGGCGTAAACGAAGTT